>Ga0114931_10004034_pt1 | contig 18405 bp, 11 predicted proteins | sample 2SBtaG_FD_89579 | JGI IMG/M metagenome (GOLD analysis project Ga0114931, IMG submission 89579) | Deep subsurface microbial communities from Kolumbo volcano to uncover new lineages of life (NeLLi) - 2SBTROV14_V59a metaG | ecosystem: Environmental > Aquatic > Marine > Volcanic | place: Kolumbo...
TGGCCCGATAGTGAAACGGAGTTCCGATGCGTTTTTCGTCGACGATTTGTTTGGCCAGGGCGATGGCGGGAACGCGGCGGTAATTGAACCACACCATGTTCGCCACGCCGGCTTTTTCGACCGCCGCGGTCATCTCTTCGGCCTCGGCCATGTTCATGGCCAACGGCTTTTCACAGAGAATCATTTTCCCCGCCTCGGCGGCGGCGAGCGTGATGTCGCGATGCGTGTTGTTGGGTGAACCGATATCGATCACATCGATATCGTCACGCTCGATCAGCTTGCGCCAATCGGTTTCATACGATTCGTATCCCCAGTTTTCGGCGAACGTCTTGAGTTGATCTTCCTTGCGAGCACAAACGGCTTTAAGCACCGGTTGGTAATCGAGTTCGAAGAACTGATTTACCTTGCGGTATGCGTTGGAGTGCGTACGGCCCATGAAGCCGTAGCCGATCATGCCGATATTCAGAGGTTTGGGCATCAGTTCAATCTCATCTTGTCGGTTTCTATTGCCAGCCGTGTGCGTCGCGTACCGAGAGCATCGCGGTGAGAATCTCGTTCCACGTCGAGGGCCGCATCATCACCTCATTGGGGAACATGCAGCCGTCCCAGCAGATGTGCTCGATTTTCTTGGTCAGTTTCCCATCGTCATCGCGAAGCCAGTGTCCCGCGTGACGGGCGATGTCGAGCTTGCCGTTGGGGTCGCCCGGCAAGCAGTGCCGACCTGTTTTGTCGTGTGAGCCCGAGCCTTTCACGGTCGCATCGTTTTGGGCAACGTGAAAATCGATCGTCCATGGCCGCAAAGCCGCCGCCAGGGTGGCCAGCGCCTCGTCAAGTTTCTCAGGGTCATCCCAAGCAAAGTCCTCGGGTAAGATTCTGTCTTCAGGCGCGTTGTACCCCAGCAGGTAGAGGAGCGTATGTGCCATGTCGGCTTGAAACCCCAATACATCGGGCCGATTCACACGCTGAAGCAGATCGACCATTTTCCGCCAACCGTGCATGCCGCCCCAGCAAATCTCGCCCTCGGCGGCAAGGCGTTCGCCATGGTCCGCCGCGATGTCACAAGCTTGGCCGAAGGTTTCGGCGACGAGACGCTGGTTGTTTTCAGGGTCGGCGAGCCATTCATCGGGCGAACAACAGGAATCGATCCGCACCACGCCGTAGGGCCGAACACCCAATTCGCGCAATTTACTGGCGATGCGGCATCCCTTGCGAACCTGAGTGAGGAACCTTTCCCGCTCCTCCTCATTCCCCATCGCCGACCCGCCACCGGTGGGCGGCCATACCGGCGCGACAACCGACCCGATCACCAGGTTTCTCGACCGCACCTTTTCAGCCAACACCTTGAGATCGTCTTCCGTGGCGTCGATATCGACATGAGGCTCGAACAGGAAGAGATCGACCCCCTCGAATCGCACGCCATCGACCTCCGCTGCCGCTGTGAGATCCAACATCGTGTCCAACTCGATCGGCGGTTCCGCGTCGGGTCCCTTGCCGACGACCCCCGGCCAAGCCGCGTTGTGTAGCTTCGGAAACGTGTTCGTGTGATTGTCGCTCATCGTTCGTCGATTCCCTTAGGATGATCGCGGGCCGTTCAGCTTTTCAAATAGTCGCCGACCGCTGGCACGCTTTCGTAAGTATCGGGACCGAGATACCTCAGGCCAACCAGCGGTTCGCTGCCGGTGTTCTCGATTTCCACTCCGGCATTGGCGGCCTCATGCGAGATGAACACTTCGTCTTCGGTCTCCGCGCCGAAGCGAATCATCGCGGGCGTCTGGAGATTCAACTTGCCCATCCGCCCCCGACCCTGCACGGTGATCCAACCGCTGGCGCCCGGGTCTTTTAACGTACACTTGGCTCCCGGCTCAATCGTCAACTCCCGCGCGGTGAACAACTGTCGCCCTTCGACGGTGCCGTAGACAATCCATCGATCCGTAAAACCGGGCCCACTTCGCTCGGAGTCGATGATCGGTTCAAGGTAGTTGTTCTGTTTGAAGTGGGTGTCGATGTTTTTTTTCCAATCAAGCTGGCTGACGATGAAATCAAGATCGTGATGCTTTTCCTCGGGAACGTCTTTCACCAGCAACGACCAGGGAACCTCGCGTCCTTCGACCAGCGACTGGAACATTCCAAATACGTCGGACCCCCACTGAGGCTCGTACGTGAGCAGCGAACCCGGGGCGTGCAATACTCCCGGGGGAATGAGCCAACCGGTTCCCCGCTTCAGCCGGTAGGCCTTCGACAAATCAAGAATGCCGTTGTCGCCCTGGTCCCAGTTTTCCAGGCAGCGACGCACTTGCTCTTTCGTGGTCCCCGGTTCCAGTCCCATGAAGGTATAGGCAAAGTTGTTGTCCACGTTGTTCAGTTGTGGCGGAAAATAATAACTCTCCGGCTTGCCCTGTTGCCCGGTCAGGGCCGCGTGTTCAAAACCCTGGTGCATGTGATGCGGGATGGGGCCCATGTTGTCGAAGAATTTCGAGTAGACCGGCCACCGCTGATACTCGTCGAACATCTTCTTGCCGATCAATCTCTGCCCGGCTTCCGCCACGGCATCGCAGAGCGTGAAACGCTCTCCCTCGAACGAGACGTAGCTGAGTCCTTCGTCTGGCGTGCGGTTCTCGTTTGCCGCTTCGGTCGTGCTGGCGAACCATCGCTCGTCGATCCACCCGCGATGTGCCCCATAGGCGTACCAGTCGCCCGGGGCCAACTTGATGCGTTTGCCGGGATGCAAGAAACTGCGGGGCACCCACGTCGGGGTCAGCCGCAGGAGACCTTCGCCCGCTTCCATCGCTCGCTGGAGCGCGGCGGAAACGTTGTCGGTGGAAACAATCTTCGATGCTGTCGTGGACATGGTCCAACTCCTCATTCGGAAATCGCGAGACCGGTTGTTTTAGTCCACGCATCGGGCCATCGCAAGTGTTCGGAAACGCCGATCGAAGCTGGCCATCACGGCCCCCAAGGCGTACATTCAGCGAATGGTTGGGCGATACCACCGTTGTGTCGTCGCCCTGAGATTCGAGAGACCTGAGCCGGCGAGCGAGGATGCTGATGCATCACAAATGGTTGCTGACCGATATTGATTCCGACGTCTACGTCGATGCGATGGATATCGGCCCCCGTGACGTTCCGGGGATCGACGCAAAATCCCGTTTTGCGATTCGCAAACACCGCCTACGTGGCGGGTTGTGCGACGGGGTGGATGTCGTTGAGTTGGACAGTGGCGCGATGCGTTGCACGGTCGTTCCCACGCGAGGCATGGGACTATGGCGTGCCCAAGTTGGCGATCTCCGCCTCGGTTGGCAGTCGCCCGTCCGGGGGCCGGTCCATCCGAAGTTTGTGAACCTTTATGAGGACGGCGGGCTTGGCTGGCTCGACGGCTTCGACGAATTGATGTGCCGCTGTGGTTTGGAAAGCAATGGGGGGCCGGTTTACGACGAACAAGGGCGACTGCTTTATGCGTTGCACGGTCGTATCGCCAACTCCCCGGCACACTTGGTTGCGGCGGCGTTCGACCCCGAGCAGCGCGAGATATCGCTCATGGGACAAGTCGATGAAACACGCTTGTTTCACAACAAGCTTCGCCTGACCTCAACGGTCATAATGCCGCTTGGCGAGCCGAGACTGAAGATCGTCGACACGGTCACCAATCTTTCTGCCGAACCCGGCGAGTTGCAGTTATTGTACCACACGAACTTCGGGAGCCCGTTGCTGGAATCTGGATCGAAACTCCTCGCTCCGGCCAAGATGGTCATTCCGCAGACATCGCGCGCGGCCGAAGGCGTGGCCGAGTGGGACGTGTATGGTCCGCCAGAATCGGGCTACAGCGAAATGGTCAACTTCCTGGAGTTGCTTGGCGATGGGAACGGGAATACCGAGGTGCTCTTGAAAAATGCAAGAAGTGACACGGGCGTGAGCCTGCTGTTCAACACAAGACAACTTCCCACCTTTACGCAATGGAAGAGCACTCAGGCGATCGAAGACGGCTACGTCACCGGGTTGGAACCGGGGGTGAATCTGTCCAACCCTCGGACGTTCGAGAAGGCACAAGGTCGGGTTATCGAGCTAGCCGGCGGCGAGTCGCGAAGCTTCGAGCTGGAGATCGCCGTTCACACCACTTCGGTCGCCGTGTCGGCCACCGAAAAACGGATCGCCTCCCTGCGGGGAAATGTCGAAGCGAAGATTTACCCCTCGCCCCAATCCGGTTGGTCTCCGACATAGGATGAGGGGGCTTTGATTCGCTCGAATTACGCGATAGCCCATGATCTCGGTCAAAGGCTTGTTCGCCGCGCTTCCTCGGTTGCCTCGCCTGTCGGAATGAAAAAGATTCGGCCAAGACCAATCACTGATCATCGATTCGTGACTCTGGGACTGGACATGCTTGAATGGATTGCCTCGCTTGTGGGTGGACGAGCCTTGATGGCTTGTTCACAATAGGCCGTATCAGCGTTTTGCGGAACAACGCTGGTCGCCTCACCGCCGCGACATTCCCTCGGTGCTTGCCATTCCTAGTGGGTTAATACACGAATGACGCCTCGGCTGGCCGAGAGTTTCGGTAGACATCGCCTGTTGGTCGCCCTATTCGTCGCCGCGATCAGCGCGGTTGCCGTTTGGGGTAATCACTTCACTCACTCTGGCGTGGGAATCAAGAAACGGCGATCCAGCAAAGAGGCCCAGTTCAAGAATGTGGTCGAGCAGCAGTTTGGATCGGGCTCCAGCGGCATTCTGTTGGTTATCGAGTCAGACACGTTGTTCACTCCGCCGACCATGGCAGCCGTGCGGCGTGTTTCCGCGGCCGTTACCGAACTCGAAAGCGTTGCCCAGGTTATCAATCTGGACGATGTGCCGGTTCTCAAGACCTTCCCGGTCGTCCAACGTCTGGTGCCCAAGAACGATGCCCCACCGGCGGAATTCGTCGCGGCGCACCAGCGGGCGTTGGCCCATCCGCTGGTCGTTGGTCAACTACTCTCACCCGATGGCAAGACGTTATTGATGCCCGTGGTTGTCTCGCTTTCGAGCATGTCCCCGGACACAAAACTGGGCGATCTGGTCGACGAAATCACCGTGGCGGCCGTCGACGCGGCGAAGGGGTCCGATTTGAGCGTGAGGCTCACGGGCATCTTGCCGTTGCGGCGCGAGCAGACCGAAGCGTTTGACCGCGAACATGTTCGATTTCAGATCATTGCCTACAGCATGGTGTTTGTCCTGGCGGTCATCATGTTTCGCGGCGTGTCCGCCGTGCTGATTGTCGCCGGAGCGCCTTCGCTGGGGCTTTACTGGACGTTGGGGTTCTTGAATTTTCTCGACCAGGGAGTCAATCCCTTGGTGAAGATCATCCTGCCGGTGTTGGTCGTGATGATCGGCTTCACCAACGGCGTCCACCTGATGGTCGATATCCGACGTTCCAGGGCCCTGGGAATCGACCCGCTGGAAGCCTCCAAAGCCGCCATCCGACATCTTTCCGTGGCCTGTTTCCTGACCACGCTTACCACGGCGATCGGCTTCGGATCGCTGGCCGTGGCGAGTACGGAAATCATCCGCGACTTCGGTCTCGATTGCATGATCGGCGTCGCCTTGGTTTTCATCGCGGTACTCACGATAGTCCCCTTGTTGAGCAGCACGTGGATGGGATTGCGGGTTCACACGGGACACGAGCACGACATTATTGACAAGAACCTGACCTTCTTCGAGGGATGGATTGATTTCATCATCCGTCATGCCCGAGCAATCACGGCCATCTCGATCGCGGCCACCGACGTGATGGTCGGTCTGGGGCTGACGTTGCGTCCCGATAGCAGGCTGGAAAACGATTTCCCTCGCAACAGCAAGGCCTACGCGGCATTGCGGCATTGCGATAAGGCCTTCGGCGGCGTGGAACTGATCCAGGTCGCCGTCGATTGGCCCCAAGGCGTTAAGCTGGGTTCAGGCGAGTTGAAACAAACCCTTCGCGAGGTGGTCGTGGCCATTGACGACCAACCGCTGGTCAGCCACCCGCTCTCGATTCTCAATATCGCCGACTCCTTGCCCGAATCGGCCAGTGATTTGGCGACCGTCAATTTCTTCGCCGGAACGGTCCCCGCGGCGCGGAAATTTATCCACGGTGTCCTGCGGGTCGAATTGCATCGGGCTGTCGTGACCGCTCGTATCCGCGACCTTGGAAGCGCACGGTATGTGGCTGTTTTTGACGATTTGGAGGCGAGATTCCGGAAAATCGAACAACAGCACGAAGGTTTCCAACTGCGGCTCACTGGCGAACCCGTGGTGCGTGGACGCAGCTTGCACGAGATTATCTACGATTTGGCCAGCAGTTTGAGCGTGGCGGCTGGGATCATTCTGGTCGTGATTGGGCTGGCCTACCGATCGCTTCGCGTCGGGCTGATTGCTGTCGTGCCAAACTTATTCCCGTTAGCGGTCACCGCCTCGCTACTCGTACTCTTGGGTCGGCCGTTGGAGATCACCAGTGTTTGTGCTTTCACGATCTGCCTAGGGATCGCGGTGGACGACACGATCCATTTTCTCTCGCGATTTCGGCATGAATTGGCCGTTGACGGTGATGTGGATGCGTCGATTCAGCGGAGTTTTATCCGTGTCGGCACGGCCCTGATTCTGTCTTCGGTTGTGTTGATCGCGGGCTTCGCAACCGTGCTGACGAGCCAAATGCCGGGACATCAAGTGTTCGCGGGCATGGCCTGCGCTACCATCGCCGCGGCTTTGGTTGGCGATTTGATCATCTTACCCGCCATGCTGGCTTGTTTTATCCCCCGGGGAACGTCGTACGGAGATGGCCCGATCGCCGAGGATGAATCTCGGATGCCAGCGGACGCCGTTTCTCTCCAGACGGCAAGGGTCATCGGCGAGCATTGATCGCGCGATTGATATCGACGTCGCGTCAGCCTTCGGTGTCGTGGCGTTGTCGCGTAAGCAGCGTGTGGTTGCTCTTGTATCCCTTGAAAGACGCCGCTAATTTTGACGGCAGGCGACTCACTTAATTGGCACGTGGACGGAAGCGTTCTTCGGCCTCCCCTGTCCGTGTTTTCAGCGGACGCCCTGGTTGCGTTTTCGCTAGGATCGAAGTCGTCATTGCAAGTAGACGAGCAACGGATAGAAGACGGCCGTGTCAAAGACCACAAAAAAAAACAGCGCTGGCAATTCGAGTCGCGCAAGTCGTCGACGACAGCCAGACTGGATGAGCTTGCCGGATGAAGAATTGCTCGACCTGCGTTTTTGCGACCTGGGCATCAAGCTCGAAGGCACGCCGATTGAAGATCGTACCGCGCTTCTGTGGCGGCAACTCGAGAGACGTCACCTTCGTGTCCGCCCGCATTGCTGGCTCTCCGACGAGTGGTTCTCTCCCGACGATGTTCCCGGCATCGCCGTGCCGTTCTATTTGGCGCACCCCCGGCTGGCACGTCTTGAACGGCGGATGATGCACGAAGTTGAAGGAGGGACGCATCGCTGGTGCATGCAAATCTTGCGTCACGAGGCGGGGCACTGTGTCGACACCGCGTTCCATCTCCATCGTCGACGTCGGTGGCAACGGGTGTTTGGACTTGCCTCACGGGCTTATCCCGAGTGGTATCGTCCACGTCCGTATAGCAAGAGTTATGTGCAACATCTGGAAGCCTGGTATGCGCAAAGTCATCCGAGTGAAGACTTCGCCGAAACGTTTGCCGTGTGGTTGAATCCCGGTTCGCGATGGCGACATCAATACAAAGGTTGGCCAGCACTGAAGAAACTTGAATATGTCGACGAGTTGATGGGGCAGATCGCCGATGAGCCTCCGCGCGTCACGTCACGAGAGCGCATCGGCTCCTTGCCACGGTTGCGGAAGACCTTGCGGACACATTACAAAGAGCGACAGACGCGCTACGGTATCGACGAACCAGAACTTTTCGACACGGACTTGCGAAAGTTGTTTTCCGACGACTCGAAACACACGCGTTGCGAATCGGCTGCCGCGTTCTTGCGGCGCGTTCGTCCCGACCTGCGGCGTCGGGTAGCATATTGGTCTGGCGAATTTCAATACACGATCGATCAGGTGCTCCAGGAGATGATGACGCGCTGCAATCGCTTGAAGCTGCGTCGCAATCTTTCCGAGCGGCGGAGTAAACAAGACGCTACCATCTTGTTAACCGTCCATACCATGAAATTCCTCAACAACGGGCATCGCGAGAGGTCGCTATGAGAAAACTGCGGGTGCTGGTTCTGATGCATGAAGCGTTAGTCCCCCCCGCGTCGATTGAAGGTCTCAGCGACGAGGATATGGCCGACTGGAAGACCGAGTACGATGTGTGCGCCGGATTGCACAATCTTGGTCATCAGGTCAAGCCGTTGGGGGTGAGTAGCGATCTGGGCGTGATTCGAAACGCCATCATCGAGTGGAAGCCACATATCACCTTCAACTTGCTCGAAGAATTCCACGGCATCGCCGTCTACGATCATCATGTGGTCAGCTACCTCGAATTAATGCGCGAAGCGTACACGGGGTCGAACCCTCGAGGTTTAATGCTGGCTCACGACAAGCCACTGTCGAAAAAAATCCTCTCCTTCCACCGCATCCGCGTCCCGGTATTCGCGGTGTTTCCCAAGGGACGCAAGATACGCCGCCCAAAACGGCTTGAGTTCCCCTTGTTGGTCAAATCGGCGATCGAAGAAGCGTCGCTGGGAATCTCCCAGGCTTCGATCGTATCCAGCGATGACAAGCTGCGCGAGCGTGTCGAGTTCATTCACGATCACATCGGCACCGATGCGCTGGTCGAACAATATGTCGAGGGACGCGAGTTGTATGTCGGTGTGATGGGCAATCACCGGCTGCAAGTGTTCCCAATCTGGGAGATGTTGTTTCGCCATATGCCGGAAAACGTCGCCCACATCGCCACGGCGAAGGTCAAATGGGACTCGGCCTATCAAAAAAAAATGGGGATTGATACGGCCGCTGCCCAAGACCTGCCCGAGGGTGCGGTGGACCACATCCAAAAACTTTGCAAACGCATCTATCACGTGCTCGAACTTACCGGCTACGCGCGGATGGACCTGCGGCTGACCCCAGAGGGACAAGTCTATGTGCTGGAAGCCAACCCGAATCCGAATCTCGCCTACGGCGAAGATTTCGCCGAATCGGCTGAGAGCGCGGGCGTTTCCTATGAAGAGTTGCTGCAACGCATCCTGAATCTGGGGATACGATTCGGGGCCGAGTGGAAACGGGCCCAAGGATAAGGAATCAGAGCCTCCAAAGAGCACCCCCTTTTGGTCGTTCTCTTTGAATTGCCCCCCTAAATCTATCCAGTAACTCGTCTGAGCCCCGTCTCGAACCATGCTGATACTTCAAGGCAAAGACGCGCATTTCACTCACGGATTGACTATGCTGGAGGCCTAAGTCAAAGTGTACCCGCCAGGGTTGCGCCGAAGACCTGAATGGTGTCGTCGGCAACCGTAGCCATCCTCCCGGAAGACCCCACCTGAGATTTACGAGGTTCCGCGAATGTCTAAATTCTCCACACACACGCTGATATGTACATGTATCGCCACGCTGTTGGGCGCGGGTGCCGCGTTTGCGGGTGACTGGCCCACTTGGCGACATGATTCACAACGCAGCGGGGCCTCCGACGAGCAACTCCCTGAGCAGCTTAAGCTTGATTGGAGGTTAACGCTTCCCCCAAACACCCCGGCTTGGCCCGAGGATGAGCGAAATCTTTTCGATGCCGTGTACGAGCCGATCGTGGTCGGTGGCACGATGTTCATTGCTTCGGCAGAGAACGATTCGCTTTTGGCGATCGACGCCGCGACGGGCGACCGCAAGTGGCGGTTTTTCGCAGGAGGTCCGATTCGACTGGCGCCGGTAGCCGAAGGTGGACGGCTCTATTTTGGTTCCGACGATGGCTTCCTATATTGTTTGGCGGCGGAGACGGGCCAACAGGTGTGGAAACTCAATCTTGCCCCGGGGGCGCGACATGTCTTGGGCAACGATCGGCTGATCTCCGTGTGGCCCGTTCGCGGTGGTTCGGTTATCGCCGATGGAAAACTGTATTGCACTTGCGGCGTTTGGCCTTTCGAGGGTGTGTTCCTCTATACGATCGATGTTGAAACCGGAGAAACGCTCGATGTGAGCGACGCGGGCGAAGTGCCGAACTACGTCGATACGACATTGCCATCGATGACGCCTCAAGGGTACCTCGCCGTCAGCGACGGGCGACTGTTTATTCCCGGTGGTCGAGCAGTGCCTACCTGTATCGAGTTGGACGAAGGACGATTCATTAAGCTTCACTACGATTCACGAGGAAAGACCGACTATCACGTGGCGACACACGGCTCTTGGCTGTTTCACGGCGACCGTCTCTACAACATCGATCAACAACTGGCCGCCTCACAAAAAGCATTTCACCCCGTCGCGGCTGACGGCATCGTCTACGGCACCGACAAGAGCGATGCGATAGCGTATGACCTGAATAACACGACGATCGTCAAGGGCAAGGATCGTCGGGGCAACCCAATGAAGACCCTCAAAGTGGCCGAGAAATGGCGATTGCCGCTGGGGGAAGTGGCCGAGGTGCCGGAGTTCGCCGACGTCATCGAACGCGGGCGCTGGCTGGACGACCACCCGATCGCGATCAAAATAAAATCTGGCAGCCGTATCTACGGGTTCCAGGACAAGACCATCTTTTCGATCGAATTGCCCAAAGGCGACGAGCCCGGGAAGCTGAATTGGAAGGTAACGATCGACGGCACGCCCGGGGCGATGTTGACCGCCGACGAGCGGCTCTACGTCGTCACCCAAAAGGGATCGATCGTTTGCTTTTCTGGCGACAGTACAGACGGTCTTGACAAGAGAACTCTGGGTTTACGTATTGCTCCGCCAGAGGATCGGTGGACGAAAGCTACGGCCCAGTTCGTCGAAGCCTCCGGAGCCAAAGAGGGCTTCGCCGTCGTGGTCGGCGCGGGCAGCGGTCGCTTGATCGATGAGTTGGTCGATCAGACCGATCTCCGCGTTCTTGTCGTCGAGGGGGACGCAAAAAAAGTTCATCAACTGCGTACACGGCTTGTCGATGAACAACTCTACGGATACCGGGTCGCGGTCATCGCGTCGGACCCGTTGAGCACCAGGATGCCGCCTTATCTTGCCAATCTCGTCGTGGGCGAAACGTTGCCCGCGGCGGCGCACGAACAACCGGCCGAGTTTACAAAGTGGGTCTTCGAGATGTTGCGGCCCTACGGCGGTACGGCTTGCATGGCATTGGATGATGCCCAACATGAACGTCTCAAGGAAGCGGTCGCCGCGCTGGATTTGGCCGGTGCCAAGGTTGCCCGGCATGGAGATGCCCTCTCGACACTCACCCGCGAGGGGGCGCTACCCGGTTCGGCTCCTTGGACCCACGAGTACGGCGATGCGGGCAATACGCTGATGTCGCAAGACGATCTCGTTCGGGCTCCCCTTGGTTTGTTGTGGTTTGGCGGCCCGTCTTCCAACGGAAGTTTGTACTACGATCGACACGACTGGGGACCGAGCATGGTCGTTGTCAACGGTCGCATCTTTATTCAGGGACCACAAAAGCTCACGGCGGTCGACGTTTACACGGGGCGTGTGATGTGGCAGCGCAAGGTGAAGAAAGGGGTCAGTCCTGGCCGGCGTGGTAACTTCGTGTCGACCGGACATCACCTGTTGGGTACCCCGGATAGCCTCTACCTTGGCTACGCCAAACGCTGCCTGCGAATTGATCTTGCCACGGGCGAAACGCTCAGTGAGATTGAGTTGGAAAACAAGAACGGCGAACTTGGTCGCATCCGGGTCGTGGGCGATATGCTCGTGGTGGCCGAGTTTGATAAGACCGAGGAGCACGGTAAATTGCCGGTCGCGCTCGTTGCGTTTGATCGTAAATCGGGGAAGCAAGTTTGGCGGACCGCCGCCGGGTTCAGCTTCCCGCTATTCGCTGTTGGCGACGACAAGGTTTTTTGCTTCGATGGCGTGATCGATAAGCTGTACCAGGATTGGCGACGCAAAGGTCTGGTCCCCAAGGCGGCTGCCGAACGTTACATCGTGGCACTCGACCTTGCCACGGGTAAAGAGTTGTGGCGACAATCGAGCGAAATGATCGCCACTTGGCTCTCTTACTCCAAAAGCTTGAACGTGGTGGTGGTCTCGAACAAGTCTGGCGTCGCCGCCCACGAAGGTGAATCGGGCAAACTTCTGTGGAACCGGGTTGCCGAAGGTCACGGCTTCCGTGGACATCCCGAGAGCGTGTGGGACAAGGTGATTGTTTACAACGACCGGATCATCGATCAGCGGGGGCCCGGGATGTCCTACTATTTGGAAACAGGGCAGCCCGTCACGCAGACGAATCCGATCACCGGAGAGTCGGTCCCCTGGGAATTCACCAAGTCGGGGCATCATTGCAACTACGCAATTGCCAGCCCGCATTTGGTGACGTTTCGCGCGGCCGAAGCTGGTTTCTTTGACATGGTTGGCAACGGGACATGTCGTTTGGACGGTTTTCGCTCGGGCTGTCGCAATAGCTTGCTGCCAGCCGACGGAGTGCTCAATGCCCCGAACTTCGCGCATGGCTGCATCTGCGACTATTCGCTGTTCACGTCGTTGTCGTTCGTCAATGTGCCCGACGCCGACTTGTGGTCGTATAGTGCTCTGAAGGCCAGCGATGGGCCTGTGCGACGCGTTGGAATCAACCTGGGGGCCCCTGGCGACCGGCGCGCCGACAATGGAACGCTGTGGCTCGATTATCCCAGCGTGGGCGGTTCTTCCCCCGACTTGAAGCTGGAATTCAAGGCCGCGAAACCGAAATGGCTGCGGCGTCACGCCCGACAGATCGACGGAGAGGGGCCTCGCTGGGTTGCCGCTTCGGGGGTTGAAGGGGCCGAATCGATCAAGATCCCGCTGGGGCGTCCCGAATCGCAAATGGTTCCTTGTACCGTGCGTTTGTATTTCGCGGAGTTGGCTGGACATTCTCCGGGGGAACGGGTATTCGACGTCTCCATACAGGGTAAGACCGTGCTGGAGGACTTCGACATCGCGGCGGAGTCGGTCAAGAAATCTGGAGCCCCGATCAGTTTCGCCAGCCCCTTACCCATGGTCGTGAAGGAATTCACCGGCGTCGAAGCCTCGAAGGCACTGGAGATCGATTTCACCTCGAAGACCGGACGTACGTTGGTCAGCGGAGTGGAAGTTGTTGTTGGCGAGTGATTTCACGGGAGCGGTTAGTCGTCGGTCCAAATCCCTGAATCGGCATCGCTCGGCATTCGCCAGTCGCCCCTTGGCGAGAGGCTAACCGTGCCGACTTTGGGGCCGTCGGGGACACACGACCGCTTGAATTGGTAGGTGAAGAAACGTCGACAGAACGTGTCGAGTGTTTTTTCGATCAAGCCCGCTTCGTAGGTTTTAGTAAATTCGGCCCACTGGCCGAGGAACAGAATCTTCTCTCGGCTAAATCCGTTGCGGACGAAGTGAAATAGAAAAAAGTCGTGCAATTCGTAGGGGCCAAGCGTTTGTTCGGTCGACTGCACGATCTCGCCATGCCGCGACGGAGGGAGTAATTCGGGCGAAATCGTGGTCGCCGCGATGGCCAACAGCGTCCGACGCGCCTCGCCCTCGAACTCATGCTCGGCGGCATATTCAACCAGAAAACGCACAAGCGTCTTGGGAATCGAGCCGTTGGGGTTGTACATCGACATGTGATCGCCGTTGTACGTTGACCAGCCCAGCGCGGCTTCGGACATGTCGCCGGTGCCGATGACGAACCCACGATTCATCAACAGGAACGTGCGGATGCGAGCCTGCACATTCTCGAAAACCAAATCCGATCGTTGATCCTCCGGCACGCCATGCAGGGCCTCTTGAAACTCCGCCACCGACATCTTCCCGCAGTCGATTCCAAACGGCCGATGCCCCAAGTCGCGAAACGCTTGTAGGCAAAGCTCGCGAATGTCAACGCTCTCGGCGGTGACCTGAAGGTGCTTCATTACCTCGATCGCGTTGGCGCGGGTTCCGTCGGTCGTGCCAAACCCGGGCATTGTCAGACCATGAATCCGACTGCGCGCAATTTTCAGCCGGTCGCTCATTTTGGTGGCGACCAACAGTGCCAGCGTTGAGTCAAGCCCGCCCGAGATACCGATATGCAGCGTTGCATTACCGGGCAATTGTTCGACGCGCTTTGCCAGGGCCGCGCATTGAATGCCAAAAATTTCACCGCAACGCGCGTGCAGGGTGTCTTCCCGTGACGGAACAAAGGGCCGCCCGGAGACGCTACGCCGCAGTCCCTCCATCGACGGGCGAAGTGAAAACACAATGTGTCGATAATCGCGAGGGAGTTGTGCGACGCAGTCGTCGAAGCTGGTGACCATCCGTCTCTCGGTTTGCAGCCGGTCGACATCGATATCGACGGTGTGGTGAGTGCTTTCGCGTAGCAGCGAATGCGATGCTCCGACACGCGCGGATTCGGCCAACAGGCGGCCATTCTCGGCAACCAGACAGTGGCCGCTGAATACGACATCGGTCGTCGATTCGGTAGGCCCAGCACTAGCATAGGCGTAGGCCGCGATACAGCGTCCCGACTGGCCAACGACAAGATCGCGGCGATAGTCGGCCTTTCCGATAATCTCGCTACTGGCCGAAAGGTTCAACAAAACGTTCGCGCCGGCAACCGCTTGAAACGAACTCGGGGCCAACGGCATCCACAAGTCTTCACAGATTTCCACCCCCACCACAACCTTGCCACAGGAAAACAAGAGATCGATCCCAAAGGGGACGCGCGCGGTGGCATAATCGATTTCGCGCGGCTCGTCGCCCGTGGCCGCGCTGAACCACCGGCCCTCGTAATATTCTTTGTAGTTGGGAATGAATTGTTTCGGGACGATTCCCAAGACGCGTCCATCGTGAAGAACCACCGCGGTGTTGAAGAGACTGTTGCCAAGCCGCGCGGGGGTTCCAACGACGACCAACTGCTGGCGACCACATGTGGCACGCATCACGGTCAACGTTGCTTCCACCGCGGCATCGAGCAACTCTTGGTTCGCGAAAAGATCGCCGCAGGTGTAGCCCGTGATGCTGCATTCGGGGAACAACACGACATCGCTGTCTTCGACCTCTACCAACAGACGGACGATCTCCGCCGCGTTCGTCTTGGGGTTGGCGACCGCTGTTTTCAGGGAGACCGTGCTCAGGCGTATGAAGCCGTATTGATTCATGGTGGTGATGTTTCGGTCAAGAGTCTGTCCCACGCCGCGACAGGATGCCAATTCGGCTAAACGGTGGCACGAAAGCCCGGGCATCCTTACGGTACATTGTACCCGGCTCCTGTGTGCCAAGCAGGGCAATGCACATCGACGGGCGCCGTGTGACGGCATGCGGACGTCTTTTCAAGCGTGCGGAATCACGCGAAACTGTTTGTGCATCACCCCGGGCTGAACTGGCGGGGTCCGTGACCGGTAGCGAATAAACAGCGTGGGTGCTTTATACGGATTGGTGAAGTTATCCATTGCCCCTACGATTGTTCCGCCAAATGTTGTGGAGGACGAAGCTCGTGTTGCACGACGAAGCTCGGAAGCTGGCAGACGTCTTGGCCAAGCGGCGAATACGTGTTGTGCTGGCCGAAAGCTGCACGGCGGGGCTCGCCTCGGCCGCACTGGCACAAGTGCCGGGTATTTCCCAGTGGCATTGTGGGGCGGCCGTCACCTATCGAGAGGCGACAAAGCAGGCCTGGCTGGATGTGTCGTCGTCGGATCTGGCTCAGTATACGGCCGTGAGTGACCCGGTCGCACGACAGATGGCCGTGGGGGTTCTGTCCAAAACCCCGGAGGCTGAATTTGCCGCGTCGATCACCGGACATTTGGGGCCCAACGCGCCGAAAGGATTCGATGGAATCGCGCTGATCGCGGTGGCTTCTCGCACGGGAGTATGCGTCAACGTCTTGGACGTGCATCGGATCGCGTTGCGCTCCAGCGGTCGAATCGATCGACAGAATGAGGCCGCCGCCGCGGTGTTGCGTCATCTGCGTCAAGCAATCCAATCGCCTGGATAACCCTCAACCCGATCACTCGTCCCGAATACGTCGCAACATCATGCGTTCGTAGAGTCGGGGGGCGAATCGCGAGAGGGCATAGGACATGCGGCCGGTTGTTGAGAGGATAACGAGACGTTGGCGGCGGAGCGTGGCCCGATAAATCGCGTCGGCCACATCCCGCGGTTTGAGCATTCGTCCTGTAGTTGAGCGCTGGGTGCTCCGCTGATTGCCGTCACCATCGAGACCTTGTTCGGCGAAGCCGGTGGCGACGAAACTGGGGCAAATCAGTGTAACGGCCACATCGTCTTCGTGCAGTTCACCTCGCAAGGTTTCAAGGAAACCGTGCAGCGCGTACTTGCTGGCACAATAGCCGGTTCTCCCCCACAGCGGCGCGAATCCGGCGATGCTACTCAAGGCGATCACCTGTCCGTGGCTTTGGACGAGATGCGGCAGCGCCGCTTTCGTGAGATTGACGACGCCGAAGAAGTTGACCTCCATCACACGGCGGTAAACCGAGAGCTCGGTATCGCGGAACGGGCTAATCTGCGTCAGACCGGCGCTGTGGATCAACACATCGATCCTTCCCCGGTCAGCAATCGCCGTGTCGATGGCCCGACGACATTGCGAATCGTCGGTGATGTCGCAATCACTTGCCAACGCATCGATGCCGGAAGATCGCAGCGTCTCCGCCACCGCATGGGCCCCGTGGTGATCACGATCCAGGACGATCGTGGCCATTCCGGCGTGTCCCAACCGATGCGCGACGGCTTGTCCGATGCCGCCTGCCCCGCCAGCGATCAATGCCACTTTTCCATTCAAGGTTCGCATTACGATTCGTGTCGATGCTCAAGATAAAACTGCAACGTCTCCCGGGAGGTCTTGCTCGGTCGGAAACCGAATTCGTTCTTGAGTTTCTCGTTGGAAAGCACCGGGCGATAACGCAGAAAGTCGACCTGTTCCGCCCCATATTGCGTGGCCCCAAGCTGCTGCAAACACCAGATTCCCCACCGCAACAACCAACTGGGGAGCGGGCGATAGGGGATTCCAACCAGTTGGGCCACCTCTGACAGCGGCAACGCACCGTCGCCAACCAGATTGTAAATGCCCTCGCAGCGTTGATCGATGCCGCGTTCGATACTGCTCACAACGTCTTCGTCCCAGACGAACGTCCACGGCATGCTCTCACCGCGAACACCCAACAAGAAGCGTTTGCGAAACAGATCGGTAATCTGGTTGTTGGTGTATTCCCCCAGCACGACGCCGGGGCGAAAAGTCAACTGTTTGAGATTCGGATGCTCACGACGATAGCGGGCCAGGTGCTGCTCGATTTGTCGCTTGTTGTCGGCATAGGTGAACTCTGGGTTGGCACGCAGCGGAGCGTCTTCGGTCACCGGATCCGGCGTATCGGCGTGGTAACCATAGGCCGCTCCGCTGCTCGTTACGATGAGATGCTCGACCCCCGTGGCGACACAACATTGCAACACGTTCTCGGTGCCCAGGACGTCGACGGAGTGTTCCATTTCGCGGTTGTGCTTGTTGCCAGGCGTCACGATCGAAGCCAGGTGTACGACCGTATCGATGTGATGCTGTTCCAGTCGGTCGGAAAGTACCGGGTCACGAACATCGAGCGATTCGTATACGACATTCGGCGCTTCGTACCTCCTAGTAGGTTGACGCACATCGGTGACCACGACTTGCACGGTGTCGACCGGGCGTTTGGCCAGCCGGGCAACAAGCTGGCTGCCGATATATCCACCGCCACCGGTGATGAGAATCCTGCGAGTAGTCGAGAGGGAAGTCATGCGGTCGAACCCTTCTGTTCCATCGTCGGTGGGCGGCGAGACCACACGAAGGCGAGAGTCAAACCTGAAATGATATGCCAGATGCCCCATACGCCGGCGACAAGCGCCATTCCACCGAGACCATGAAAGAAACCGAAGATCAAAGTGAGCCCCAGGGCCGAATTTTGGATGCCCACTTCAATCGTTACCGCGCGGCGATCACGCTCCGCCAATCCGAGAACGCGGCTTAATGAGTATCCAGTCGCGAACGCCAACAGGTTGTGCAAGATTACGGCCAGTGCGACACAATGAATGTAGTGCATGAAGATGTCGAAATTTTGCGAGAAGACGAACACGACAAACGCCAGGAAAAAGACGATCGAGAGATACTTCATGGGTTCGTGGAGACGCGCGGAAAACTTGGGAAGCAGGTGCGCGACACTCATCCCGGCGCACAGCGGTATTCCAAGGATCGAGACCACCGTCAGCACCAAGTGTGCATGATTGATATGGATGTTCTGCAAGAGGGGCGCCGTGTCGGGATTCAGGCTGCCCCAGAACGACACGTTCAGCGGTGTCATGAACATGGCCACGGCGGTCGAAATCGCCGTCATGGTGACCGATAA
>Ga0114931_10004035_pt1 | contig 18405 bp, 20 predicted proteins | sample 2SBtaG_FD_89579 | JGI IMG/M metagenome (GOLD analysis project Ga0114931, IMG submission 89579) | Deep subsurface microbial communities from Kolumbo volcano to uncover new lineages of life (NeLLi) - 2SBTROV14_V59a metaG | ecosystem: Environmental > Aquatic > Marine > Volcanic | place: Kolumbo...
GGTCGCTGCCGTCGTTGGCGCGAAATAGGGGAGCGCAGACCATGAACAAACCGATCGAGAAAAGCAGCCTGATCGGCGCCCGGGTGACCAAGCCGGACGCCCCCGACAAGGCGGTCGGCCGCACCCGCTATATCAACGACATGGACCTGCCGCTGATGCTGATCGGCAAGATTCTCCATGCCGGCCGCGCCCATGCCCGGATCAAGAGCATCGATGTCAGCGCCGCCGAGGCTTTGCCCGGCGTCCATGCGGTAATCACCGGCAAGGATGTCCCCGAGCTGCGCTTCGGCTTTACCCGTGACAACCAGCCGCTGAAAAGCGACAAGGTGCGCTGCGAGCGCGACGAGGTCGCTGCCGTGGCCGCCGAAACCGAGGAGATCGCCGCCGCGGCGCTAAAGCTGATCAGGGTCGAGTATGAAGACCTGCCCGGGGTGTTCACCCCCGAGGACGGCATGAAGGACGGCGCGCCGGTGATCCATGATGAGCACCCCGACAACCTGAGCCTGTCGTTCAAGTTCAAACATGGCGATCTGGCGCAAGCCGAGGCGCAGTCCGACATTATTCTCGATGACACTTTCACGGTGCATTACGTCACCCATTGCTGCATGGGCACCTCCTGCGCCATCGCCGATTACGACGCCACCGGCAAGCTGACGATCTACTCGCAGACCCAGTATCCCTATAATTACAAGATGGACCTGGCGCCGGCGCTGGGTATTCATCCCGGGAACATCCGGGTGATCCAGCCGCCGATCGGCGGCGCCTTCGGCTCCAAGCTCGATGTCTACCCCTACGAGCCGATTGCCGCCCTGCTGGCCAAAAAGACCTGCCGGCCGGTCAAGGTGATGTTCACCCGCGAGGAGGAGTTCATCAATGCGCCGACCCGGCAGCCGGCGATCATGCGCATTCGCACCGGCTGCAAGGCCGACGGCACCCTGACCTTCCGCCAGGTGGACGCCCTGCTGGACAATGGCGCCTATACCTCATGGGGGCCAACCACGCCGGTGATCATGATGCGCACCACCTCGGGCCATTACCGGGTGCCGGTGGTCGATTTCAAGGCCCAGGCGGTCTATACCAACAACCCCTACGCCGGCTCGTTCCGCGGCTATGGCAATGTGCAAATGACCTACGCCACCGCCCAGCATATCGACATGCTGGCCGAACGGCTGGACATCGACCCGATCGCTTTCCGTCTGAAAAACGCCCAAGAATCGGGCGAGCGCACGCCGCAAAACTCCTATTTGCGCGAATGCGCGTTCAAGGAATGCATCACCACCGCCGCCGAGGCGAGCGATTTTGTTGAAAAACACCGGGCTTACGCCGCCGACCGCAATACGCCGGGCCGGTTCAAACGGGGCATTGGCTTTGCCTCCTCGATCCATAACGCCGGCGGGGCCAAGATTCACAAGTCCGACGGCTGCGGCACCATGCTGAAAATGGATGATTACGCGCGGGTTACGGTGATCACCGGGGCCTCGGAAATCGGCCAGGGGATCGATGCGGTAATCAATCTGATCGTCTCCCAGGAACTGGGGGTGCCGATGGAAGACATCACCATTGTCAATAATGACAGCGCCATCGGGCCGTGGGATGTCGGCGTGCACGCCTCGCGCACCACCTTTATCGCCGGCAATGGCGCGCGCCGCGCCGCGCTCAAGGCCAAGGCGCAGATTTTGAACGCCGCGGCTAAACAGGCCAATGTCGCCGCCGAGGCGCTCGATTTACGCGAAGGTTATGTGGTTCAGGCGGCCGATGGCGAGCCGGTGGTCAAGCTCGACAAAATGCTGCGCCAGATGCATTTCGCGCCCGAGCCCGAACTGGTGATGGTGTCTGATTATTACGAGCCCAACAGCGAGCCCGAGGGCCGCGACGGCGTTGGCGATCATTCGGCGGCCTATTCCCACGCGGTGCATGTCGCCGAGGTGGTGGTCGACACCCTGACCGGCGAGGTCAGGGTTGAAAAGGTCACCGTGGCCCAGGATGTCGGCCGGGTGATCAACCGCATGGGGCTGGAGGCGCAGATCGAAGGCGGTCTGGCGATCGGCCTGGGTTATGTGCTGAGCGAGAACTTGCAGGTTGAGGAGGGGCGGGTGAAAAACCCCTCGTTCCGCGACTACAAGCTGCTCACCGCCCCCGAGATGCCCGAGCTCGATCTGCATTTCATCGAATCCGATTGCGCCGAGGGGCCCTATGGCGCCAAGGGCATTTCCGAGCTGCCGACCATCGTCATCGCCCCGGCGGTGGCCAATGCGGTCTATAACGCCACCGGAGTGCGCTTTTTCAACCCGCCGCTGACGCCGGAAAAGGTCGCCCGGGCGATCTGGGAGCGGGACCACCCGGGCGAGGGGGCGCAGTGAAGCCTCGGGTTGTTCTCAGCATGGAGCAGGCGCTGTCGCTGCCCTATGCCACCTTGCGCTTCGCCCAGCTTGGCTGGCGGGTGATCCGCATCGAGGCGACGCCCCATGGCGACGCCCTGCCGGGCGATCCCAACCGCTATGTCGGGCGGCGCATCGCCGACGATGACCGGCGCAGCTATTTCATGGCCCCCAATGTCGGCAAACAGGCGATCGCGCTCAACCTGAAGGAGCAAAAGGGGCGCGAGGTGCTCAAGGCTGTGCTGCGCGCGCTTGGCGCCGATATTTTCTGCTGCAATACCCTGCCGGCGCGCTATGAGCAACTGGGCATTGATTATGACGGCCTGCGCGCGGTCCGGCCGGGTCTGATCTGGGCGGCGATTTCGGCCATGGGGCCGGATTATCCCAAGGCCCCGGGCTATGACCCGGTGATCCAGGCGATGTCCGGTTTTATGGCGCTGACCGGGGCCGCTGACGGGCCGCCGATGCTGTCCGGGGTGCCGATCGTCGATCTCAAGGCGGGCGATGAGGTTTACGCCGCAGTGATGCTGGCGCTGGCCGAGCGGGCCGAGACCGGCCAGGGCAAGCGCATTGATGTCTCGATGCTTCAGGCGGCGGCAAGCTGGCTGATCACGGTGCTGCCAATTCTCAATTTCGAGCATGACGAGGCCGAGGTCAGCCGCAGCGGCAATGAACACCGCAAGTTCATCCCCACCAATGTCTATCCCACCGCCGACGGTTTCATTTATATCGCCATCGGCAATGACGTGCAGTGGCGCCGGCTGGTCGAGCTGGCGCGTTTTGCGCCGTTGGACACCCCGGCGCGAGCGACCAACGAGGGGCGCAGCCGGGAGCGTCATGAAATCTACGCCGAAATTGGCGCGGTGACGGAAAAATATTCTACAGGCGAGCTGACCGGCGCGCTGGGCAAGGCGATGGTCCCCCATGCCGCGATCAACACCGTGGCCCAGGTCGCCGCGCTCGAGGCGATCAGGGACAAGCTGACCAGAAGCGTCATGCCGGACGGTGCGCCGATTGTGATGCAGCCGATGGCGGTGGACGAGCCGGGGGCGGTGAGCACGCTTGGCTTTGCGCCGAAATATGGCGAGCACACCGGCGCGATATTACGCGAGGCCGGCTTTTCCGATGACGACCGCGCGCACCTGGCGGCCGACGGCATCATTGCCGGATAGGGCAATAACGCCGCCGGCCAGATCATTGATGATCAGTTTCTGGTGAAGGTGCCCGACCAGCTGCGGGTTATGCCCTGGCGGTTGGTGCGCTCGCGGCTGATATCAAACACCCCCTTGTCCACCCGGGTGATGCTGTCGCGCCGTGATGCGGTGGTGCCATCGCGATAGCCGCGCTCGACGCTGCGGGTGCGGCTTTGGCTGGCGCGGTCACGGGTGGCGGTCATGTTCGTAAACCGGCTGGTGCCGTCGCGAAAGGTGGTGGAGCGATTGCGACTGCGGCTGGCGGTGCCGGCGTCCCTGTCCCGGCGTTCGGTCACCGAGTTTTCACGGGAAAAGCCGTTCGAGGTGGTGATTGAGGTGCGCCGCGAGCGCTCGCCGGGCTGGCGCGACAGATCGCGGGTGATGGTGGCCGAGCCGCCGTTCTTGCCATGAAAGGTTTTCGACCAGTGTTTCTGACCGGCGCTGGCGGCGCCGGCGATGGCCAGCGAGGCGGCCAGCACGCCGCCCACGATCAGGCTGGTGGAAAAGATTTTACCAATATTTCGCATAACTACTCTCCATATTGTTGTTTTGAACAATCAGAGCGTTATACGGCCGGCGGCGAAAAACCCTGCGCCGGGTGATTATGGCGCGTTCTCGGGCCGGGTCGCCTCGACCCCCTTTTTGATCGCCGCCTTGCGGTCGACCGGGAATTTTTCGCGCCAGTCGCCGGGCGGCAGGTCCTCGGCCGGATAGAGCGCGATGGTCTGTTTTTTGGGATTGGGCTTGCCCGGCGAGATGTCGCGCTGGTTGCTGCCCGCCGGCGGGCGCACCAGCTTGCCGTCGCGATATTCCAGATCGAGCCACCATTTCTGGCTTGGCACCCGTTTGCCGTTGCCGAGCCAGTCGTCGAGCTTGACCGCGATCGGGATAAGCAGGGGCTTGAGGAACATGGCGTGAATGCCCAGCCAGCTGGCGATGCGCTGGAGCAATGGGCCGTCCTTGGTGACCACCTTGTTCAGCGGGCAGGTTTTCATGCAGCGCCCGCAGGCCGAGCCCTTCTGGTTGGTGATGCGGTATTTGGCGCAGTTCTCGACATCCGGCTTCCAGGTTTCATAGCCGTTGAACATGATCTTGTCGCCGAACGGAATGGCGTTGCACGGGCATTCGCGGGCGCATTTATAGCATTTCGAGCAAAACTCCTGGAGGCCGAAGTCGATCGGCTTGTCGCATTCCAGGGGTAGATCGGTGGTGATCACCGCCACCTTGGAGCGCGGGCCGATGAACGGGTTGAGCACCAATTCGCCGATGCGGCTCATCTCGCCCAGGCCGGCGAGCAGCATCAGCGGAATTTGCAGCACCTCGCCCTTGCGCGCCGAATGGGCGCGCGCGCCATAGCCCAGCCGGCGGATGTAATTGGCGATCACCCCGCCGATCATGCCGCCCTTGAGATAGGCGCGATAGCTCTGGGTGCCGCTGATCCAGTCGTCGCCGCTGGCTCCCTCCATGGTCTCGAAGCCCTGATCAAAAACCATGACGATGGCGTATTTGTGATTCGGGGTGACCGGCTTGCCGGCGCCGTCGTGGGAATACCAGGCATAATCGGGAATTTCGCAGATGCCGACAATGTCGACCTCCATGAAATAACACAGCGCCTTGATATGTTTGGCCATTTCCACCGGATCGTCGGTGCCCGGCGCAACCTCGGGGGCGACCTCGCCGTCCTGAAGCGGCACCAGCAGATCCATCATGTCGTCCATGGCGGCGGCCAGTGGAAATTTGTTGATGAAGCGGCTGCGCTCCTTTTGCGCCCGCTCGCCGAGGTCGCCAAAAAACGGCCGGGTGAAAAAAGCGCCGCGCAGCGGCACCCGCGGCACCCGCTCGGCATCGATTCGGGTGGTCGGTTTGTCGACCCGCCGGACCGTCTCCATGGGATATTTGCCCAGATGGGGGGCGCGGAACTTGAATTTAAACAGGCTCATGGGGAGGAATCCTCGGGTTGATCCAGCACCAATGCGGCGTGGCGGCGCAATTTTTTGAGCAGGGCGAGCAGGGCGGCGCGCTCGTCCTCGGAGAGCCCGGCATCGAAGCGGGCGTAAAAATCCTCGGAAATCGGGGTAATCCGGTCGTGCAGCGCCGCCCCTTGTGGGCTCAGCCACAGACGGGTGCGCCGTTTGTCGCACCGGTCGCGGTCGCTCGCCAGCAGGCCGGTGCGCATCAGCGCCTTGACCGCTCGGCTTACCGTCGCCTTGTCCATGCCGGTGCGCGCCACAATGTCGCGGGCGCACAAGGGAGCATAGCTGCCGAGAATGGCCAGCACCCGCCATTCGCGCACATTCAGGCCGAAGCGGCGGCAGATCTGGCGCACCGTCCAGGTGGTGGTCAGATTGACCGTCGAGGTCAGGTGATAGGACAGATTGCGGTCGAAATCGATTGGCCTGCGCGCCCGCGTCGGGGGTGCTGTGGGGGTGGGACTTGTGCTCATGAGACCGAGCATAGGACAAAGCGGTTGAATCTTCAACTAGTTTGTTGAAAGTTCAACTTGATGCTGTGTTGCCTAGCGCAGGTTTTGCGCCGCTGGCAGGCCGGCGCTGGCCAGCAGGAAGACAGTCTCGGTCAGCGCCAGGCCGACCACATTGGCGTAAGAGCCGGAAATGAACGGAATGAAGGCCGCCGCCAGGCCCTGAATGGCGTAGCCGCCGGCTTTGCCGCGCCACTCGCCGGAAGCCAGATAAGCAGCAATCTCATGGTCGCTCAATCGCTTGAAGCGCACGGCGGTCATAACCACCCGGCTGGCCTCGCGCCCGCCCGGGGTGATTACCGCCAGTCCGCCAAACACCCGGTGGCGCCGGCCGGATAGCAGGGTCAAGAAGCTCCTGGCCTCCTCGGCGGTATGCGCCTTGCCCAGCACCCGCCGGCCGCAGGCGACCACGGTGTCGGCGCCCAGCACGATGGCGTCAGGATAATCATTGGCCACGGCGCGGGCTTTGGCCAGGGCGAGACGGGCGGCCAGCGCCCGCGGCGGCTCGCCGGGGCGCGGGGCCTCATTAATATCGGCCGGGGCGATGTGGTCGGGCTCAAGTCCGATCTGGGCCAGCAGGGCGCGCCGGCGCGGCGAGCGCGAGGCGAGCACCAGTTGCGGCGCGCCGGCGGGAGCAGAGGGGCCGGAGCACATGGCGCGGCTTATTTGAAGCGATAGGTAATGCGGCCCTTGGTCAGGTCATAGGGCGTCATCTCGACCAGCACCTTGTCGCCGGCGAGCACGCGAATGCGGTGTTTGCGCATTTTTCCGGCGGTGTGAGCGAGAACCTCGTGGTCGTTCTCCAGCTTGACGCGAAACATCGCATTGGGCAAAAGCTCCATCACCGTACCGGGAAACTCGAGCAGTTCTTCCTTGGCCATTCTTTCTCCGTTCATGTCCGTTCGACGGTGACATAAATGCGCAAACAGGCCGGCATTTCAAGGCTTTTGATGAAACGGCGCTAAACCCGGGGCGGCGGGGCGGGTTGAAAGCGCTGTTTGATGCGCGCCATCAGGCTATCGCGCACCTGGCGAAAGGCGTCCAGCACCACCTCGCGGCTGCCTTCCACCGCGGTGGGGTCGAGGGTGGGCCAATAGGCCACATCGCAGGCCATAGTGCGGGTCAACTCGACCGCCTTGTGCTGGGCCTCGGGGCTGAGCGAGATCACCAGATCGAACGAGGTGTCGAGCAGGTCGTCGAAACTCTTGGGCTGATGGCCGGAAATATCGAGGCCGATCTCCTCCATCACCGCGACCGCAAAGCCATTGACCTCGCCGGCACGCACCCCGGCCGAGTCGAAATAAATGAAATGGCCGCACAGATGTTTGGCCAGCGCCTCGGCCATGGGCGAGCGCACGGCGTTCATGGTGCAGGCGAACAATACGCTGCCCGGGGTTGTCGCCAGACCCGGCGACCCCGGCGGGTCTGGGAGCGGGGGCGCCACCCGGTCAGCCCTTGATATGCAGCACGCAGATCAGCGTGAACAGGCGGCGCGCGGTATTGGCGTCGAGTTCGATTTTGCCCGCCAGACGCTCGCGCAGCAACTCCGAGCCATCGTTGTGCAGGCCCCGCCGGCCCATGTCGATGGCCTCGATCTGTGACGGCGAGGCGGTCTTGATGGCGTGAAAATAGCTTTCGCACACCAGGAAATAATCCTTGATCAGGCGGCGGAACGGGGCCAGTGACAGGGCGATGGTGATCTGCTCGCCGCTGGGCTGGACGGTGATGTCGAACACCAGCCGGCTTTCCTCGAGCCGCAGCACCAGCGCATAGGGCCCCTCGGGCCCGTCGGTCAGGGCAAAGTGGTTGTCCTCCAGCAGGTCGAAAATCGCCACCTTGCGCTCATGTTCGATATCGGCATTGCGCCGGACGATCGATTTTTCATCGAGGGTGATATCAACAAGCCGTTGGGTCGACATGGGGTCCCTTGCGCCCTATCAGTTGTTAGGGTCAGTTGTTGGTGCGAATGGTGACCGAACGGGCGTGGGCTTCCAGCCCCTCGGCCTCGGCCAGGGTCACCGCCGTCCCGCCCAAGGCCGCCAGTGATGCCGGCGTACACTTTATAAGGCTGGAGCGTTTAACAAAGTCTGACGTCGACAGGCCTGAGGAAAACCGCGCGCTGCGCGCCGTCGGCAGCACATGGTTGGGCCCGGCGATATAATCGCCGATCGCCTCGGGAGTGTAACGGCCAAGGAAAATCGCCCCGGCGTGGCGGATCGCCGGCAGTAGGCGCTCCGGATCGCTGGTCGCCAGCTCGAGATGTTCAGGGGCCAGCCGGTTGATCAGTGCCGGTGCGTCCTCGAGCCGGTCAAGGGTGATGATCACTCCGCGCTCGCGCCAGCTCTGGCGGGCGATGTCGGCGCGCGCCAGGGTGGCGAGCTGGGCTTCCAGCGCCTGCTCGACCCGGGCGGAAAAAGCGGCGTCATCGGTGATCAGGATCGAGCGGGCGGCGGTGTCATGTTCGGCCTGGGACAGCAGGTCGGCGGCGATCCAGTCCGGGTTGTTCTTGCTGTCGGCCAGCACCAGAATTTCCGATGGCCCGGCAATGGTGTCGATGCCGACAACGCCGAACAGCTGGCGCTTGGCGGCGGCGACATAGGCGTTGCCGGGGCCGACGATCTTGTCCACCGGGGCGATGGTTGCGGTGCCATAGGCCAGGGCGGCCACCGCCTGGGCGCCGCCGATACGGTATATTTCGGTAATCCCGGCCAACTCGGCGGCGACCAGCACCGCTGGATTGATCGCGCCGTCCGGCGTCGGGGTGACCATCACCCGGCGCGGCACCCCGGCGACCCGGGCCGGCAGGGCGTTCATCAGCACCGAGCTGGGATAGGCGGCGGTGCCGCCGGGCACATAAAGCCCCACCGCGTCGATCGGGGTATGGCGCAGGCCCAGCTCGACCCCGGCCTCGTCGGTAAAACGCATGTCGCGCGGCATCTGGCGGCGGTGAAAGGCCTCGATGCGCCCGGCGGCCTCCTCCAGCGCCGCCAGCAGGTCGGGGGCGATGTTGGCTCTGGCGGCGGCGATGGCATCGGCGCCAAGGCGCAGGCTTTGCGCGGTCAGGCTCACCCGGTCGAAGCGCTGGGTATAGTCGATCAGCGCCGCGTCGCCGCGCGCGGCGACATCGGTGATAATGGCGGCCACCGTCTGGCTAACATCGGCCTCCTCGGCGCGATTTTGCGTCAGCAGGGCGGCGAAGGCGACGTCAAAACCGGGTGCGCCGGCGTTAAGCCTTGTCGGCATCGAGCGCCTCCCGGAAGCGATCGACCCAGCCGCCGATCGCCTCGGGCCGGGTCTTGAAGGCTGGCCGGTTGACGATCAGCCGCGAGGTGATGGTGGCGATTTCCTCAACTTCCACCAAGCCATTGGCCTTGAGGGTTTCTCCGCTGCTGACCAGATCGACGATCCGCCGGCACAGGCCCAGTTTGGGCGCCAGCTCCATCGCGCCGTTCAGCTTGATGCATTCGGCCTGCACCCCGCGGGCGGCGAAATGACGTCGGGTGATGCCGGGATATTTGGTCGCCACCCTGACATGGCTCCAACGCCGGGGATCGTCGGTTTCGCTCAGCTCTTTCGGCTCGGCCACGCACAGGCGGCAATGGCCGATGCCCAGATCGAGCGGCGCGTAAATATCGGCATAGTCGAATTCCATCAGCACATCGCCGCCGGCCACCCCGAACTGGGCGGCGCCAAAGGCGACGAAGGTGGCGACATCGAAAGCGCGCACCCGGATCAGGCGTAGGCCGTCATGATTGGTTTTGAAGGCAAGTTGGCGCGCCCCGGGGTCGTCAAAGGCGGCTTCCGGTTCGATGCCGGCGAGGCGCACCAGCGGCATGACTTCTTTCAAGATGCGCCCCTTGGGCAGGGCCATCACCAGCGGCTCGCTCACGGCCTTGTGCTCCTGTTTTTTGCCGGTTTAGACGGACGCGGGGAAGCCGTCAATGATTTTAGGCCGCGCGGGCCTGCGTGGGGATTTTAAAGCACGCTGTGCTCGGGGCGGCGTTTGGCCGGCCACGGCGCGCCGATGTCCGACAGATGGGCATCGATACATTCACAGGTCAGCCGCATTTCGCTGCCGCCGGCGAAAACCAGGACGATCTCGACACCATCATCCTGTTCCATGGCGGTAATGCTCAACAGCTCCAGCACCAACTGGCTATCGGCCGCCGGCATGGCGTAGGCCTGGACGCTGCGCACGGTGTCGAAATGCACGCCGGTGCGCACCCGCCAGAAGCGGCTGCGCTCGTCCGATGGCTCGCCGGCGGCGTCGCGCTCCCATTTATAGCGATTGAAGGTGGCGGCAAAGCGCCGGCTTTTGGGCAGAAAGCGCATCTCGCCGGCATGGGTCAGGGCATCCTGCAGACAGGCCGAGATCACCTCGAGATCCTCGCTCGTTTCCGCCTTCAACCGCAAGCCGTCTGTCATGATACCCTGTGTTTTCAGTGCCCGGAAAAAGTGGCTGGGGCGGCAGGATTCGAACCTGCGCATGCCGATACCAAAAACCGGTGCCTTACCACTTGGCTACGCCCCACCATGCTTTCGCCGCCTGTTTTTAGCGCCAAAGGCCACGGGTGTCGATAACGATTTTTTCCGACAGAATCTGGCGATCGAGCCGCTTGAAGGCATCATGATCGACCAGCAGCAGCACGATATCGGCCCGGGCCAGGGCCTCGTCGAGCGGGCAGAAGACCAGATTGTCCAAGCCGTCGAGCGCGCCGGGGCGCTCGTGCACATAGGGCTCGACGGCAAGCACCTCGCCGACGCCGCTCTGGGCCAGTTTGCGAGTGATCGCCAGCGCCGGGCTTTCGCGCAAATCATCGATATTGGCCTTGAACGACAGGCCCAGACAGGCGATGCGCGGCGCCTTGAAGCGCTCGGCCTTGTCGCGCACCTTGTTGATCACCCAATCGGGTTTGCCATCATTAACCTGACGGGCGGTTCTGATAATTTTGGCCTCATCGGGCGCGGAATCGATAATGAACCAGGGGTCGACGGCGATGCAATGTCCGCCGACGCCGGGGCCGGGTTGCAGAATATTGACCCGCGGGTGGTGGTTGGCCAGTTCGATCAGCTCCCAGACATTCACCCCCAGCCGGTCGCCGATCAGCGACAGCTCGTTGGCGAAGGCGATATTGACGTCGCGATAGGCGTTTTCGACCAGCTTAGCCAGCTCGGCGGTGCGGCTGGTGGTGGTCAGCACCTTGCCGGCCACGAAACTGTGGTAGAACTCGGCCGCCGCCGTGGTCGAGGCGTCGTCGATGCCGCCGACGATGCGATCATTGGCGACCAGTTCGTGCAGCACCTTGCCGGGCAGCACCCGCTCGGGGCAATGGGCGATATGCACCCGCGCGCCGCGCGCCGCGGCTTCTTCATGCACCGCCAAGTCGGGGCGTTCCTCGGCCAGCCAGGCGGCAACTTTTTCAGTCGCCCCCACCGGGCTGGTCGATTCCAGAATAACCAGCGCGCCGGGTTTGACATGGGGGGCGAAGGCCCGCACCGCCGCCTCGACGTAGGACAGGTCCGGGCGGTGGCCGTCATGAAATGGGGTTGGCACGGCGATAATGTAAATATCGGCGGCGACCGGCTCCAGCGAGGCGGTCAGTCGGTTGCTGCCCACCGCCGATTTGACCAATACGTCGAGATCCGGCTCGTAAATGTGCAGATCGCCCCGGTTGATGGTCTCGACCACATCCGGGTAGACATCGACGCCATGCACCTTGTAGCCCTTGGTGGCGAGCAGGCTCGCGGTTGGCAGGCCGATATAGCCCAGGCCCATGACACAGATGGTTCGATCCAGTTCCGCCATGATTTATTGTCCCTCTCGCGCGCTGGACGCGCCCTTGAAAACCCAGTCGTCCGGCATGGCTTCGCCCTCTTCTTGCGCCAGCAGGCGGGCGACAATGCGCCCCGCCGCCCGGCCGTCGCCATAAGGATTATGGGCGCGGGCCATGGATTGATAATAGGCCTCGTCGTCGAGCAGCCGGGCGGCCTCGGCGACGATGCGCGCCCGGTCGGTGCCGACCAGGCGCACCGTGCCGGCGTCGACCGCCTCGGGCCGCTCGGTGGTGTCGCGGGTGACCAGAACCGGCTTGCCCAGCGCCGGGGCTTCCTCCTGGATGCCGCCGGAATCGGTGATGATTAAAGAGGCCCGGTTCATCAGATAGACAAAGGGGAAATAGTCCTGCGGGTCGATCAAAAACAGATTGTCGCACCCGCCGAGCAGCCGCTTGACCGGTTCCTGCACATTGGGGTTGAGATGCACCGGGTAAAGCACACAAACATCGCCGCGAGCCGCGATGTCGGCCAGCGCGCCGCACATGTGTTCCAGCCCGGCGCCGAAGTTCTCGCGCCGGTGGCCGGTGACCAGCACCAGGCGGCGGGTGCCAAGAAAGGCGAACTGTTCATCGAAGGCGGTCCTTGCCGCCTTGTCGGCGAGCAGCCGGTCGCGGGTCTCAAGCAAGGCGTCGATCACCGTGTTGCCGGTGACCATGATGCGTTCCAAGGCGACATTTTCGGCCAAGAGGTTGCGCCGCGCCACCTCGGTCGGGGCGAAATGCAGATCGGTGATCGCGCCGGTCAGCCGGCGGTTCATTTCCTCGGGCCAGGGGCTCAGGACATTGCCGGTGCGCAGGCCCGCCTCGACATGGCCGACCGGGATTTTCTGGTAAAAGGCGGCCAGCGAGGCGGCGAAGGTGGTGGTGGTGTCGCCATGCACCAGAATACGGTCGGGCCGCCAGTCGGCGAGCACGCCTTCCAGCCCTTCGAGCACGCCGGTGGTGATCTGGGTCAGCCCCTGGGCGAGGCGCATGATGTTAAGGTCGTCATCGGGGGTGATGTCGAACAATTGCAACACCTGGTCGAGCATCTGGCGGTGCTGCGAGGTGACGCAGACCCGCGCCTCGATACCCTCGGTGCGCGCCAGGGCCTTGACCACCGGGGCCATCTTGATCGCTTCGGGCCGGGTGCCGAAAACCGTCAGGATCTTCACGCTGCGTTTTACCCCTGTTTGTTTGTCTGCTCGAGTGTGCCGGGCCGAGTGTGCCGGGTAAGTGTTAGTTCATGGTTAAGTCTTTGGCAAATTTTGCGCTTTGGCGAGGTCGGGAAACAGCGCCGCCAGCCCGTCGGCGCTTGGCGCGCACAGGCCGCGCTCGGTGATCAGGGCGGTGATCAGCCGCGCCGGGGTGACGTCGAAGGCGAAATTGGCCACCGGGCTGTCGGGCGGGGTGAGGCTGACCGTTTGCAGCGCGCCGCCTTCATCGCGGCCCCAAATCTCGCGCACCTCGCGCCCGTCGCGCTCCTCGATGGGAATATGGCCGACGCCGTCGCGCAGGCTCCAGTCGATGGTTGGCGAGGGCAGGGCGACATAAAACGGCACCCCGGTGTCATGGGCGGCCAGCGCCTTTAAATAGGTGCCGATCTTGTTGCACACATCGCCGGCTGCGGTGGTGCGGTCGGTGCCGGTAATGCACAGATCGACCCGGCCGTTTTGCATCAGATGGCCGCCGGCGTTATCGACAATCACCGTATGGGGCATGCCGTGGCGGCCCAGCTCCCAGGCGGTCAGGCTGGCGCCCTGGTTGCGCGGCCGGGTTTCATCGACCCAGACATGCACCGCCAGCCCCGCGTCATGAGCCCGGTAGACCGGGGCCAGGGCGGTGCCCCAGTCGACCGTGGCCAGCCAGCCGGCGTTGCAATGGGTAAGAATATTGACCGGCCCGCCGTCACCCCGCGCCGTGCGCGCCTCATGGGCGGCGCGGATCAGGCCCAGCCCGTGTTCGCCGATCGCCCGGTTGGTGGCGACATCATCTTCGCAGATCTGGCCGGCGCGGGCGAAAGCGGCATCGGCGCGCGCCCCCGGGGCCAGGGGAGCAAGATGGGCGAGCATGTCATCGAGTGCCCAGCGCAGGTTGACCGCCGTGGGCCGGGTGGCGAGCAATTGCGCGCAGGCCCGCCCGAGCGCGGCGTCGGACGCCTCGGCACGCATCGCCAGCCAGACGCCATAAGCCGCGGTGGCGCCGATCAGCGGCGCGCCGCGCACCAGCATGTCACGAATGGCCCGCGCCGCATCGTCCAGGCTGGTCAGGCGAACGGTCTCGAAAACATGGGGCAGCCGGGTCTGATCGATAATCCCGACCGCCGCGCCGTCGGCTTCGGGCCAGATGGTGCGCCAGGGCTTGCCGTCAATTTTCATCGCTGTCCCCTTTTGGGTCCCCTTTGGGGCCATAGGCCCTGAATTTTTCGACCACCCGGGCGATTTCCTCATCGGGCAGCACCGCCGGCGCGCCCAACACGGGGGTCAGGGCCAGAGCGTTGTAATAATGATGGGCCAGGGTTTCAACCTCGCCGGCCAGCCACAGCGCCCGGGTCAGGCTGTCGCCCAGCGCCAGCACGCCGTGATGGGCAAGCAGGCAGGCCATGCGCCCGCCCAGCGCGGCCAGGGCGTGGTCGGACAGCACCTGGGAGCCATAGGTGGCATAGGGCGCACAGCGGATGGTCGGCCCCCCGGCGGCGGCGATCATATAATGCAGTGCCGGAATGTCGCGGCCGGCGATGGCCAGGGTGGTGGCGTAAAGCGAATGGGTGTGGACAATGGCGCCGACCTCGGGCCGGGCCCGGAAGATGTCGCGGTGCACGCGCCATTCCGACGATGGCGCGCGCCGGCCATGGGCGGCGCCGTCCAGGCTCATGGCGACAATATCGCCGGGCGCCAGCGCGTCATAAGCGATCCCCGACGGGGTAATCAAGAACCCCTCGCCCCAGCGCCGGCTGAGATTGCCCGAGGTGCCGCCGGCCAGTCCCATGCCGGCCATCTCGCGCGCCCGGGCGATTACCTCGCGGCGCGCTCCGGTTTCACTCATTCTTTCTTCCTTTCGGCGGCGACAAGCCGGTCCAGTTCAGCCAGGGTCGCCGCCCGCCCGGGGGCGAAATCCTGATCAATCCACCAGTTTTCAAGCTGTTTGAGTATCGCGCCGACCTTCGGCCCCGACGCGATGCCATGGGCCATCACATCGCCGCCGCGCAGGGTGAATTCGGGTTGTGTCCAGTGCTCGGCCCGGGCCAGCAGCGCCCGCCAGCCGGCCTCGTCATCATCCGGGCCATCCAGGTGGTCGGCCCAGGCCAGCAGGGTGAGATCGACAAAGCGCTCGCGGCCCAGCTCATAGAGCAGGCGGCGGGCCGCGCGTTCGTCAAGTCGCGGATGAACCGGTGGGTGGGGCCGGGCCATGCCGAGAAGCCGGGTAGTGATCTTGTTCGAGCGCCGCCAACGCTGGCACAGCGCGCGGGCGGCCGGCTCGTCGCCATCGATCAGCGCGCCAAGGCGGCGGATGGCGTCCGGCTGGCCGATTCTGTTTTCAACCCTGACCAGCCGCCCGAAGCGCCCAAACTGGCTCGCCTCGGGCAAAACGAGGTCAAGAACACCGGCCTGGCGCATGATCTCCAGCGTCTCCAGCGGTGCCGGGGCGGCGAGCAGGCGGGTCATCTCCATGGCCACCCGCTCGCCCGACAAGATGGCCAGATCATCGGCCCGCGCCCGGCAGGCGGCTAGGCCCTCGGTGTCGATTGCACCGGTGCCATACCAGGCGTGAAAGCGGAAAAAACGCAGGATACGCAAGGCGTCTTCGCCGATGCGCTCAAGCGGCGCGCCAATAAAGCGCACCCGGTGGGCGTGCAGGTCGGCCAGCCCGCCGACCGGGTCGTAAACCGTGCCATCGGCGTCGCAGTAAAGGGCGTTGAACGTAAAATCGCGGCGCTGCGCATCGGCGACCCAGACGTCGGTAAAGGCAACGGTGGCGCGCCGGCCGTCGGTCTCGACATCGCGGCGCAGGGTGGTGATCTCGAACGGCTGGTGGTCGTAAACGGCGGTGACCGTGCCATGGTCGATACCGGTGGGCACCGCCTTGATGGCGGCCTCGCGCAGCGCGGTCATCACCGCCTCGGGGGGCAGCGGCGTGGCCAGGTCGATGTCATGCACCGGCCGGCCAGCCAGGGCATCGCGCACGCAGCCGCCGACAAAACGCGCCTTTCCGCCCAGCGCCGCCATCACCGCGCGCGGGCCGGGGGCGTGAAGCCAGGGCTGGGTGATCCGGGTTGCGCTGGGCTCCATTTGCGCCGGCTTCCTGTCAGCGTTTCAGCTTGTGATAGAGATTGACCAGCATGCCGGCGGTGGCGCCCCAGATATAATAATCGTCGTAAGGCATGGCGTAAAACTGCCGTTCGGCGCCCTTGTAGACCAGGCTGCGGCGCTGATGATTGGCCGGGTCGAGGAAGAACGACAGCGGCACCTCGAAGGCCTCTGCAACCTCGAAGCTGTCAAGCCGGAGCGTAAAGCCGGGGGTAACGAGGCCGACCACCGGGGTGATGATAAAGCCGGTGCCGGTGCGATAGGTGTCAAGGGTGCCGACAATCTCGACAAAGGAGCGGGCCAGGCCGATTTCCTCTTCGGTCTCGCGCAGCGCGGTCTCGGTGGCGTCGCAGTCGCAGTCCTCGGCCCGGCCGCCGGGGAAACTCACCTGGCCGGCGTGGTCGTGCAAATGATCGGTGCGCCGGGTGAGCAGCACATTAAAGCCGTCCGCCCGGTCGACCAGCGGCACCAGCACGGCGGCCGGGGTCAGCTCGCCCGGGTCGGGCAGCGCCTCGGAAAGCCCGGGGTTGAGGTCGCAATCACCGCGTGGCGCCCCCGGCGGGCCTTGCAGGCGGTGTTTGATATGGGTGCGCATCAACTCTCCTGCGGCATTGGCCCCAGCGCGAAAAAGACGCCGGAACTCCACACCCCCAATAGATAGTCATCGCCGACCCGGCGTTCCACGGCCAATTCGACAAGCTGATAAAAAACCGCCCGGGTGATCAGCGCGTCGAGCCGGTCGCGCACCCGGAGATAAGGCGCCGGCTCGCCGCTGTCAGGATTGGTTTTCACCCGAATCGGATGGTCGGGCCCAGCGATCACCTGGTCATCGACATTGGTGCGAAACACCAGGGTCTGGTCCTCGCCGGCGCCGTGAGGGGTGCATTCAACCGCCACAAAGGGGGCATCCTCGACGGTAATGCCGATTTTCTCGGCCGGGGTGACCAGATAATATTTACCGTCATCGTCATGGCGCAACACGGAGGAGAACAGCTTGACCATCGCTTGGCGGCCGATCGGCGAGCCCATATAATACCAGGTGCCGTCACGCGCGATGCGCATGTCGATATCGCCGCAAAAGGGCGGATTCCAGCTATGGACCGGCGGCAGCTTGTCGGCCTTGAGGCGGGCCATGATGGTGGCCAGATCGGGGGTGTTCTGGGCTATCATGGCGTTGATTATAGCTTACAAAAAGCCCAGAGCTCACAAAAAGACTAGGCCGCGAAAGGATGGTCCGGCCACGGGCGAACCGCACCGGCGACACCGTCCAGCGCGCCCGGGATCAAATTGACCCCGAGCAGCCGGGCGGGCTCCACCGGGCCGGGCAGGGTGAGCCCGGCGGCCGGCTCGCGGGCAAAGCCGACCCGGCTGTAATAGTCCAGATCGCCGACCAGAATCGCCGCCCGGTGGCCCTGGCGGGTGGCGACATCCAGGCCATGGCGCATCAGGGCGATGCCCATGCCGTGCCCGCGTAGCGCCGGGTCGACCGCCAGCGGCCCCAGTAGCAACACTGGCAGGGGGGCGTTGTTCCCGCCGCCCTCGCCGGGCACGCGACCCTCGCAGGGCACGCGACCCTCGCAGGGTTGGATGAGCACCGGCCAGAATTGCAGGCTGGCGGCAAGGCGGCCATTTTTGCGGGCGACAAAACTCAGCCCCCTGGCGCAAGGCACGCCGTCGCGCAGCCGATAGGCGGTCTTGGCCAGCCGGTCGGGGCCGAAGGCGAGGTCGAGAAGATGGTTAATGGCGGGGCCGTCCGCAGCCCGGGGTTGATCGATGGTGAACATGGAGCGCCCTTTGGGATGGGAAATCGGGGGGGATGAAAAATCGGAAAAAACAGAAGCTTTACGCCCGGCGCGCGCGCCGTCGTCGCTGTATTCCCGTTTTGTTACCGCCGGCCAAGACCACGATGTCACCATCCATCCGGGTTGTTCGCTGGGCCGAGGACATAGCAGACTTTACCCCGCCTTGCCAAGCACGCAAAACCACCGGCCCTTTTGGAGCCGGCGGTGTGCGTGCTTTCGGTGTTTTGCCGTCTACCAGTCGACTTGGCCGCGGAACATCACCGCATCGACACTGTTGTCGCCAGTGAACTCGTCGTTTATCCCCGGCGCGAAGGCGTCGCGGATCACGGCGTGGGAATAATTGGCCATGAAGCGGACATGATTGTTGAGGTGCCAGTTGGCGCCGAAGATATAGCTGGTCTGCTTGCCGCCCATGATGTCCTTGTCCGACAGA
>Ga0114931_10004036_pt1 | contig 18400 bp, 17 predicted proteins | sample 2SBtaG_FD_89579 | JGI IMG/M metagenome (GOLD analysis project Ga0114931, IMG submission 89579) | Deep subsurface microbial communities from Kolumbo volcano to uncover new lineages of life (NeLLi) - 2SBTROV14_V59a metaG | ecosystem: Environmental > Aquatic > Marine > Volcanic | place: Kolumbo...
AAGTCTGACAGGTGTACCGCCGCCGCGATTTGCAGTTCGAATTCTTCCTTGCCGATCTGGCGAACCAGGCTGTCCGGGTCTTCACCCTCCGGCAGAAACAGGAACCGCGCCTCACGGCCATCGCGCAATACGGGCAGGGTGTTTTCCAGGGCCCGCCAGGCCGCGGCCCGGCCCGCGCGGTCGCCGTCAAAACAGAACACCACTTCCGGGGCCGTACGGTACAGGCGTTCGAGGTGCTCGGGCGTGGTGGCTGTCCCCAGCGTGGCGACTGCGTAATGGATATCGAACTGCGCCAGCGCGACTACGTCCATGTATCCCTCGACCACCAGCAGGTACTCCAGTTTGCGCATCGCCTTGCGCGCCTCGAACAGGCCATAGAGTTCACGGCCCTTGTGAAACACGTCGGACTCGGGGCTGTTCAGGTACTTGGGGGTATCATCACCGAGCACGCGGCCACCAAAGCCGATGGTGCGGCCACGCCGATCGTGGATGGGGAACTGGATCCGGTCGCGGAAGCGGTCATATACGCCGCTGTTGTCATCACGCGTAATGACCAGGCCGGTCTCCTTCAGTCTCTTGCGTGCCGTCTCGTTTGTGCCCAGTGCAGTCAGCAGGTTGTCCCAGCCCGGCGGTGCGAAGCCCACGCCGAAGCGGGCGGCAATCTCGCCACTCAGGCCGCGCTGTTTCAGATAGTCAATGGCGCGTCCGGCTTGCGGGTGGTTGCGCAGCTGTTGCTGGTAGTAATCGGCGGCCTGCTCCAGCAGGTCATACAACGGTTGCGTACCGGCTTGCTGGCTGGACTCAAGACCGGCCTCGCGCGGGACCTCGAGTCCTGCCATGTGCGCGAGGTCTTCCACGGCCTCGACAAAATCCATGTGCTCGAATTCCATCAGGAAGCTGATGGCTGTCCCGTGAGCACCGCAACCAAAGCAGTGGTAGAACTGCTTTACCTGGCTGACGGTAAACGAAGGGGTTTTCTCGTTATGAAACGGGCAGCACGCCTTGTACTCGCGTCCGGCCTTTTTCAGCTGCACACGTGAATCGATGACATCAACGATATCGGTGCGTACCAGCAGGTTGTCGATAAACGTCTGGGGAATACGGCCAGCCATGGAGACAGGTTAGAAGGGATGTATCGAAAAGGGAAGTTGTTCAGGACAGGTGGTCATATAACTGCGGGTGTAGTGGCATGAAAAACGTTCTCGCGCAAAGCCGTAAAGGCGCGAAGAAAGATAAAAAACACTGCTGCAGGCATGCCTGTGCTGGAGTACCACATCAGGGTTGTACCAGGAAGAATTTCTTTATTATTGGGTTTCCTGGCGCCTTTGCGGCTTTGCGCGAGATGTTTTCAGCCCAGGCGCGCCTTGATGAGGGCACTGACGGCGCCCATGTCGGCGCGGCCCTGCAGTTTCGGTTTCAGTTGTCCCATGACCTTGCCCATGTCCCTGATGGACGTGGCCCCGGTGTCGGCCATGGCCGCCTCGATCAATGCATTGATCGAGGCTTCATCGAGTTGTTCCGGGAGGTATTCCTGGATGAGAGTGAGTTCACCGGCTTCCTGCTGTACCAGGTCATCACGCCCGGCTTTTTCAAACTGGCTGATGGATTCGCGCCGCTGCTTGACCATCTTGTCGAGTATTACCGTGACCGTGGCATCATCAAGCTCGATACGCTCATCGACTTCCTTTTGCTTGATGGCGGCCAGCATCAGACGAATGGTCCCCAGCCGGGTCTTGTCGCCGGACCGCAGGGCATCTTTCATGTCCTGCTGAATGCGGTCCTTGAGGGACATGCCGTGGAGGCGGTCAGGCGGGATCAGTAGAGACGGATGCGGCGCGCGAATTCGCGGCCGACTTTTTTCTGGGTACGCTTGACGGCGGCGGCCTTCATGCGTTTGCGTTCCTGTGTGGGCTTTTCATAGAACTCACGACGCCGAACTTCCGAAAGAATGCCGGCTTTTTCGCAGGCGCGCTTGAAGCGGCGGATGGCGATTTCAAACGGCTCGTTGTCTCTTACACGTACACTTGGCATAAAAATTCCGTTGTCAGGACTGCTATCCAAAAGGGTGGCGCATTTTATACAGGTCACCGCCAAAAGGCAAAATTTCCTTGTTTAACAATCAACGCGGATTACCATAGGCGCATGCGTGTGCTGGGAATCGAGACCTCCTGTGACGAAACCGGTGTCGCCGTGTATGCCACCAACGGCGGGCTGCTGGCGCATACCCTGTACAGTCAGGTCGAGCTGCATGCCTGCTATGGCGGGGTCGTGCCGGAACTTGCCTCTCGCGATCATATCCGGAAACTTCTCCCGCTGATTCATGAGGTTATGGCTGAGGCCGGGCTGGGGGCGACGGACATCGATGGGGTGGCCTACACCGCCGGGCCGGGCCTGGTGGGTGCGCTGCTGGTCGGGGCACTGACCGGCCGTTGCCTGGCGTGGTCCTGGGGTGTACCCGCAGTTGCCGTGCACCATATGGAGGGCCACTTGCTGGCCCCGATGCTGGAGCCGGAGCCACCCGAATTTCCGTTGATCGCCCTGCTGGTGTCTGGTGGCCACTGCCTGCTGGTGGAAGTCGACGGGGTTGGCCGCTACCGGGTACTGGGGGAATCCATCGATGATGCCGTGGGCGAGGCCTTCGACAAGACTGCCAAGCTGCTGGGGTTGCCGTACCCGGGCGGCCCGGCACTGGCGGCGCTGGCCCGGCAGGGGGACCCGGAGCGGTTTACCTTCCCGCGTCCGATGACCAACCGTCCCGGCCTGGATTTCAGTTTCAGCGGGCTGAAGACCTTTGCACTGAATACCTGGCGCACCTCGGCGCAGGATGACCGGGCACGTGCTGATATTGCCCGCGCCTTCGAGGAGGCGGTGGCCGACACCCTGGCGATCAAGTGTCGGCGTGCTGTGCGTCAGACCGGTATCCGGCGGCTGGTGATTGCCGGTGGGGTTGGCGCCAACCAGCGGTTGCGCGCACGACTTGGTGACCTCATGAAAGCGCAGGGCGGGAGCATCTTTTACCCGCGCCCGGAATTCTGTACCGATAACGGGGCGATGATTGCCTATGCCGGTTATCAGCGCCTGCGGGCCGGTCAGTCCGCACCGTTGTCCGTCAGTGTGAAACCGCGCTGGTCACTGGATGAGCTGCAACCGGCGGACAGTTGACGTAGGGTGCGCCGTGCGCACCATGACTATCCACGGGATTTCCCGGTGCGCACGGCGTACCCTGCAGTGAGGACCGGAATACAACGAATCGCAGGACCGGCGCCCCGCCGGGAACAGGTAGTCACGGTTAGATTTTTTTCGAGCCCAGGCTGATCTTGCCTTCCTTGCCTGCCAGCAGATTGCGGATATTGGTGCGATGCCGCCAGAACAGCAGGGTGGCGATGAGGATCATGACAGCGGTGAAGACCGGTTCCGGGGTGAGCCACCAGAAACAGGCCGGCGCCAGTAACATGGCCGTCAACGCCGACAGCGAGGAATAGCGGGTCAGCACGGCCATGGCCAGCCAGATGCCGGCGACGGCCAGGCCCACCTGCCAGGACAACCCGAACAGAACCCCGAGCGCGGTGGCGACGCCCTTGCCGCCCTGGAACCCGAAAAACACCGGGTACAGGTGCCCGAGGAACGCGGCCAGCGCAGTGGCCGCGATAATGACCGGTGCGGCCTGTAATGCACTCGCGATCAGGACCGGCGCCAGGCCCTTCAACAGGTCCCCGGCCAGCGTCACGATGGCGGCCTTTTTGCCGCCGATACGCAATACATTGGTAGCGCCGGGATTTTGCGAACCCGCGGTGCGCGGGTCGGACAGGCCCATCAGCCGGCAGGTGACAATTGCGGTGGAAATGGAGCCGAACAGGTAGCCCCCCAGAACCAGCAGGATATCGGTAATCATGGGCGCCATTGGAATCGCAATAGCACGCGAGGTCAAGCGCCCGGCTGGCCATCACGAGTACAAGGCTCTATATTGACCGCACATTTATTACCGCGAAATTACATGGACATCATTTTTATTTCCGATCTGCGGATCGAGGCCATCATTGGCATTTACGACTGGGAACGCAAGGTCAAACAGATTATCAGCCTGGATATCGAGATGGCCGCCGATATTCGCAAGGCAGCCATGACCGACAGTATCGGCGATACCCTGGACTACAAGGCGGTCGCCAAGCGCCTGATCGCGTTTGTCGGCGACAGTGAATTCCAGCTGGTGGAAACCCTGGCAGAGAAAGTTGCTGGCATCATCATTGATGAGTTCGATGTCTCATGGCTGCGGTTGAAACTGCACAAGCCGGGGGCGCTGCGCGGTTCACGTGATGTCGGGATACTGATCGAGCGCGGTACACAGGACAACTGAATCCGTGACGCAGGTGTATGTCAGCATCGGCAGCAATATCGAGCGCCGCAAGCATATCGCTTCGGCATTACAGTTACTGGCAAAGGAATTCGGCCCGCTGCGGCAATCTTCGGTGTACGAATGTGCCGCTGTCGGTTTTGAGAGTGCACCCTTCTATAACCTGGTCGTGGGTTTTGAAACGGCCCTGAGTCCCGGCGCCGTGCGTGACTGTTTGCACGCGATCGAGGACTGCAATGGCCGCGATCGTACCGCACCCCTCGGTGCGCGCACACTGGATCTCGATATCCTGCTCTATGATGACCTGGTGATTGCTACGGATGGTGTGGTGTTACCGCGCGATGACATTACCCGCTACGCCTTTGTCCTTGGACCGCTGGCCGAGATCGCCGGTTCATTGCAACACCCGGTCACCGGGAAACGCCTTGCGGACATGTGGGCGGAGTTTGGGGATAACCACCAGCTATTGCAGCGCGTTGACTGGCCGTCCACGGCAACGTCCTGACGATTGCGCCGGCATGAATGACCTCCCGGTACCCCCGGACCACGCGCTGGCGCTGAGTGCGCAGTTGACGGAACTTGTCAGGGCGGACATAAAAGCTGCCGGTGGCGTGTTGCCGTTTTCCGCCTACATGGAGCGTTGTCTTTATACACCCGGTCTCGGGTATTACAGTGCCGGTTCGGAAATATTCGGTTCCGCCGGTGATTTTGTCACGGCGCCGGAACTCTCGGTACTGTTCGGCCGCTGCCTGGCCAGGCCCTGCAGCCAGGTCCTTGAACGGCTGGGGGGTGGTGACATTCTTGAATTCGGCGCCGGTAGCGGCGCCCTTGCCGTCGATGTACTGGGTGAACTGGAACTGCTTGGATGCCTGCCCGATCGCTACCTGATACTGGAACGCAGCGCCGGGTTGCGCGCCCGTCAGCAGCAGCGGTTTACCGAACAATTACCGCATTTGCAGGAACGCGTCCATTGGCTGGAGTCCTTGCCGGAGTCCGGTTTTAGCGGTGTACTGCTCGCCAATGAAGTGCTCGATGCGCTGCCGGTCGAACGCTTTCACTGGACCGGCACCGGTATTGAGCAGGCTTGCGTTAGCCGTGACGGGTCGGGATTTGACTGGCGATGGCAGGCAACTCAGGATGTCGCCCTGGTCGCCGCCGTCAACGAAATACAGCAGATGTGCGAGCTGACGCCGGGCTATTGCTCCGAGATCAACCTGTCGATTGCACCCTGGCTGCAGAGTGTGGCCGGCGTCATCGACCGGGGTGTGCTGTTTTTGTGTGACTATGGTTACCCGCGTCGCGAGTATTATCACTCACAGCATAACCGGGGTACCCTGATGTGCCATTATCGGCATCGCGCCCACGCAGATCCGTTTTTGTGGCCGGGGTTGCAGGATATGACGGCCCACGTGGATTTTACGGCCGTTGCCGATGCCGCTGTGACCGCCGGACTGGATGTGACCGGTTATGCGTCCCAGGCGGGCTTCCTGCTGGATTGTGATCTCGATGTGTTGCTGCAGGCGGCCGGGCCGGCGCAGTCGCCATCTTATATAAAGGCGGCGCAGCAGGTAAAACAATTGACACTGCCCGGTGAAATGGGTGAGCGCTTTGCCTTCATGGGGCTCGCGCGTGGCGTGGACGGGCCACTGCCGGGATTTCGGATACAGGACAGGCGGCAGCGCCTGTAAAGGGAACTACATGGATACAATGCAGGCTGTCATGCTCGCCCTGTTGCAGGGATTTACCGAGTTTCTCCCGATTTCGAGTTCCGCGCATCTCGTGCTGATGCCGCGGTTGTTGGGTTGGGAAGACCAGGGGCTTGCGTTCGATGTGGCCGTACACGTGGGTACACTGATTGCCGTGGTGGTGTACTTCCGCCACGAGCTGACGAAGATGTTGAGGGACTGGTTGCAGTCGCTGACCGGTGGAGAACAGACGCAGGAGGCACGGCTTGCCTGGCTGGTGCTGCTGGGTACCTTGCCCGTGGCAGTCACCGGTTTTCTCCTGCATACGCTGGTCGAGGGCGCGTTGCGTGCGCCGCTGGTGATTGCCACGACGACCATCGTGTTCGGTGTGTTGCTGGGCTGGGCGGATCACCGGGGTCGCCGGGTTCGCGATGAAACGACACTGCGGGTTTCGGACGTGCTGATTATCGGGATTGCCCAGGCAGTTGCGCTGGTGCCGGGAACTTCACGTTCGGGTATTACCATGACCGCGGGCATGATGCTGGGTCTGACGCGCACCGCCGCTGCACGCTTTTCATTCCTGCTGTCGATTCCGGTGATAGCGCTTGCCGGAGGTTACGAAGCCGTCACGCTGGCAGAGCTCGCTGAACCGGTTGCATGGGGTATGCTGTTGCTGGGGACGGGCATTGCTGCAATCAGTGCATTGCTGTGCATCCATTTGTTTCTGAGACTGATCGAGTACACCGGCATGCTGCCGTTTGTGGTCTACCGCCTGGCTCTCGGTGCATTTCTGTTCTGGATGTTTCTTTAGAGTCCGTTTGATGGCGCGGTTGGCTTGCAGGAGCAAGCTCGCTCCTACAGGTCCAGGTTCTCAAGTGCTGCGATTCGCGCCCTGCGCAGTGCCTTGCCCAGTGCCTTGCCACTGATTCCCTGTTGCTGCAGGTCTCCGGCATTCACTGCTTGTACGGTTGCCAGTGCGCGTTCCAGATACTTCCGGTTGAAAGCCTCGTTATGTGCGCGAGCATCAGCTGCGCATACCTTGAGCAAGTCCATAAAACGTTCCGGGCGGCGCAAGGCATCGGCACTTTCCAGCAAGCCGAGTACGGCTTCCCCATCGAGCGGGTTTGCTCCGGGAATCTGTTGACAGTGACCCGCCACCAGCTGTGCGAGCTCGTGGTACCGGTTCGGCAGTCGCAGGCGCTCACACAGGCCATCGAGTGTGTCCCGGCGGCAGGTGTCCTGCCCCAGCCGGTGGAGATCACAGACCAGGCCGGCAAACCGCAGGGCCGGGTCCTGACTGTCGCTGACGACGGCCTCCAGTGAATGCAGCGGTCTTGAGTGTCCGTGGGCCGGGTCCGTCGTATCCAGGTACAGTGGTGCGACTTCCGGAAACAGGCGTGCCAGTGCGCCACAGCCGTCAAGTACCGCAAAGAATTTTGCCGGAGTTTTTTCGGCAAGTGCCTTGGTGAGTTCGGCGCAGACCCGTTCCGGGACCAGATGATCGACCTCGCCGTCCGTGACCATTATTCGCATCAGTGCGTTGGTCTCATGGGCCACCTTGAAACCGTAATGCGCAAAACGTGCGGCGAACCGCGCACAGCGCAGGATGCGTACCGGATCTTCGGCAAACGCCGGTGACACGTGGCGCAGTACGCCGGCACTGAGGTCTGCTGCACCGTTGCAGGGGTCGATCAGTTTACCGTCCGGCGTTTCCGCCATGGCATTGATGGTCAGGTCGCGGCGTTGCAGGTCCTGCTCCAGCGTGATGTTTGCCGTAGCAACGGTCTCGAAACCGGTATAGCCGTGTCCTGTCTTGCGCTCGGTACGTGCCAGTGCATACTCCTCTTTTGTGTCCGGGTGCAGGAATACCGGGAAGGCCTTGCCGACCGGCCGGTAGCCGAGCCGCAGCATTTCCTCCGGGGTGCTGCCTGTCACGACCCAGTCACGTTCAACCACGGGCAGGCCAAGGCGCTTGTCGCGTACGGCGCCACCGACGAGGTAGATTTCCATTCAGGTCTGGCTGCGTTTCGAGTGGCGGCGAAACCGGTTGTAGTGACCGCGCATGTTGCGTGCCGCGAGGTAGCCTGGAACGCCGGCCTCGACGGATAGCGGATCAATGCCGAGATCCGGCAGGGCATTGAGATTGCAGACACTGTCATGCTGCAGGGAATAGTAATTGTCCAGGCTGAACGGCTTGCCCGGCATGAGTCCGAGTAGTCGCGCCTGCAGCTTTGACAGGCCCTTGCCCAGCCCGATGATGATGCGCCGCAGGCCAAGCGTGTCGCGGGTGTACTCGACCAGTTGTTTCAGGGTGTAGATTTTCGGGCCGCACAGCTCAAGGCATTGGCCGAAGGTAGTTTGATCTGCAATCGCCAGGCTGATGGCCTCTGCCACATCACCCACATAGACCGGTGCAAAGCGGCTGTCCGGACAGGCCAGCGGGAAAATGCCCGGCGTGAGTTTCAGCAGGGTGGCAAACCGGTTGAAGAAGCTGTCGCCCGGTCCAAAGATGACAGAGGGACGGAAACTGGTCACGACCAGCCCCTGGTAGTCTGCGGAATGCGCATGGTTCTCGCCAATACCCTTGGTCCTCAGGTAGTGGCTGTGGTGGTGGTTGCTGTCGGCATTCAGCGCGCTCATTTGCAGCATGCGTTTGACACCGCATTCGGTTGCAGTGGCAGCAACATGTTGCGGCAACTCGGCATGCAGGCTGTTGAATGTGTTCTCCTTGCCGCCGGTCTCGTTGAGGATACCGACCAGGTTGATGACGGCGGCTGCGCCTTCAAGGTTCTCTCCTAATCTGTCCGCATTGAAGATGTCAGTCTCGACCAGCCGGATATTCGGATTGACCATGAGCGCGCGGTGGCGCTCGCGCCGGCGGGTGAGTACCGTGACCCGGTAGCCATGCCGGGTCAGGCGGTATGCGAGATGCCGGCCGACAAAACCGGTGCCGCCGAGAATGCAAACTGTGTTGTTTTTCATGTATCGCCTGCTGACGGGAAGTTATCCCGATCATTATAAATCAGGGTTCCCCTGGTTAGGTTGGAGGGTCATTATACGGCCCTCAGGAACCGGATTGTGCGTAATGGTCTTCGCTGAATACTACCGGCATGCGCTGTGTCAGCCGTGTTTGTGGTAATTCCAGGCGCCAGTCATAGATGATGTCGTAGGCGAGTACCCGTTGCACGTACTTGCGGGTTTCCCGGTACGGGATGGTGGCCACCCAGGAGGCGGCGCTCCGGCTGTCCTGCTCCGGAAGCCAGCGCCGGACCCGTTGCGGGCCGGCATTATAGGCAGCGATGGCAAGCACCGGATTGTTGTCGTAGCGGTCCATGATCTCCCGCAGGTAAGCGGTGCCAAGCCGGATATTATGCTCGACATCGAACAGGATGCTGTTGCCGGTCCAGCGTACCCGGTTCTTTCTTGCAGTCCGCTTGCCGGTTGCGGGCATCAGTTGCATCAAGCCGCGAGCTCCCGCCGGCGAACGGGCATCCCGGGTAAACGCGCTTTCCTGGCGGATAATGGCGAAGATAAAACCGGGCTCCAGTGCGTTCAGTGTTGCATAGTGCCGTATGCGGTCTTCGTGTTCGAGCGGAAAGCGCAGCTTCAGGTCACTATAATCACCGGTTTGCGCGACCGTGGAAATTGCACGGTCATTCCAGCCCCACTGCCCGGCAAGCGCCGCAGCCAGTTTCAGTTCGTCAGGCGTCATATCCTGGGTGGCATACACCCATTCACGCCGCGCATCGCTCAGCATGTCCACGTAAAACAATTCGCGCGCCCGCACCAGGCCGGGCTTCCGGCTTAACCGGTCGAGCGCTGCCGGATCGACCGGCAGCGGTCTGTCGCCCATTGCATACGGCCAGTCCAGGTAGTCTGCGGCCAGGAAGCCGTAGTAGCTGCGTTGCTGTGCGAGTGCAGCAAACAGATCGGTTGGTGGTGGCCCGCTGGTGTGTGCTGCCTGCGCAGTGGCATGCCAGTAACGCCATTCATCCGCAGCGCGCTCTTCTGCCGGCAGGGCTCCGGTGCGTTCGAGTACCGCTTCCCAGTTATTGTCGCCAATCGCGGCGCGAATCTGCCATTCACGGATATGGCGGTCCTGTTGTGCCGGTGGCAGTGCCAGCAGCCAGTCATAGGCCTCCGGCAGGTGCTGCTGTGCGGCAGACAGTGCAATGTAACGTTCAACGGAGCCGCGTTGCCCATCGGTAAATGCGTAGCCGGTCCTGATGGACTCCCATTTGTGGTGCGCCTGTTCCGGGTCAAACCGGGCGAGACGCCGCAGCGCATGCAGGATGATCTCGCGCGCGACGGCCTTGTCGACGTCAAGGCGCGGGTTTTTCAGGGTGGCGCTCGGGTTGCTCTGCGCGTTGCGCCACAGGGCGACCCAGTCGGCGTCTTTCGCAGGCAGCTTGCGCGCGAGCCACTTTGCCAGTGCCGGCCGGTTGTTCTGTATCGCCAGCCGGATGCGATCCCAGCGCAGCTCGTCGCTGATGAGGCCCTTGTTGTAGAGGTAGGTAAAGGCCGGGTCGCAGGCGTCCGGTTGCGACTTTCCGACGCGCCACAGCGGGATGATGTCCCCGGCAATGTCTTTGGTATCCCCGGTTTCCAGGCGTGCCTGCAGAGCGTAACACTGCAGCTCGACATATCCGCTGCCGTCATAGTATTTCAGAAACAGCGGCCAGCGCCTTTGGTGTGCAAGGCTGTAGAGCCACGTCTGTTTCAGGCGCTTGCTGACAGGCTGGTCCGCCCAGGTCTTGAGAAAGCGGTCGATTTCGGTCGTACTCGCCTGTCTGAGGCGTGTGCGCAGGTCCATGTACTGCAGGTAGGAGTACAGCGGGTAGTGACGCAGCTGGGGTGCGATTTGCCGATAATGCTCCATGTCATGGGCTTGCAGCGCCGCGCGTGCCTCCAGAAACTGCTCGCGCTGTACTTGCAGGTCATTCGGTGGTGTATCTGCCTGGGTCGGAGTGCCGCTGACGACGGCCAGCAGGACCAGCACGGCTAACAAGCGGAAGATTGGCGGCATTGTTCGCTATGGATTAAATAAAAACCGGTTTCGCGCAAAGGCGCCACGGCGCAGGGAAATCAAAGAATGATATTGCCACAGAGGACTCAGAGGTCACAGACAAATACACTGATTAAAGCCGGTTTGTTTTCAGTATTCTCTGTATCTCTGTGACTGTTAGTGTTTTCCTTGCGCCGGGCGCCCGCCTGGCCCACCCCTTGCCACGGGTGTTTGCCGTGTTCCGGGTATTCAGTGGGACAAAAATGGTGTGGGCTACCTGACTTCCGGATACTGGACGCTGAGGCCGAAACCCTCTTTTCAACAGGGGGTGGAGTTCACTATATTAGTATATTTGTATGTAGAAAAATATTTAAACATATGTTATAAAACAATAAGTTAATCATGAATAAATGCGACTTCAGTAGAATAAGCTGGATTTATTGACGGCAAGATTTTACTGGTTTGAAATTCAGGCCCAAAGGGGTATCGTATGCCACCCCTGCCATTGGCGGGACTGCGTTTGTGGCCAACGGCTTACACGCACAAAGAGTAGAAAACACACACAGAATTACAACAGATAGTGATCGCGGCAAGGAGTCTCATGTCCACATTAGTCAAGCCACACGGCGGCGGTGATCTGAAGCCGTTGCTGCTCGAAGATGATGCGCTGGCCGCTGAACTGGCGCGCGCGAAAGATCTCCCGAAGGTCAATGTCTCTTCCCGTGAGTCCGGTGACATCGTCATGATGGGCATCGGGGGGTTTACCCCGCTGGATGGTTTCATGACCCGTACCGACTGGGAAGGTGTCTGCGACGGCATGAAGATGGCCAACGGCCTGTTCTGGCCGATCCCGATCACATTATCGACCGATGAAGTCACGGCCAGGGGCATCAACGAAGGTGATGACGTTGCACTGGCCGACTCCGGGAGTGGTGAAATCCTTGCCACCATGCAGGTTACCGAGAAGTACAGCATCGACAAGGCGCACGAGTGCATGATGGTCTACAAGACCACCGATGAAGAACATCCGGGTGTGAAGATGGTCATGGCGCAGGGTGAGGTGAATCTTGCCGGCCCGATCAAGGTGCTGTCGCAGGGCGGTTTTCCCGAGCAGTACGGCGACCAGTTCATGACCCCGGCGCAGACGCGTGCCGAATTCGAAAAACGTGGCTGGAACACCATCGCCTGTTTCCAGACCCGCAACCCGATGCACCGTTCCCACGAATACCTGGCGAAAATCGCCATCGAGACCCTCGACGGTGTCCTGATCCATTCTCTGCTCGGCAAGCTGAAGCCGGGCGATATCCCCGCCGATGTGCGCAGCAATGCCATCGGCACTCTGATCGACAAGTATTTTTCCGATAATACCGTGATCCAGGCCGGTTACCCGCTGGACATGCGTTATGCCGGTCCGCGCGAGGCCCTGTTGCACGCGGTGTTCCGCCAGAACTACGGCTGTTCCCACCAGATCGTCGGGCGTGACCACGCCGGTGTCGGTGATTACTACGGCCCGTTCGACGCACACCACATATTCGATGAGATTCCGGCCGGTTCGCTGGAAACCCGGCCACTGAAGATCGACTGGACCTTCTGGTGCAACAAGTGTGACGGTATGGCGTCCATGAAGACCTGCCCGCATGAGGGCCCGGACCGCATCCTGCTGTCCGGTACCAAGCTGCGCAAGGCCCTGTCCGAGGGGGAAGAGGTCTCCGACAAGTTTTCACGTCCCGAGGTGCTGGAAATCCTGCGTGCCTACTACGGCAGCCTCAAGGATGAAGACAAGGTCGAGATCAAGATGAGCGGACATTCCGCTAAATAATGGCTCTAGAGACCGTTGCCGCAAATACCGGGTAGCGGAGTGTTAACTGCAGTAACCATATAAATATGGAGAACTAAAATGCCTACATTTGTACGTACTGATAAGTGCGATGGCTGCAAGGGTCAGGACAAGACGGCTTGCATGTATATCTGCCCGCACGACCTGATGATGCTCGACAAAGACGGTTCCGCCACCGGTCATGCCATGAAGGCCTACAACCAGGAGCCCGAGCAGTGCTGGGAATGCTATTCCTGCGTGAAGATCTGCCCGCAGCAGGCGATCGAATGCCGTCACTACGCCGATATCGTGCCGCTGGGTGCTTCCGTGCAGCCGCTGCGTGGTTCGGATTCGATTATGTGGACCATCAAGTTCCGCAACGGCAACATGAAGCGCTTCAAGTTCCCGATCCGCACCACCCCGGAAGGTTCCGTTCAGCCGTACAACGGCAAGCCGGAAGCCGTATTTGACGAGATCACCGATCATTCCACGCTGTTTACCAAGGGCACGCATGTTTGCGACACCAGCCAGTTCTCCAACTAGGCTTTCGCATCGGCATTTAATTAAACGGGTGTAAAGCCCGGAAAGAAGAGGAAAGCATTATGTCTGAATATGGTTTTGGTAACCCCGAGGTGGTCGAGGAAGAAGTTGATATCCTCATCATCGGCGGTGGCATGGCGGCCTGCGGTTGCGCCTTCGAGATCATGCGCTGGGCGGATGTCGCCAAGGCACAGGGCGTCGATCTGAACATCAAACTGGTCGACAAGGCCGCGCTGGACCGCTCCGGCGCCGTGGCACAGGGCCTGTCCGCCATCAATACCTACATGGGTGAAAACGACCCGGCCGATTACGTGCGATATGTGCGTGGCGACCTTATGGGCATCACCCGCGAGGACCTGGTGTATGACACCGGTCGTCACGTCGATGATTCCGTGCACCACTTCGAGGAGTGGGGCCTGCCGGTCTGGAAACAGCCGGGTGACGAAGGCAAGGCATTGACCGAAGGCGGCAAGCCCGTCCGTTCCGGCAAGTGGCAGATCATGATCAACGGTGAGTCCTACAAATGGATCGTCGACGAGGCCGCCAAGAAGGCGCTGGGCACCGATCGGATCCAGGAACGCGTCTTCATCGTGCGCCTGCTCAACGACAAGAATGACCCGGGCCGTGTTGCCGGCGCCGCCGGTTTCTCGGTACGTGAGGACAAGGTCTACGTCTACAAGTTCAAGGCCTGCCTGCTGGTCTGCGGCGGCGCCGTGAATGTATTTCGTCCGCGCTCCGTCGGTGAAGGCCAGGGTCGTGCCTGGTACCCGGTCTGGAATGCCGGCTCCACCTACTCCATGGCCGCTGAAGCCGGTGCCGAGCTGACACTTATGGAGAACCGCTTCGTTCCCGCCCGTTTCAAGGACGGTTACGGCCCGGTTGGCGCCTGGTTCCTGCTGTTCAAGGCCCAGGCCATGAATGCCATGGGCGAGGACTACCAGGCAAAGAACGCGCACATGCTCGCCGATGCCGGCTACGACGGCTACGCCGAAGGCCACAAGATGGGTACCTGTCTGCGTAACCATCTCATGATGCACCAGATGAAGGAAGGCCGCGGCCCGATCTTCATGGATACCCCGACAGCGCTCGCCAAGCTCGCCGAGACCATGACCCCGAAAGAGATCAAGCATCTCGAGGCCGAGGCCTGGGAAGACTTCCTCGACATGACCATCGGTCAGTGTGGTGTCTGGGCCGGTGAGAACATCGAGCCTGACAAGGAGATGTCCGAGTTGATGCCGACCGAGCCCTACCTGCTGGGTTCGCATGCCGGTTGTGCCGGTATCTGGTGCTCCGGACCGGAAGATATTCCGGGTACCCCGGATCACTACCACTGGGGCTACAACCGCATGACCACCGTACGCGGTCTGTTCACCGGCGGCGACGGTTGCGGCGCCTCCGGTCACAAGTTCTCCTCCGGTTCCCACACCGAGGGACGCATTGCAGCCAAGTCCATGGTGAAGTACGTGCTCGACAACAAGGATATCAAGCCGGAGCTGGATCGCAGCGTCGACGACATCGTCGCCGAGATCTACCAGCCGGTGAAGACCTTCCTTGAGAACAAGGACTACACCACGGCAATCGACATCAACCCGCACTACATTACACCGAAGATGTTCCAGTTCCGCCTGCAGAAGATCATGGATGAGTACGTGGCCGGTGTTACGACCATGTACCAGACCAACAAGGCAATGCTGGAAGTGGCCGATCGCAAACTGGGTATGCTCCGTGAGGACAGCCTCAAGCTGCGTGCCAAGGACCTGCATGAGTTGCTACGTGCCTGGGAGAACTATCACCGTCTGCTGGCGGCCTATGCACACATGAAGCACATCCAGTTCCGCGAGGAATCCCGTTACCCGGGTTACTATTATCGGGCGGATTACCTGGCCATCGATGAAGACAACTGGAAGTGCTTTGTCAACTCCACCTACGACAGGAACACCGGCGAGTGGTCCTGCAAGAAGGTGAAGTATGTCCAGCTGATCAAGCCGGCTGATGATGAAGTACCGGCCATGCAGCATCCCGGTGCTGACATCTAGGGCTACAGGCAGTACAAGGCAGTAACAGAAGGCCGGATGCCGCAAGGTGTCCGGCCTTTTTTAACTCAGGACTTTTTTGTAGGTCGTGCAGGCCACAGGCCGTAACCCGACAATAATGTCCATCCATGTCGGGTTACGCTGTGCTAACCCGACCTACTCAGGCTACGTAGGCAGTTAAATCATGAGCGACGACAAACCGGCCAATAAACCTGTCGAATACGCAGGTGCCGATGAGATCTTCGAGGGCAAGTTCAGTGACATCCCGTTCGAGAGCCCCGTCAGTCCCGTGCAGCTCGGGCTGGATGATGAATTCACATTCAGCTGCCACCCGGGCATTTCCTGCTTCAACGAGTGCTGCCGCAATATCGACATTCAGTTGCTGCCCTACGACATCATTCGCCTGAAGAAACGCAAGGAAACGACATCCTACGATTTCGTATCGCGTTACACCCTGCCTTTCCAGATGGACCACCACGGCATGCCGGGGCTGAAGCTGCGCACCAAGCCGGACACCAGGGAATGTGTTTTTTTGAGCGCAGACGGCTGCACGGTCTACGAAGACCGGCCGACCGCCTGCCGCTACTATGCGCTTGGCAGCATGGGGGTGCGCAAGAAGGACAGCTCGACTGTCGAGGACATGTACTTCGTTGTCAGGGAGCCGCACTGCAAGGGTCACGAGGAGCCGAAAACGCAGACAGTGAAGGAATACAGGGTCGAGCAGGGTGTCGACAAGTATGACGTCATGAATCGCGAGTGGCGGGACATCATTCTCAAGAAACGCTCCAGCGGCCCGACCGTGGGCGCACCGTCCGGGCGCAGCCTGCAACTGTACGACATGTGCAGTTATGACATGGATAAATTCCGGGAATTCATCCAGACCCCGGGATTTACCGAGATCTTCGATGCAGAGGCTATCGGTATGGACAAGCTGCTGGAAGACGAGGAGGCGCTGCTCGCGTTTTCCATGCGTTTTCTCAAGCAGGTACTGTTCGGCGAAATGACCATCCCGCAGCGCGAGGGTGCGGGCAAGGCGCGTCTTGAGAAACGCCGTGCACGCATCCAGGAACGCCGTGAGGAAGACGCCAGCGCGGAACAGGTCAGTTCGGCCGCCTACGACATGCCGGACGAGGGCTTCGGGGAAGACAAGAAGAAGGACTGAAAACTCTTATCCCCTCTCCCCTTTGGGGAGAAGGTCAGGATGAGGGGAAAGACGCAACGTGTCTTTTACATTTTCTAGCCCCTCCCCCTTGAAGGGGGAGGGGTCAATGCCAGTACCGTAGATCGGATTAGCGCAGCGTGATCCGGCAAATCCTTCCACGATCTGCCTGTCACTACCCCAGCTCGCGCTGTACCTCGGCGAAGGAATGCACCGCGTATTCCGGGTTGGTAATGTCCTGCCCGAGCAACTTGCTTATTTGCGTGGTCGAGAACAGTCCGCGGATAGTGTGTTGCCCCGTTTCCTGATTGACCTCGACCACCAGCGTATGCTGGCGTCCGAGCCGGTGCAGCGTATTGACGATATGCCCGATACACGATTCATTCACCGACTTGATATCTACCGCCATGATTTCCTGTAGCGGTGTCATGATCATCTCCACGCTGATGTCGCCGTGCAAGATGCCGGATTTCTGCGAAAGCCGCACCGGTCGCTCGCCCTGGATGTCCTTGGCGGTGATGATGCCGATGATGTGATCGTCACGGTTCGGTACGAACAGCAGGCGTACGCCGGTCATCTTCATCTTGTCGAGTGCGTGTGTGATATTTGAATGGGGCTCGATAGTGACCGGCGTCACCAGCCGGAAGTCCGTCATGGCGCGCAGCGCCGGCTCATCGACGTGTACCAGCGGCGCCAGCCCGGCCGGTGTGTGACAGGGTGTGTCGGGCTTCAGGGGAATATGGGCAAGTGTGGTATAGCCTTCAATCATTTTTGGTACCTCGCTGTTTCAGCACCGGAAGACATGCAGAAGCACACAATCCAGCCTATATAAATATAGACCAAATAATCCAGCATGGTGCTGCAGGGCCGAATTTATCCGGCCCGATTTACGCCTTCTTGACAAACGCTGACTTCAGATTCATGGCGCCAATGCCATCAATCTTGCAACTGATGTCATGATCACCTTCAACCAGGCGAATATTTTTTACTTTTGTACCAACCTTCACAACGGATGACGAACCTTTGACCTTGAGGTCCTTGATGACGGTGACAGTGTCACCATCACTAAGAACATTACCATTAACATCCGTGATTACAGGTTCGTTATCAGCAGTTTCAGTATCTCCATCTTTTGCCCATTCATGGGCGCATTCGGGACAAACATACATATTGCCATCTTCATAAGTGTATGAATATCCACATTTCGGACAATCAGGTAATGTACTCATTTTTTTAAATTCAGGGTCAGAGTAAAAATTATCAAACCGCTAATACCAGGCGCAGTCCATTGTCGACTTCATGCATGTGATTTGCCTTCAACCTGCCCGCACACCCGGTGAGACAGGATTTGTCTACCATAATGATTTGCGATACATTGACTACCGATGCTTTCTTCAGCCCGCTGGCTCGAGCGGGAATACGAACATTACCCGGCGCATTGGCAAGTATCAGATTGGATGTGATTACGGCGGCTATCACTGTATTGATACGGCTGCGATTAAATTCATCAGACTGAACGATTAGAACCGGACGCCGGAATCCTGGGCCAGAACTCCGGGGCGAAGCCAGTGATGCCCACCATATCTCCCCGCGCTGCACTACCAGTCATCCTCGGTCAGTGACCGGGACTGCAGTTCTTCAACATCCTGCTCCAGTCGCCCGGCCTCGGGATTTGCTTCGTAAACGGCGTCTAATCGCTCCGAGACACCGCTGTAACGGTACTTGTCTATCAAGGAATCAACAGCTTTTGTATAAAGCTGACTTCTGGATATACCCAGCCGCCGGGCAAGTTTTTCTGCCGCTTCGAAAAT
>Ga0114931_10004037_pt1 | contig 18400 bp, 14 predicted proteins | sample 2SBtaG_FD_89579 | JGI IMG/M metagenome (GOLD analysis project Ga0114931, IMG submission 89579) | Deep subsurface microbial communities from Kolumbo volcano to uncover new lineages of life (NeLLi) - 2SBTROV14_V59a metaG | ecosystem: Environmental > Aquatic > Marine > Volcanic | place: Kolumbo...
TCAAGCCGAAAAGGAAGTTCGTAGTAATCTTCTGTGTTAACATCAACAATTTCAATTATGTCTTTACCAGGTCCCTTTTTTGAAATTGCTATATGTTCATTATCTGGAGACCAAGTTACCGAAGGGAAAAGAAGATTCAATTCTTCAAGATCATATTTACGGCTAAAATTACTGATTTTTTTAATAATTTTACCGCTTATGGCATCCATAATATAAAGATTTAGTAAAATATCTCTATCGGAAATGAACGCAATTTTATCTCCCTGCGGTGAAATTGCCGGACTTGTATTATAAAAACCTCCGACTTTTTTATTGTCGGTTAATCTTTTTGCAAACTCATCAGGGTCGCTTTTTGTCCCTACTTCAGGCCAATATTCTTTTTTAATTGCTTTTTCCCATTTAGTGTTAAGGTCTTCAATAGAAAGTCCTAATGCGGCTTTAATACCATCTTTTAAGCTTCCCATTCCTTTTGTTTTGTGCAGCAATTCACCTATTTTTTGGCGACCGTAAGTATCGGAAATATACTTAAAAAGTGCTTGCCCGCCGCGATAACCGAAATAACCTGAAAGATTTTGAATATTCGGAAGATATTCGTTAATAATCGCATCTCTAATAAACATATCAGTATTAGTTTCCCAGCCAGACGAAAGAAATTCGGCAAGTCCTTCATTAAACCACTGTGGAAGCTGAAAAGTAATATTTTTTGCAATTCTATTTTGAATTGAACCGCCGTAAAGCATGTCCTGCATAACTGCATGTACCAACTCATGATGAATTACATGACGGAATTTTTTATAATCTCCTTCAAAAGGAAAAACAACCCGGTTTTTGAAAGGCTCAGTAAATCCGCCAATTCCTTGCGAAAGGTAACCATCGGTAATATTTGTCCCCTGAAAATCATTATGAGAATCATAAACAATAATCGATATACGATTATTAATTTCATAATCCAAATCTTTCATTATTTTATTTAAAGCATCTTCCGCCGCATGAGCCGTAAACTCGGTAATTGTTTTAGAATTTTTTGAAAAATAAATATCAAAATGTTTTGTTTGAATATAAATCCAATCATATGACACGTAGTGTACTCGATTTTTACCGAATTGTGCTGCTATTGAAGAGCATACAAAAAAAAATAATATTACAATTTTAAATAATTTATTCATTTGTTTAAATTTTAAATTGTTCTTGACTTGTCCTATAAATATATTGCCATCCACTCCGTTCTACTGATGAATCCGCCACGGCGGATTCGTCAGAATGACTGCAATAAGAAAGAAACCATAATGTCATGCTGATGAATATCAGCACCTCCTATAATTTACTGATATTCTGTCGCCGTAGTGGACAGAATCTCTAACAAATACAAAATAAAAATACTAATATTATAAAAAATAAACTTGCAAAGAAAATAGTTAATTTAAAAGGGCAAAATCAATCTCTTTTTTGCTTTCGTTTACTCTAATAAGTTTTACCGCAACTTTGTCACCGAGTCTATATTTTTTACCTGATCTTTTCCCGTGAATCCTATATTTTTTTTCTTCAAATACATAATAATCATCCTGCATATTTCTTAAGTGAACCAAACCTTCGGCAAGACTATCTTCTAACTCAATAAATAATCCGAAATTAGTAACACCGGAAATTACTCCCACAAATTCTTGTCCTATTTTATCTTCCAAATACTCAATTTGTTTCATTTTTATCGAAAGTCTTTCTGCAGTAACTGCAACTTTTTCCGATACAGATGAAGATTCGGCAATATTTTGTAATGTTGAAAGATTAAAACTTTTTATTGTACCATTTTTAATATAATCAAAAATAAGTAAATGCACTATCAAATCCGGGAATCTTCTAATCGGTGAAGTAAAATGTGTGTAGTACGGAAAACTTAATCCATAATGCCCAATGTTATCAGTGGAATAAATTGCTTTTGCCATTGAACGGATAGCAATAACATTAATTACAGCTTCTTCCGGTTTTCCCTTTGCATCATCCAATAATTTTTGCAGTTGCTTTGAAGTGTTTCCTGCTCCAGGATTAAAAAAATAACCAAGCGGTTTAACAAAACCGGCAAACTCTTCCAACTTATCAGGATTAGGAACATCGTGAACTCTGTAAATAAACGGTGGTTTGGAAATCGACCGCTTTTTATTAACTTCCGTTGCAATTATTTTATTTGCAAGCAACATAAATTCTTCTATTAATTTGTTACTGTCGCTGATAACTTTTACTACCGTATCAATAGGTTTTCCGTTTTCATCAAGTACAAAATTAATTTCGGGAGTAGTAAAATTAATACTGCCTTTCATTGCTCTTTTTTTGCGAAATATTTTTGCAATAGCATTAAGTTTGTTCAGCATTTCAAAATGTTCGCCTTCGCCGTCTTCAAGTATTTTCTGAACTTCTTTGTAGGTAAACCTACGCTTGCTGTTGATTACGGTTTTTTTAATTGAATGACTCACAATTCTTCCGCGAGGAGTAATTTCAATCAATACCGAAAATGTGAGTCTGTCTTTATTTGGGACCAACGAACAAATTTGATTCGAAAGTTTTTCGGGCAGCATAGGAATTACTTTACCTACAAGATAAATACTTGTTCCGCGTTTTAATGCTTCTTTATAAATCTTAGTTCCCGGAAATACATAATGACTCACATCAGCAATATGAATTCCAATTTCATAATTTTTATTTGGAAGAACTTTTAACGAAACCGCATCATCAAAATCCTTAGCCTCGTCAGGATCAATTGTAACAATATTTTCCTTCCGCAAATCCAATCTTTTAGAAATTTCTTTTCGTGGAATCACGTCGGAAATCGAATCTGCTTCATCGAGAACTGCTTTCGGAAATTTATACGGCAAGTCCAATTCATAAGCAATTGCAGCAATCTCGGATTGGTAACTTCCGGCTTTACCAAGATTTTTAAAAATTTTTCCTTCGGGATTTAATGTTGGTTCCGGCCAAACGATATCGTTTACAACAACTTTATCCCCGTTTTTTGCGCCATTCAAATTCTTATGAGGAATGTAAATATTACGGTGAATCTTTTTATTCTCAGGAATCACAAAATGAAATGCTTCGGTTGACGACAAAGTACCTGTTACTTTTTCGGTTTTGCGTTGTATCACCTTGATTATTTCACCCTCAAGATTCTTTCCCTTTTGTTTTGCAAGCAATGATACTTCAACAATGTCACCGTCAAAAGCAGTACCAAGATTTTTCCCGGAAACAAAAATATCTTTCGTATTCTTTTCTTCCATAATTACAAAACCATAAGAACCTGCATTGACAATTTGCAAAACTCCGGTTTTACTTTTAGGGACTTCCCTCTTGAGAAGATACCTTTTCCCTTGTTTTCGTAAAAATCCTTCCTTTGTAAGTGCATGCAAAATTGCTTTCAGTTCTGCATACTTATGCGGTTCAACCGCATCAATATGTTTTGCCAAACTTTTAGATTTTATCCTTAAACCAGGATGTTTCTTAAAAAAAGATTTTATTTTTTTTTTCATAATTTTTTATTTTATTATTATTCCATTTATTAATTTACAAAACTCATCGTACAAATCCGTGCAGTAAAATCCCAACTTTTTTAAAAAGTTGGGATTTTTGTCTTTATAGTTTTCCAAAGGGCTAAAGCCCTAAGTTTTTTTTCTTTTTCCCTTGCCCCCGACATAAATGTCGGGGTAAGTGAATTATATTTTTTGCTATTGCTTTCGCTTAGCGTAAAAGCATTGTGTATCATTTTTTCACTTTCACAAAACAATTCTCAGCGTATTTCCATTACTCCAACATTTATGTCGGGGATAAAAACTAAGCAAAAAAACATGTAGGGCTTCAGCCCTTTTAAATTTCAAATAGTCGGGGTAATTGAATTATTATTTCAAATTTTAGTAATATTCGCTCGCTCACTCACAGAGTCCAGTGGACAGGACTCTGTGAGTGGACATCCTTTGGAAAATTTATTCTTCATACCCAAATCTTCGATTAATCGAAGCAAAATATTTGATTTTTTACAAAGTTTACACATTTTTTGAACAACGAATATCGATTAACGATTTTAGATTTCAGATTTTTTACTTCTTAAATCAAAAATCGTTAATCCTTGTTCTTAAATCATTTTTTTATTGCACCTTGGTGCGATATGTATTTAAAAATCATTAATGATAACTTCATTTTAAAATTCAAATTTATATCTTAATCCCACTTCATTTACTCGTTCGTCAGTACCTTCGGAATAAATAATCGGATAGCGGCGTTCCAAACGAATTGAAATATCATTGTTAAAAAAATATTGCACTAAAATGTTTGCTTTCGCAATATCCGATAATACCTGAGAAGTTCCACCGATTTTGTATCTAAAATTTTGAACTTTACCGGAAATTCCCACACGGTAATACCGCCCGGCTTGACCAATTTGAATATCTTCAATAACTCCTCCACCGAGAGCTGAATTCAAAATACTTGAAAGAAGCGGACTGATTACAAAAGAAGCGGCACTTGAAGTTGCATTAGTCTGCGTACCGCTGGTAGTTGAATTTGAAATTAAATCATTTTTAAATTTTCCTACTAAAATAAAAGCAAGTGCATCGGCAACATCATAATTAGTATTTGGTATGTTAGAGTCTATATTTTTACGCCCGACATATACGGCAAAATTCTCTTCGTTGAGTGTTAATTTTTCACCAAGTTTCGAAAGCGGATCACTCAATTTAATTTTTACAGCAACTTCCTCCGATTTTCCAAATGGATCATTAGGCGAAACATAATCACTAATATAACTTGCAGTAACATCAATATACGGATCGAGTAAATTTTTCTCAAATCTAACTTCGCCGGTGGCATTTAAAGTTTTGAAAAATTCCAATCGCGAACCTTCGAGAAGCCGAAAAGAACCTTGAGCATTCGACTCACCTTTTTCTTTGTCAATTACGATACTTCCTTTTAAGTTTGCGGTTAGTTTCTGCCCCAATTCTTTAGCCAAAATAATTGTGAAAACCGCATCGTTACCCGTAGTTACCTTAATATGATAATCAAACGTACTGCCGTTTTCTGCTGAACTTAAATTTTTCTTTTTATTTTGAATATCTTTTAATAGTTTCAGAAAATATAATTCGTGAGAATCAATTTTAGAAGAATCAATTACATATATATAATTAAAACCGTTGTGTCCGGCAACAAAACTTGACTGTGAAGATGTGTATGTTAAATTTACATTTTCCAATTCTATATCACCGTTAACAGCGTATCGGGATTTTTCTTTTGAATATGTAAGTTTTATTGGGCCGTTGGTTTTAACAAATAAATCACCGAACAAAAATGGATTGGTTTCTTGTGTTTTATCACTCAGCAAAGATAAACTACCATCCATGTCAATTGCCATTGAGTTCAATTTTTGAGACGACAATTCAATATTCCCCGAAACTGTCATTCTACCTTTGTATTTTGAATTTCCGGCATCGGCAATATAAAAATTTGGAATTGAAACAATTCCGCTATCTATAATTGCTTTCCCGTTAAAACTATATATTAAATTTGTTTCTCAGATCTTAGCTTGCCCTTTTGAAACTGATAATTTGCCGCTGATTATTGGATTTTTTATATTGCCTGTAACAGTAATATCTGTTTTAATATTGCCCTTTTGTTCAACAACAGAAGGCAATATATTGCCAAACGCATTCAAGTTCAGGTTATTTGATTTTAAATGTAAATTAATTTCTTTGTCCGCCGGCACACGATTTTCTACTTTCTCAAATGCGAGGTCAATAGGGACATTTCCTGTTAAAGAAAGCAAGGGAATATTAGAGTCCGTTTTGTCTATATATTGTAAATTTGTATTAATATTTTTATTTAAATAATTTAATTTGCCAACGATGTAACCGTATTTATAATTATTTATTCTAATTTCATTTGTCCGCATTTTTAATTCAATGAAGGGATTTTGAGAACTCCCTTTAATATGACCAACTACGTTAATATATGATTTTAATGAGTCATTACCAGAATTAGTTAAATAATAATTTATAATATTTGAATGCAATTTATTTAATGTTAAAGTTATATTTTGCAAAGAGTCCGAAATAAACCCGCTAACATTTAAAGATGAATTTTGCAGATACAAGTTAAAATTATTAAATATTAATGAATCATTCCTTACATTCAAAACCATCTGCCCTTTATTCCGCCATGGTATTTTCTTATAATCAACTAATAGTGAATCAATTGCTATTTTAAGGCGGGGTTTTTTCAGCTCCATCTTACCACCAATCAAAGTAGATAAATTATCAGAAAAATCAGCTGAAGCATCATAAATAAGCAGGGAATCGTTGAATGCTAAATCTACATTTATGTTTCTGAAATCATTTCCCGCATATAATCTTTGTCCCGAAAAAGTTAACGCACCTATAATATTATTGAATGAATTAACCTGATTAGCTCTACTAATATTCAAGTCAGCATCTAACCCTGAAAAAAATACCAAATCATTATTTTTAACTTGAACCAATCTATCAAGTTTCAATTCGGAGGAAATTTCAAAATGACTGGAATCATTTTGTACTGAACCTTGTATGGTCCCTTTTACAGAAAATTTATCGTTATTAAAAAGAATTTGGATTATAGAAAAATCTTTAAAATTTAAGCTATAATCCATATTGATATTTTTGTTTACAACTGCCGAAATAGGCTCCGGAAGCGTAACTTTAATTGTCTTATCGGATTTGGGATTAAAATCAGATATTTTTTTTTCAATAATTTTCGGAATTATTTTTGACTGATATGACAACAAATTTGTTAAATCAGTAATCTTAAAATTACCATTAACATAAATATCGGCAAAGTTTGATGACAATGAAATTAACCTTGCAAGAGAATCTCTTTTTAGTTAAAGTTTAATTGTGCTCCTGTATAAATTTTTTCCGTTAAAAGTGGAACTATCCAAATCGACAGAAAATATTCCAATAGTTCTATCAATATCCAAGTATTTTCCTTTGGCAAAAAAATTAAAATTCAAACTACTTTTAAATTTTTCATTCTGAGTAAATGGTTGCAAATTTAATTTTTTTAGCGTTCCGTTAAAATCATAGGATGGGTTTTTTCTATCGGAAAAATCTAATTTTCCACTTAATTTTGAAATGGATTTATTTATTTCACCATTTAAGTTTATGTCAATAATATTTGCAAGTGAATTTGCCTTAATATGCACCGAATCAATTATGCCGTTTCCAAAAAGAGAATTGTGTAAATAAATATCAAATTTTGTTTTTAAGTTTGCCGGATCTGTGCCTTTTCCTTTGATTTTAATTTTTCCATTAAGCAGAGTATGCGAATTAATTATTGGAGACACATCTAAATTTGCAGTAGTAAGTTTTGCATTGTATGCCATTTCTTTTTGTTCAAGATTTAAATAAGTGTCAAACTTAATTTTACCACTATCAACATTAGTATTTCCAACTACTCGAAACTTTAAAGGTTCACCTTTAAAAGTTGTGTTAAAATTCGAAAGTTTAAAGTTCTTAAATTGAGGCAAATCCAAAGTTGGCAAAAGTTGCAACACATCGTTATACTCAGCAGATGATTTCACTATCTTTGCATCGAGAAATAATTTCGAGGGATTTTCAAGATTTTTTATACTGCCGGTTAATTCAAGATGAGTTGACGGCAAATCGGCAGTAAGTGTTCTAATATTCAGATTACCAAATTCCCCACTCCCATCAAGATTTACATTAATTGCTCCTTTTAAAATATTAGTAGCGCTAATAAAAGAAGTAATGTCTGAAAAATTAAAAGGCTTAGCACTAAGTGAACAACTAACCGGATAATTTTTAAAATCTTTCAAACTAAAATTAGTAAAAAGATTAAGGCTGTCAACTCTTGCAGATAAATTAACCGCCGAACTGTCCGTTAAAATATGTAAATTTTTAACATGAACATAGTTTTTACTTATTTCAACCAAACCATTAATATTTTTTAAGTTAAAATGTTTTAAATTTGGGGAAGCTGACATACTTTTTACAAGCAGCACAAACTTGCTTTGGTTAAAATCGGCAGCAAACGAAGCTTTTAAGTTAAAATTATTAATATCAATATCATTAAAATTAGCAATATCATATTTTGCTTTTGAATTTTGGTACTTGAATGTCTTTTTTATAAATGATAAATTTTTTATATCGATATTATTTAAAACCAATCTAAATGGGGACTTACTTTTTTTTGTATCTGGTTTGGTTTTGTATTGACGAACAGTATCTTTTTTTATCAGGTTCTCATAGTTCCAATTATTCGGTGAAGTTTCGTTTAAGGCAATATCGACATTTCGCAATAATAAATTATCAACATAAATTTGTCCTATCAGTAAACGTACCGGTTTTATATTTACATTAATTTTTTTAGCTTTCAGAAGTGTATCCTTTCCTGTAGAAACAGAAATATTTTTCAAGTAAATTGAAGTAAGTATTGTCCCTTCAATTTTTGAAATATTTACAGTCCCGTTAATCGATTGGTTTAGTTCCGAAATAATTTTGTTTTTCAGCCAACCCCTGAAAGTAGAGGTCTGCATAACCCCAAAAGAAATAATCAACAGAAAAATAACAATTCCAAAAATTCCGATAAAAGTATTAATTATTATTCTTCCAACAGTACGTTTATATTTTGTACTTTTTTTTTTCATTTACAGAATCGCTGTACAATTACTTCAATTATTTTAGTCGTGGAAACATTGTTAACAAATTCAATTGTTTTAATTTCACCGCCGTTATTTTCAACAACTTGACGCCCAACAATTTTTGAAACATCCCAGTCGGCACCTTTTACTAAAAAATCTGGGACTAAATCCGAAATAATCTTTGCCGGTGTTTCTTCTTCAAAAACAGTTACAAAATCGACTGATTTTAGATTTGCAATTATAAAAGCACGCTGTTCCAAAGGGACTATTGGGCGCTTATTGCCTTTTATTTTTCTAACTGAATTGTCAGAATTTAAGGCAACAATTAAAACATCACCGAGCATTTTTGCTTTGTTCAAATAATCAACATGACCCGCATTAAGGACATCAAAACAGCCGTTTGTAAACACAACTTTTTTATTTTCAGATTTAATTTTGTTAATTACCGAAATAATTTTTTCTCTGTCGGGTATGTAGTTTGTCATTGTCCGTTATATTACTAGTTAATAATAATTTATTCTTTGGTTACGCTATCCAAAAGTTTTTCTTTATTTATTGGAACAATACCAACTTCCTCACAAACTAAACCACCGGCATAGTTTGCAAGATAAGCAGCATCGTAAATTCCAGCTCCGGCGGCAAGTGCAACCGTAAGTGTTGAAATAACAGTATCGCCCGCACCTGAAACATCAGCAACTTCTCTTGCTTTTGTAGGTATTTTCTTTTCAAGTTTCGCATTGCTGAATAAGGCTACACCTTCTTCACTTAAAGTTAAAAGAATAAACTTCGCATGCAAGTCATTTAATAATCTTTTACCTGCATCTTCAAAATGTTCATTATTCTCAATTCTAATTCCATAAGCCTCTTCCGTTTCTTTTTTATTCGGTTTAAAAACGGTAACATTTTTATATTCAAAAAAATTATCAAACTTCGGATCAACAGTAATAATCACATCATTTTTGTTTGCAATTTTTATTATTTCCTTAATTACTTTTTTTGTTAAAACACCTTTATTGTAATCCTGCAAGATTACGGCATCCAAATCTTTCGAAATATTTTTAAAATGTTTTATTATTTTGCTTTCTATTTTAGGTTGAACACTTTTTTTACTTTCGTTATCAATTCTTACAACATGCTGATTGTCTGCAATTACCCTCGTTTTCGCAGTTGTTGGTCGCGATGAATCAATAATAATCCCACTATCGCCAATGTTAGCCTCTTTCATCAATACTCTAAGTTTAATGCCGGGTTGATCATTCCCTATAACTCCGATTGGAATTGGAATTGCACCAAGTTTTACAATATTATAAGCCACATTTGCCGCCCCGCCGAAACGAGAAAATTGCTTTTCAATTTCAACAACGGGAACAGGTGCTTCCGGGGAAATACGTTTCACTTCACCCCAGTAGTAAGCATCTAACATTAAATCACCTACAACTGCAATTTTTTTACCATTAAATTTTTCAAATAACTCTTTAATTTGCTGTGTATTCATATTTTATAAAATCCTTAAATTATCTATCCGAATCAAACGGAGGTTTAAATTTATTTTGAAAATTAATTTGAATAATGCCGTCGTTTCCACCAAGCCACAAATATGTCCCGTCAAAATACATTGTGTAAATATTATTTGGAATTCTATTATCCAACAATGGTTTAACATCATCGGTTAATCTGTTTATTAAAGCAACACCTGTTCCATTTACTTCCTTTTTATTAATACCAAATTGATATGTAGAAACCCAAATATAATTGCCTGTAATCGCCGCACAAAAAATTCCTTCACCGGGCAACCCTTCTTTTTTTCCGAAACGTGTCCATTTGTTTTGTCTATCAAATCGGTAAAACCCGCCAAGGTTATAGGTGGGATTTGATTTAGTAACAAATTCGTCAAGCCCAATCCAAATATTATTTTGTTCCGAAATTAGAGTCGAAACCGAAACTACATCACCTTCGCCGCCAAAATAATTACGTGAATTATCATAGAATGTGAAAGCACTTTTATCGTTAAGACTTTTATGCTTATTATATTTATGAAGTCCCGCTTCTGTTCCAAACCACACCAAACTGTCGCCATCAACAAGAATTGTTTTTATTGTATTTGTTTTTTCATTGTTGCCAACAGTCAAATCGAAATCTTTAAAACGACGACGACGTAAATCAAATTTCGTTAAATATTTAAATCTTCCAATCCATAATACTTTTGCATATTTATCATAAGCAAGTGAACGAATCCAATTGCTCAATTGTCCGCCTTTACCAAATTTCCTTTTTGTCCATCGTCTTCTTCTTTTGTCAAAGATGAATAAGCCGTCTGTGGAACCTGCCCAAACATATCGCGTGTTTGCGGAAATTGAAAAGAAGAAATCTAGGGATATATTTTTCTTTTTAGTTGAATAATTTTTCCAGTTTTTTGTGGAATAGGAATAACGAAAAATTCCATTACCATCTGTCGCAACCCATAAATATTTACTACCGGAACAAATGGATGTAATTTTCTTCCCTGACAGATAATGATTAAGCTGAAAATCAATTTGAGCTGTTGTCGTTATCGAACTAAAAAATAGAATTAAAAGTATAATTGTGGTTTTCATCATAGCATACTGGAATAATAAAATTTAAATAATAAATATAAGGATTTTTTTTGATGAGATAATAATCTATGCATTGTTTGTGGCTGGCAAAAGTCAAATTAAGTTTTTTCAAAACATCAAAATTTAATATCCCATTCTTCTTCGAATCCGTTTATCAAACATTGTTCAAGTTCCGAATAATTTACTTTAAATTTAAGTATTGTTTCTAATTCAGTAGTTTTTTTTACCAGTTCGGTTTTTAAATATTCACGTTCACTTTTATTCGAATTTAGATATTCCGGAAGTTTCCTATGAAATTTACCAATTAAAATTGAGCCGTGTTGAAGTACAGACTTATTCAATTTTCTCTGGGCACTGCCTATTAATTTTTTCCCATCATATTTCACTTCACTTTTTGCTGTACTTGCAAAGCACAACATTCCTGTTGACTTACCTAATAACTTTCTAAAATCCGGTTGTATTTTTTCTAACTGTAAAAGTTTTTTTAAACTTGGTTCAAATCGAACAAGTCCTCTAATTAGTGCAAGGGAAATTTTTTCGTAAATTTGATGTGGTGTTAAGTTAACGGTTAAAGGTAAAATCATGGAATAAGTCCATTCTTCAGCGTGAAGAATTGCTCTACCTCCGGTCGGGCGTTTAACTACGTCAATTTTATCTGCCTTAGCCTTTGCAAAATCTACTTCAGTTTCTTTCTGATTTGCACCGAGTGAGATGCAAAATGGGCTCCATCTGTATAGTCTAAAAAAAACTTCGTCGTCTGAAATATTTTTGGCGAGGGATAAATCCATATCCATATTCTCTCTGCCGGTAAAAACTCCGCTTTTAATTAACTTCCACTTCACCTGCGTATTATACCACGAGAACTATTTGAGATGAAATCTACAATATTTTTTACTAATTGATGCTCAGGATAAATACCCCTTAGTTTTTCTATTGCTTGCGAAAAGTTTAGTCCCGAATTATAAATAACTTTGTAGGAATTTTTTAAAATAGAAATGTCTTCATCAGTAAAACCTCTTCGCCGTAAACCGATTAAATTTAAGCCTGAAAAACGCAAAGGTTCGCTACCGGCAACAATATATGGAGGGATATCTTTAATAATTCTAAACCCGCCTCCAACCATTGCATGCTTACCAACTTTGGAAAATTGATGTACAGGAGTCATTCCGCCTATAATAACAAACTCCCCCAGTTCAACATGTCCGCCCAAAGTTACGGCATTTGCCAAAATACAGTTATCACCTACAACACAATCGTGTCCAATATGTGTATAAGCCATAAGTAAACAATTGGCTCCAACTTTTGAAAATCCCGTAGCATCTGTTCCACGATTTAAGGTTGCATATTCTCGAACGGTAGTATTATCCCCAATGTACAAAAATGTTTTTTCACCGGCATATTTCAAATCCTGTGGTGCGTTTGCAATTGAAGAAGCTTGGTGAATAACAACATTATTACCAATACGTGCACCATCATAAATTACTGCGTGCGGTCCAATACTGCAATTATTCCCAATTTCAACATCGTCTTGAATAATTGCGTAAGCCTCAATATTTACATTTTCACCGATTTTTGCTTTACTGCTAACCATGGCAGTTTTATGGATTCGGGATTTCATAATTTTTATTTTTGATTTTCTTTATCAACAACCGCTGCCATTAATTCGGCTTCGGCAACAAGATTGTTATCAACAAAAGCTTTCGTTTTAATTACAATTATATTTCTCTTTTTGCTTGCCAATTCTGCTTCCATCACAAGTTGATCGCCGGGAACAACAGGTTTACGAAATTTTGCATTTTTAATCTGCATAAAATAAACTAATTTAGATTCCGGATTTTCAACGGAGTTTAACATCAAAATACCACCCGTTTGTGCCATAGCTTCAACAATAAGGACGCCGGGCATTACAGGCTGTTCCGGAAAATGCCCTTGGAAAAACGGTTCGTTTACCGCAACTGATTTTATCCCGACAACCTTCTTGTCCAATTCCAGTTCAGTTATTTTATCAACGAGAAGGAAAGGATAACGATGAGGAAGAATTTTTTTAATTGCGTTAATATCAAGAACAACACCGGATTTTTTAACATGCTGATATTTTTTTACCAATTTTTTCTGTTGATATAATTTCCTGACGATTTTTGCAAATTCAACATTGGCTTTATGCCCGGGACGTGCAGCGAGTACTTGTGCTTTTATCGGAGCTCCAATTAATGCAAGGTCTCCCATCATATCCAATAATTTATGTCTTACCGGTTCATTTTTAAATCTCAATTGATTCTCATTTACAAAACCACTTTTCCCAATTTCAATTTTTTCGGTTAACCCTAACTTTTTTGAAATATTTTCAAGCTCTTTTTCGGGTAATTCTTGGTCAACAATAACAACTGCATTATCCAAATTGCCGCCTTGTATCAAACCCTGGTCAATCAATGGGCCAACTTCACTTAAAAAACAAAATGTACGTGCCGGAGCAAATTCTTCAACAAATTCCTCAATGTCAAATAACCCGCTGTGTTGACTTCCGAGAGCAGGATTTTGATAATCCACCATAACGGTTAAGCGATATTTATCCAAAGGAAGAGCAACAATATCCACTTGTTCTTCTTCATTATGATATGTTACAGTATTGTCGAAAACGATATAATCTTTTGGTTCATTCTGAATTACAAACCCTGCTTCTTGCAATTTTTTTACGTACATGATAGAGCTTCCGTCTCCAATTGGTGGTTCTATCCCGTCCAATTCAACTATTATGTTATCTATTTGAAGACCAACTATCGCAGCGAGAACGTGTTCAACGGTATAAACTTTAACATCCCCTATTCCAAGTGTGGTTCCGCGTGATACATCAACTACATATTCAACAAGCGCAGGAATTTCAGAGTTTCCACCTAAATCCGTTCTTCTAAATCTAATACCGGTATTTTCATCCGCCGGTTTAAAAGTCATTTTAGAAACTGTTCCCGTATGTAATCCCCTACCGGATATTGAGGTTGGTTTTGCAATAGTTCTCTGCATTTCAAGCATTTATTTATCCTACTTATTTTTTTCTAGATCTTTTGTAAGCTGTTCAATTTTATTTTCCAAATCTTTAATCTTCTTTGCATAATTTGGTAAATTTCTTACATGTGCTTCTAATCTTAAACTTGTTCTCATTTCTTTTACCGGATAGCCAAAATATCGTCCGTTACTTGGTAATGATTTTGGTACACCGGATTGAGCACCAATTATCACGTTATCACCAATTTCAATATGATCGGCTAAACCGACTTGCCCAGCAAGGATACAATTATTCCCGACTTTTGAACTTCCAGAAATTCCTGTTTGTGAAGAAATGGCAGTATCGCTACCAATAACAACATTATGTGCAACTTGAACTAAATTGTCAATCTTTGTTCCGCTTTTAATTCTTGTTGAACCAAGTGCCGCTCTGTCAATAGTTGTATTGGCTCCAATTTCAACATTATCTTCTATTAACATTTCCAATTTGAGGAATTTTTACGTATTTACGTTCTGAATCATTTAGGTAACCAAAACCATCGGAACCAATTACAACACCGGCATGAATGATGACATTATTACCCACTTTACAATTTTCCCTAATAGTGATGTTCGGAAATAACAAACAGTTATTACCAATATTAACGCCATCCATAAGCACGTTATTATGAAAAATTTTAGAATTATCACCAATTGAACATCCGGCTGAAATAACTACATTATTCCCAATTGAAACATTTTCACCGATTTTTGCTTCATCTGAAATAACGGCGGTATCACTAATACCTGTTAAGTTTTGTTCGTACGCAAAGTAGGTTTCAATGATTTTTTGAAAGGCAAAATTAGGTTGCTCAACTTCGATAAACGTAATATCATCACGAGTTTTTTTTATCTTATCGTTTATTAAAATTACAGATGCTTTTGTTGAAGCTAAGAATTTTTCAAAAGAAGGGTGATATAAAAAAGTAAGTTCACCGTACTTAGCATCTTCAATTTTAGCAACATTATTGATTTTTAAGTTTTCGTTGCCAAAAATCTTTCCACCAACAATTTGGGCTGCTTCTTTTACTGTTATTTCCATTAAAGTAATTATTATTTAAACACAGATTTTTTCAACTTATCTAACACATCATTTGTAATATCATATTTTTTTTTAGCATATAAAAAAATGATATCACCACTGCGGTCAAAAACAAAATCCAAATCTTTTTCTTTTGCAATTTCTTTAATTACATTAAATACTTTATTTTCAATCGGTTTCATAAGTTCTTTTTGCTTCTTAAAAAGCTCACCGTTAACACCAAATTTACGCTCCCTGTAATTGGAAATTTCCCTTTCCAAAGCATTTATTTCCTTTTTAAATTCTGACTTTTTCAAACTGCTCAAAATAAGTTTTTTATCCTCGAAATCTTTCTTTTTAGATTTTAGAGCACTTTGTTTTTTTGCTAATTCCGTCTTCCATTCCTGAATTGTTGCGTCAAGTACTTTTTGGGCATCTTGAGCATCAGGTATTTGCTTCATTATTGTATTGGAATCAACGTATCCAATTTTAAGTTGTGCAAACAAATTACCGGTTAAAAATAGACCGAAGATAAAAAATACAATCGAAAACTTTTTCATTTGTTGTTTTCTCTATTTCAGTTTTTAATTTTATTACTTAACATTACTATTTCTTCCACTTATGGAATTCTCACTTTAGGGCAAAAAGGAACAGTAGAAATTCAGATTTAAATTTCCGATATCCTATTAATTTCAGAGAACCAAAAATATCAATAAATTATCTTACAAACTAATATTAAAATTAACGGTATTCTAAAAAACATTCCTGAAAAATAATAAACAGGGTATTGTAAAATAGGAATTTTTATTTCATTGTTTTTAATATATCAAGAACTTTATATGTCATATCATAATGAGGGTCAGCATATAACAACAATACATCACCAGCCTTATCAAAAATAAATTTCATATTTTGCTTTTTTGAAACTTTTTCAATAGCTTGATAAATCTTATCACGAATTGGTTGCATCAATTCATCTTGCTTTTGAGCAAGTTCGCCTTGCTGACCGAATTTTTGCTGATTAAATTGCTGCATATACTGTTCTTTCTGAATCAAATTCTGTTGCATTTGTTTTTGCTGTTCAGGTTTCATGGTTGCAGCTTGCTTTTGATATGCAGCATAACCGTTTTTTAAATCCTGCTGCATACTGTCAAGTTGTGCTTTCCATTTTTTCCCCAATGCAGTTAAATCGCTGGTTGCTTTTATTGCCGGGGCATATTGTGCCAGTATTACTTGAGTATCCACAAAACCAATCTTTTGTTTTTGTGCAAATATTGCAGTTGATACTGTAAAGAACAATGCGATAATTAGTATTTTTTTCACGTTAACCTCTTTAATGTGATTGTTAAATAAATTAAATTAAAAGCCTTTGCCAAATTGAAAATGGAAGACCCATTTTGGATTTTGTCCATCGACAAGTTTTCTGTCAAATCCATAACCAAAATCAAATCCTATTAAACCGATTGGATTAATTAAAAGCCGGGCACCAACACCAACAGACCGCCTTAAATTAAAAAGATCGGTTTTAGAAATATTTAAAAATGTATTCCCTGCTTCCATAAAAGCCAAAACATATATGGGCATAGGTTCCATGGTAATTGCAGCTCGTATTTCAGCAGTGTATTTTTCCATAACACGCCCACCTACAATATCTCCATTTACGTTTCTTGGTCCCACGCTCCTGTCTTCATAACCCCGCAATGGAGTTGTTGCAATTATTAAACCGTTCCCTCCCATAAAGAAAAATTCAAATGGTTGAATGATTGTTCCTTTTCTAAGTTCCTCAAGATAGCCAACATTCATACCAAGATAAAAAGTTAATCTATTTGAATTGAATAAACGATTGTACCATTCGGTTGATATACCCAGCTTGTAATAATCAACGTCTCCGGGCAATAAAGGTCCACCCGAAAGATTGCCCGTAAGTGAAATTTTTGATCCTTTTGAAGGGAAAATGGGATTGTCAATATCAGTTCTTGTTAAAGTTAATCCTATTGTAAACTGATTGTTTGTTCCCTCGGTATAAAAATTCCTTCCGTCAATGATATTATTAAACTGGTATTTAAAACTGCCTTGTATATAAAAATAATTATCAGGCCATGTCAATCGCCTTCCTATCCTAACAGTTCCACCGGATTGACGCAAATCGTAAACATATCTTTGGCGAGTATCAAATACTTCAAAGCCAAGAGAAGTCGGTGTATCCAAAAACCAAGGCTCTGTAAATCCAAGAGTAAATGTTCTGTAAAAATTGCCGACACCAAACTGCCAATTAAAATTCAGTACCTGTCCACCACCCATCTTAAACGGATGTGCAATGGAAAAATTTGTGAGTGTAACACCAATTGAACCGCTTAATCCAAATCCACCGCTATATCCAACCGAGGCATTTAGATAGTCGCTTGATTTTTCTTCAACATGATAATTTATAGCAACTGTGCTGTCATTTACAGGCTGAGGTGTAACACCACCCTGCCCGTATAATTTTTCAACATTAAAGTATTTCAAATTTGCTAATTGTTGGATACTGCGTAAGATTGCCTGACGACTATAATAATCACCCGGGACAGTATATAGTTCACGGCGAATAACTTTTCCCATAGTTTTATCATTGCCGGTAATATTTACTTTCCCGATTTTAAAACGATTATTTTCCTGGATTTTAATTATTATATCAATAGAATCCGGCGGAACAATTTTTTCTTCAGATTCAATTCTTGAAGTCAAATAACCTTTATCCTGATAAAGAGAGGAAATATCTGTCTGGTCTTTGTTAAAAGTTAAATTCTGATTTAATTTTTCATAGTTGTAAATATCGCCTTTATATAAACCTAATCTTTGTGATAAAAATGACGACGGAAACAAAGAGTTTCCCTCCCAAATAATATTCCTAATTTTATATTGGGGTCCCTCATAAACACTAATTACAACATTTACTTCCGATTTTTCTTTATTGTATAAAAGTGTATCACCTAATACTTCAAAATCACGATAACCGTTCTTTCTGTAAAATTTTGTTATCGATTCCTCATCTTTTTTCAAATCTGCCTTTTTAAAATCAGCACTCGACCAAAACTTCCACCA
>Ga0114931_10004038_pt1 | contig 18397 bp, 18 predicted proteins | sample 2SBtaG_FD_89579 | JGI IMG/M metagenome (GOLD analysis project Ga0114931, IMG submission 89579) | Deep subsurface microbial communities from Kolumbo volcano to uncover new lineages of life (NeLLi) - 2SBTROV14_V59a metaG | ecosystem: Environmental > Aquatic > Marine > Volcanic | place: Kolumbo...
ACCACCCAAGTCCCTGCTACGCCAGACCGGGCGTGCGCTGGTAGATTTTCACATGATCCAGCCGGGAGATCGCATCCTGCTTGGCCTGTCCGGGGGCAAGGATTCGCTGTCCCTGCTACATATCCTGCGCCATTTCCAGGCCCATGCACCGGTAGCGTTTGAGTTCGGTGCCATCACGGTCGACCCCATGGCGGGGGACTTCGACCCTTCCCCCATGATTCCCTACCTGGAACAACTAGGCGTGGATTACCACTATTGCCGCGAACCCATTATGGACATGGCCAAACAACACATGGGCAAGCCGTCGTATTGCGCCTTCTGTTCCCGCATCAAACGTGGTGTCATCTACAGCACGGCAAGAAAACAGGGCTACAACGTCATCGCCCTGGCACAACACCTGGACGACCTGGCGGAAAGCTTCCTGATCTCGGCATTTCATGGCGGTAAACTCAAAACCATGAAAGCCCACTATGTAAACGACGAAGGCGACCTGCGAATTATTCGCCCGCTAGTCTATGTGCGCGAACGCCAGACCCGCGAATTTGCCGAAGCCAGCCAGCTGCCTGTTATTCCTGACTCCTGCCCGGCGTGCTTTTCCATGCCCACGCAACGCCAGCACATGAAAGAGCTGCTGGCCGGTGAAGAAAAACTCAACAAAAACCTGTTCAAAACCCTGTTGACGACCCTGCGCCCACTCATGAGTGACGGCTTGCCCGAGCAACAGGCCCTAAACCCGGCATCAGAGCCGCGGCTGTTCAAATCCTTATAGCCATTGCGGGCTACAGGCATTACTAAAAACAAACATGCGACAGGTAAATTGAAGATTGTTGGCATATGTCATGCTTTTATGTCTCTATAAAATATATAATTCATTACTCAAGTATTGAACATTCAAATTCAAAACGATTGATTTTCACCTGATAACTTCGGACTATGCCTGTATGCGATTAACGACTTTTACTGATTATTCATTGCGTGTGCTGATCTATCTGGGCACCTACAAAAATCAGCGTGTGACCGTCGGTGCTATCGCCACTGCCTATGGCATCTCGAAAAATCACCTGATGAAAGTGATCCTGTTCCTGGCCGCCGAAGGCTATATAGAAACCATACGTGGCAAGGATGGCGGGGTACAACTGAAAATGCCGCCGGAGCAGTTACGCATCGGTGCAGTGGTGCGGAAATCGGAAGCCGATAGTGTCGTGGTAGAATGTTTTTCTTCCGGCGCATCAGATTGCCGGATTGAAAAATCCTGCAAATTGCGCGGGCCATTGTATAAGGCGATTGAAGCTTTTTATGCAGTGCTGGATGAATACACCCTGGCGGATCTGCTGGTCAATCACACGGCCCTGAAACAGATGCTCGAAGCCGAGCCCGTGCTCCAACATTGACCCCTCCGGAGCTCAATGCTCCCCTTTGGTGCGCAATAAGCCTGCGAGTCGATTCCCCTGCTTCTGCGGACCACCCCGTGGGAATATCGCATGCAGGTGGCGATTACTCCCCAGCTCTGGCCCCCACACCTGGCGAAAATGCTTGATGATTTCACGCACATTGGCCTGAACCCGGCGTTTTTCGTAGGAATATCGCAGAAACCGAATCACTTCCCAGATCTCATCCGTCAGCACCAGGCCTTCCTGTTCTGCCTGGGCACGCACGAAACCCTCAGACCAGTCCCCCAGATTGACCAGATAACCCTCGCTATCGGTTTCTATTTCGTGGTCATTGATCTTCAGCGTACGGGTTTGCATACCGGGATAGGCAATGCTGCCGGCATCGCCACCACCGGGAATGCCCGAATCAGACACCGTACCGGCATCCGTGGGCGACCACAGGCTGATTTCAACATCCCCTTCCAGCCGCCCGTGGTACCTGGCTGAACCATTCACAACCACCTTGCCGCTGGCGGCAGGAATATCGAAAACGGCAACGCCGCCGCGATCCGTCGTGTTCTGTATCGGGTGTTCCGGATCCGTATCGAGATACAGGGCCACCGGTGTACGCTTGACCGGTTCATGGGTGAATTTTATTGATACATGGATACGTAGCATAGTTGCTTCTCCAGATTGCCTGACATACCAGACCGTTTATTCAGCCCGCAAATTCCGCCTGGGCAGGATCCACCCGACACCAGTTCTCATCATCCCGATACACTTCATGCCTGGCCCAGCGGGCAAACTGTTCCCGAGTCGCAACGCCACTACTGCGGCGATCCATACCCGCTACCACCTTGAAAATCACCCGATCCTCAGGGCCGGCGCTATGCCCCGACTCATCGACAATCTGCCGCACCGACCATTCAGCGCCGTATTTGCCGTTGCTATAGTAAGACCCGAGCTTCATGGCGTCGACATGCATGCCAACAGCTTCCGCTCGACCGGTGGCCAGTTCGTAGATAGCAAGCAGATCCTGCTCCGAAACATCGATAAACGAATCCACTTCACTTAAGGCATATACCAGGTCTTCGTGGCCGATTGATGTAGTGGGCATATCCACGGGCTTTTTATGCCGGGTTTGTTTGAAATGGGCCGGATAACGCCGCCAGGAAAACAGGTAGTTAAAACCAATGGCCACCGAAACAATCACCGCCACATTTATCATCACCGGGGTCAGCACAAACTGGTAGCCCATTTGATGCAGCGCCGGTCCACCGACGACGGCGGATAATGCCGTGGCACCACCGGGTGGGTGAATACAGCGCAGGTAATGCATCACCCCAATGGCGATGGCAACCGCCAGTGCAGCAGCAACCGTCGGCTCGGGAACCAGCTTATAACAGCTCACTCCAATAATGGCCGATAGCAGGTGACCACCAATGACCGGCCACAGCTGGGACAAGGGACCATGGGGCACGGCAAATACCAGCACCGCCGAAGCGCCCATGGAGGCAACGATCAGGGTTGCGGCTTCATGTCCGACAAAATGAATGCTGATCTGGAGGATGCAATAAATACCCAGGAAACCACCCACAGCCGAAACAATTTTTTCTGTATGGCTGACGGGACTTAATTCGATGCCGAGAAAACTCTGCCATTTTGCCTGTTGTCGCTGAACCACAATGCCTGATCCTGTGAAAGTGTTACAACCTGAAAGCCGACAGCACACTCTTGATAGACGAGCCTACGGTCTTTCCTCAGCACCAACCAAGAGAACAGTCATACACAAATGACAGAACCGATCGATGCCACTTTTATAAGTGTCATATTATTTACTACTTTAAGCAAGGGGGTCAAGCCAATGCCCCTGTCCGGGGCTAGCACTGGCCGTTCGTTCCATAACCAAGGGAAGAATCAACGGGGCGATGGATTCGAAGCCGTCTTTGGCCCGAACCGGGCCACGGTAAACCACAGCAGCATGGCCAGCAGCAGGAAACCGGTCTGGCCCAGGACAAAATGCAGCCACTGGGTATGCAACAATGGCACAGCCAGACTGGCAACACCGGCATTAATCAGCATCTGTATGAAGCCCTGGGTAGCCGCCGCGGTACCGCGGTTATGGGGAAAGCAGTCCAGAATCAGAATGGTTATAGCCGGCATAGCCATGGCCAGACCCAGAGCATACAGCACCAGGGGACCGATGGCTGTGAGGATATGGATCTGGAACAGGCTGGATGCCACCAGGTTCACCAGCACCGCCAGTGCCATCAGGGCAAAGCCAATCGCCACGGTAAATTCAGTGGGCCAGCGATGGGACAGCCGGCTGGAAATGACGGAGCCCAGCATTATTCCTCCCACCATGGGGATAAACTGGCGACCAAAGTCGTCGCTGCCCAGGCCAAGAAAATCGTAAATCACGGTCGGTGCACCGGCGATATACAGAAACATACCGGCGAAAGAAAACGCCAGGCTGAACACCAGTGCCAGAAAGCGCCCATGCAACAGGGTGCGTATATACACGCGCATCACCGCTGATGGATGCACCGACTGGCGCTGTTCCTGCCCCAGGGTTTCCTCGACAAACAGCATCAACAACAGCAACAGCGTTCCAAAACCGCACAGAAACCAGAACACACTGCGCCAGCCAAAATGGTCGTGTAACCAGCCTCCCAGCACCGGCGCTACCGCAGGTGCCAGGGCAAACAACAGCATGACCTGGGACATGGCCCGGTGAGCTGTACGGGCATCATGCACATCTCGAATCATGGCGCGCCCGGCAATAAATCCACCACTGGCCGCCAGGCCCTGCAGGGTACGCAACAGCAGGAAGCTTTCGACACTTTGGGCCAGGGCACAACCGATGGAGGCCAGGATATAAAGAAACAGGCTGCTAAATATAATCAGCCGCCGACCGAAGCGATCCGCCATGGGGCCCCAGAACAGGGTTGAAATAGCAAATGCCGCGAGATAAACCCCGAGGCTCTGAGACAGCAATGCCCGGCTAATGCCAAATGTCGCCTCGATATCGGGAAACGAAGGCAGATAAGTGTCAATGGTGAAAGGCCCCACCATGGATAACAAAGCGACAGTAACCGTCAGGTAGGGCTGACCAGCAAGCGGTACTACGACACTGCTCTCTGTCGGCTTCATGCCGGCACCTCAAACGAAGTTTCCATTTTGGTGTGCCCATTTCGCGTCATTCGCCGGGAATCGGACATGCCGCTGGTTTCCGCTTGAATACTAATCACTATCTCCTGGAAAGATTACTGGATGGACGATGATACCGCGCCTGGCTAATGATTCTTAAACCTGAATCCGTGACTTCAATGCGGATAACAGAGTGCAAGATATTGGTTTCACAGTGGATTTTAAAAAATCTTGGCTTTACCCTCAGGGAAGCTCTGATTAATTCATCCGTGAATTATCAGAGCACGAAAAAGGTAAAATGCGATTTTACCTTTTTCTTCATTCTCAATGGCTTATCAACCATTGAAAATGGCAGCACGTCCTTGTGCTGCGGAAACTCTGCATTAATCAGAGTTTCCTTAGGTTAAGCGGGTATTTTTTAAACCGCTGTGGAATCAGAAGCTTGTGCTCTGTGCCGTTGTGAAGTCACGAGTTCAGGTTAAACACAAAAGGAGGGGGTAAATGCTTACCTCCTCACAATGCTCACTGCTAACGACAGGGTTTACTGACGCACACCTTCAACGGATAACCACAGTTGCACATTCTCCGCCACCGGCCCCAGGATATGCCCTTCCTTCATCTTGTAATCCGACAGATGCAGCGTAGTGGTACCTTCAAAACCGCGGCGATAGCCACCCCAGGGATCCTTACCTGTGCCCACCTGGCTGACATCGATAGCGATGTTTTTAGTCACTCCACGTAAGGTGAACTTGCCTTTCAGGATCGCCTTACCGTTACCTTTATCTTCCCAGCCAGTACTGACAAAACTGGCTTTGGGGAATTTATCGGTATCGAAAAACCGTGCGCTGCGCAGGTGCTTGTCACGTTCGGCATGGTTAGTGTCTACGCTGGAAACATCAATATCAACCTTCACCTTGTTATTGGCAGGATTGGCATCATCGAAATCGAAATCGCCGCTGAAGCGGTCAAAACGACCTTCCAGCCAGCTATAGCCTAGATGCTTGATCTTGAAAGTGATAAAGGCATGCATGCCCTTGGTATCGATTACATAATGCTCGGCAGCCTGTGCAGTCGCGGCACCGAGTCCCAGTATGAACACCAATGATAACAACCATTTTTTTGTCATAATGACTTACTCCTTAGAGTGATTAACGTTAAATGAAGAATCATTCTGGCCACCCAGGCCCAGCATGCGGCGCAGGGTGGCATCACGATCCAGAAAATGATGTTTAAGTGCCGCGGCCGAATGCAACAGCACCAGGGCAATCATGAAAAAAGCCAGCCATTCATGGATTTCACCCGCCAGGTCTTCCTGGTTATGATGGCCGTAGATGCTGGCGGGCACTTCGAACCAGCCGAACACCTGCACGCCCTGGCCATCAGCGGTGGAAATTAAATAGCCGCTGATCATGATGCTAAACAGCAGCAGGTACAGCAGGATATGCACCCCATGGGCCGCACCGATTTCCCAGCGGCGCTGGTTCGGCAGAGCCTGCGGTACTGTTTCCCACCGCCGCCACAGCAGCCGCAGCAGGGTAAAACCGAACAACAATACCCCCATGCTACGGTGAATATCCGGCGCTACCTCGTACCAGCGATCGTAATAATCCAGGCTGGTCATCCACAGTCCCAGCGCAAACAGGCCAATGATGACCAGCGCCGACAGCCAGTGAAACACCATGCTTACCAGGCCCCATTGCTGGTCTGAATTACGCCACTTCATGCTTCAACCCGTCCGAATTGTCCGGAGCGATAATCAGTAAATGCCTGCAGGATTTCTTCCTGGGTATTCATGACAAACGTCCCGTAACGTGCCACTTTTTCCCGGAAGGGTTTGCCCGCCAGCAGCAAAAAACGACTCGGCTGTTCCGCCTTCAGCAGGATATTGTCACCATTGCCCAGCACGGCCAGTTGCTCCTTCTCCAGTACCTGTTGCTCATCATCCGTGGTCAAAGCACCTTCAGCCACATACACCACCACATTGTGGTCTGGCGGCACCAGCTGGCTGAATTCACCCCCAGCTGGCAATGAGACATCAAAATACAACGGCTGTGCCGCGATCTCGCTCACAATTCCCCGGGTTCCCTGCCGGGTTTCACCAGCAATGGCCCGTATGCGACTGCCGTCTGGATGCTCTTCTAGCGGGATCTGTTCCGGCTCGAATTCCTGGTAGCGCGGCGGGCGCATTTTTTCACTCGCGGGTAAATTCACCCAGATCTGGAAACCGTATAACAGGCCATTATCCTGCTCCGGCATTTCCGAATGTTCGATACCTGAACCGGCTGTCATCCACTGCACCCCACCGGCACGAATGACGCCTTCATGACCGGCACTGTCCTTGTGTCGCATCTGCCCATGCAGCAGATACGTTACGGTTTCAAAACCGCGATGGGGATGAGGTGGGAACCCGGCGATATAGTCATTCGGGTCATCGGAGCGAAACACATCCAGCAACAGGAACGGGTCCAGCATGTCCAGTTCCGGTGAAGCGATATAACGCCGCAGACGCACACCGGCGCCATCGGACGTTTCGCGACCGTGAACAATATGGGTAAAACGTCGCACACTATTCTGGTTAGGAAGAGTCATAACCGCCTCCTTGTCAGGCTGGGTTTGTTATAGTTTACTGTTGCTATTTAAAAGATAAACAGCATAATGAAGAAATGACTGTTGCTAATTTATGAACAATGGATCGATTTGAGGAAATGCGCACTTTTGTGCGCGTGGTGGACACCGGCAGCTTTATCGAAGCCGCCCGTTGCATGAATGCTGCGCGCTCCGCAGTGAGTCGCCGGGTCGCCGACCTGGAAGCCCGACTGGGCGTACAGTTACTTAAACGCACGACCCGGCGAGTTTCACTCACGGAAGCCGGGCAGCTTTTTTATCAACGCTGCCAACGCATCCTGGCAGACCTGGAAGATTCTGAGCGGGCAGTTGCCAGCGAGCACCGCGAAATACAGGGACTGATCCGAATCGCTACGCCCCTGTCGTTCGGGTTACGACACCTGTCGCCAGTGCTGGACGAATTCCTGAGCCAGCATCCAGCCCTGCGGGTGGACCTCAACCTGAATGATTCCATGATCAATCTCATGGCGGAAGATATAGACCTGGGAATACGCATCGGAAAACTCCAGGATTCCAGCATGATGGCGCGGCGCCTGGCATCCATCAACCTGCTGGTGTGCGCCAGCCCGGCTTACCTGGCAGAGTTTGGTGAACCACAAACACCGGAAGCACTGGCACAACATCAGGGACTGGATTACAGCAATGTGCCGGAAGGACAATTGTGGCAATTCAAGGATAGCAGCGGTAAAACCAGCGCGGTGAAACTGTCTTACCGCATGCGCGCCAACAATGGCGATGTATTACTGAAAGCGGCGATTGATGGGCTGGGCGTACTGGTGACTCCCAGTTTTATCGCCCACGAAGCCATTAGAAGCAGACAACTGAAACCCATTCTGTGTGACTACAGTATCGGTAGCTCGAATATCTATGCCATCTATCCGGCGCAACGCCATTTGCCCCATCGTGTCAGGGCCCTGATCGATTTCCTGGCACAACGCTTTGCTAGCAATCCGTACTGGAACAACCTGGGGCTGGACCAAGTCGACAGTATCTAAGGAAGCTCTGATTCATTCATCCGTGAATGATCAGAGCACGAAAAAGGTAAAATGCGATTTTACCTTTCTCTTCATATTCAATGGCTTAACAGCCATTGAATATGGCAGCACCGCCTTGTGCTGCGGAAACTCTGACCTGAATCAACTGTTCACTTCAGGCAGGCCTTCGGTACCACCACCCGCGTTAAACTGCAGGGTGTCGTTTTTATTGGCCTCCTCCAGTTCCTTTACGCCGCCACCGAAATTAATTTTCCATTCCAGGTTACTGCGGGAGTCCGCATGCGCCAGGGCAGTTTTAATATCGATTTTCCCAGTCTTGAACAGGTTATATAGCGACTGGTCAAACGTCTGCATGCCATCCGCTTCACCTTTCTCCATGATCTCCTTGATCTCATGAAAATCACCACGCCGAATCAGGTCGGAGATATAGGGTGAGTTAATCATAATTTCGATGGCAGCGATGCGTTTGCCTTTCAAGCCGGTCACCAGGCGTTGTGAAATCACCGCTTTCAGGTTCATGGATAAATCCATGAGTATCTGGTTACGCGCATCCGGCGGGAAAAAACTGAGGATGCGGTCCAGGGTCTGGTTGGCATTCACGGCATGCAGGGTGGTCAAACACAGATGGCCGGTATCCGCATACTGGATCGCCGCTTCCATGGTTTCTCTATCACGCACCTCGCCGATCATAATAACGTTGGGCGCTTCACGCATTGCCTCGCGCAGGGCGTTATCGTAAGACAGTGTGTCTATGCCAACCTCCCGTTGCCCGACAATGGATTTGTTATGTTTAAAGGTGTATTCAATCGGATCTTCGATGGTAAGGATATGCCCGGGCAGGGCATGACTACGGTAATCAATCATGGACGCCAGCGAAGTGGATTTACCCGAACCGGTAGAACCCACTACTAGCACCAGGCCTTTGTGCTGCACCGCCAGGTCTTTTAATTTCGCTGGCAAATTCAGTTCTTCAATGGTTGGCACATTCGGCTTGATGAAGCGAATAACCATAGACACTTCACCACGCTGGGTATACACATTGATACGAAAACGACCAATACCAGGCAGCGACAGACCCATGTTCATTTCCATGGTCGCCTCGAAACCCATCTGCTGCTGCTCGTCCATAATGCTGTAAGCAAGACTCCTGGCCATTCCGGGTTCGAGCACGGTTTTTCCAACCGGATGCATCACGCCTTCGATGTTCATACTCACTGGCGCGCCGGTGGTAAAAAACATATCCGAGCCACCACGTTCGGCCAGTAATTTTAGATAGGGTTGTATATTCATAGTAAGCCTTGCTACTTATCGGGCGTAAATTCTATACGGTGTTAGCGCACCCGGAATGAATCGTCTTTCTCTTCGTCTTCCATTTTAAGACTACTGACCTCATCCATCAGGTTCTGGGTTTTGGCGGCCTTGCCTTCCAGTTTAATGCGTAGCCTCAGGTCATTGATGGAGTCGGCGTTTCTGAGGGCATCTTCGTAAGTAATCTTGCCTTCCTCAAACAGATAATAGAGAGCCTGGTCAAATGTCTGCATGCCGTATTCATTCGATTTGGCCATCAGTTCTTTCATTTCATGCACATTACCCTTGAAAATCAGGTCGGACATCAGGGGGGTATTTAGCATCACTTCGACTGCCGGGACTCGACCTTCGACGCCTTTCAACGGAATCAGGCGTTGTGAAATAACACTCTTCAGGTTGAGTGACAAATCCATTAACAACTGCGGCCGGCGCTCTTCCGGGAAGAAGTTAATAATACGATCGAGCGCCTGGTTGGTGGAATTCGCGTGCAGGGTGGTTAGACACAGGTGCCCAGTTTCAGCAAACGCGATGGCATATTCCATGGTTTCGCGATCCCGGACCTCACCGATCAGGATTACATCTGGTGCCTGACGCAAAGTGTTTTTCAGGGCAATGTCATAACTTTCCGTATCCACACCCACTTCACGTTGGGTCACGATACAGTTTTTATGCTGGTGTACGAATTCGATGGGATCTTCAATCGTAATTATGTGGCCATAACTGTTTTCATTACGATAACCAATCATGGATGCCAGCGAGGTAGATTTACCGGAACCGGTCGCACCCACAAAAATAACCAGGCCGCGCTTGGTCATGGCGACATCCTGCAACACTGGCGGCAGATGCAATTCCTCAAAATGGGGAATTTCGGAACGAATCATACGCAGCACCATGCCCATGGAACCACGCTGGGTAAATGCATTCACACGGAAGCGGGATACACCGGGAAGACTGATAGCAAAATTCACTTCCTGGTTAGCTTCGAATTCACCCAGTTGTCGGTCGTTCATGATGGATCGCACCAGGGTCTGGGTATGGGGTGGTGATAACACCTGATTGGATAAGGGTGTCATCTTGCCATTCACTTTCATGGACGGCGCCGCACCCACGGTAATAAACAGATCCGATCCATCTTTCTGCACCAGCATACGCAACAGGTCGTGCATATACCGGATGGCCTTATCTCTATCCATTACTGGCTCCTGTCATAATCTATCGATTAGAGGCTATCTTTGTTGGCAGCTTTACTCATGGCTTCGTCTTTGGTGACGGTACCACGATCCACCAGTTCTTTAAGGTTCTGGTCCAGGGTCTGCATGCCAATGGACTGGCCAGTCTGGATCGCAGAGTACATCTGTGCAATCTTGTTTTCACGGATCAGGTTACGAATTGCCGGTGTACCGATCATGATTTCATGGGCGGCAACACGACCGCCGCCGATTTTTTTCAGCAGGGTCTGGGAAATAACCGCTTTCAGCGACTCGGATAACATGGCGCGCACCATTTCTTTTTCCGCCGCCGGGAACACGTCCACGATACGGTCAACGGTCTTGGCCGCCGAGCTGGTATGCAGGGTACCGAACACCAGATGCCCGGTTTCCGCAGCAGACAGTGCCAGGCGAATGGTTTCCAGGTCACGCATTTCACCCACCAGGATGATGTCCGGGTCTTCACGCAAGGCGGAGCGCAGGGCTTCATTAAATCCCATGGTATCGCGATGTACTTCACGCTGGTTAACCAGGCACTTCTTACTGTCGTGCACGAACTCGATGGGGTCTTCAATGGTGAGAATATGCCCATATTCGTTTTCATTCACGTGATTGACCATGCCTGCCAGGGTCGTGGACTTGCCCGAACCGGTGGGGCCGGTGACCAGCACGATGCCGCGCGGTGTCATGGATATATCGGCGAAAATCTTGGGGGCGTTGAGCTCATCCAGGGTCAGTATCTTGGAAGGAATGGTACGAAACACCGCACCGGCACCACGATGGTGGTTAAACGCATTGACACGAAAACGGGCCAGGCCGGGTATTTCAAATGAAAAATCCACTTCCCAGTATTCTTCATAGGTCTTACGTTGCTTGTCATTCATAATGTCGTACACCATGGCATGGATTTCTTCATGCGGCATGGGATCGACATTGATGCGTCGAACATCGCTATCGACGCGTATCATAGGCGGCAAACCGGCGGAAAGGTGCAGGTCGGATGCACCATTTTTCACCCCGAAAGCCAGTAACTGTGCAATATCCATGGATATTCCCCGTAGATGGATGAGCCTGTGGCTGATTGTCTTTTATAATGAAGGAACAACAGGAAGCGGATTCACCCGGCATTCCCGAATCACTTCCTTTTTATAGACAATTTTTATGCGTGCGGCAGAGTTTTATGGCATTGATTGAGAAAATTCCCGAGAATTTGATGCGAATCCAGGAGCAAATTCGAGCCTGGGCAACCAAATATGCGCGTCGCCCGGAAGACATCCAGCTACTGGCAGTGAGCAAAACCCATCCGGCTTCCGCCATACTGGCAGCCCACCAGGCAGGTCAACGCGCATTCGGCGAAAGTTATCTGCAGGAAGCACTGGAGAAAATCCAGTCCCTCGCGAACTATGAACTGGAATGGCATTACATTGGCCGCATCCAGTCCAACAAGACCCGGGATATCGCCGGCTTTTTCAGCTGGGTACATTCCGTGGACCGCCTAAAGATTGCCGAGCGCCTGAGCCAGCAACGGGACCCTGCCGCCCCGCCGCTGAATATCTGCCTCGAAATCAACATCAGCCGACAGGATTCCAAGGCCGGCATCGATCCCGACGATACCAGGGCCCTGCTGGAATCCATCCGCGCCTTGCCCAACTTACAACTGCGCGGCCTCATGGCACTACCCGCGCCTTACCCGGATTTCGCCAGCCAGCGCCAGGCGTTCGGGCAGTTACGTGAATTACGGGATCAGTTGAACCAGGAACTGGGACTCCAAATGGATACCTTGTCCATGGGCATGAGTAATGACATGGAAGCGGCCATTGCCGAAGGCGCCACCATTGTGCGCATCGGCACCGCCATTTTTGGACAGCGGCAACAAAAACCGGCCGAGTTACAGTAAACTTGCCACACCATAAACAGGATCATCCAGCTCAGACCCATGACCCAGACAATTACATTTATCGGCGGTGGCAATATGGCAGCCAGTCTCATCGGCGGCCTGATCGCCAATGGCTATCCCACGGACAGCATCCGGGTTGCTGAACCCAGCCAGGAACGCCGCGATTTTCTCAGCCAGCAATACGCAGTTCATAGCTCCACGGATAATGCCTCCGCCGTTGCCTCAACCGATATCATTATGCTGGCAGTGAAACCCCAGGCATTACAAAGCGTGTGTCGAGAACTGGCGGGGCAGTTCGACAGCAGTAATACCCTGATTATTTCTATCGCTGCCGGCATACGCACTGATGACATCAACCGCTGGCTGGGTGGTGACTGTGCTATCGTGCGCTGTATGCCCAATACACCGTCATTAGTACAGCTCGGTGCCACCGGCCTGTTTGCCAATCACAAGGTCCGTGAAACACAACGGCACACCGCCGAGTCCATTCTGGCAGCCGTCGGCATCACCTGCTGGGTACAACAGGAAACCCAGCTGGATGCGGTCACTGCCCTGTCAGGATCCGGACCGGCGTATTTTTTCCTGCTCATGGAAGCCATGCAGAAAGTCGGCATCGCCATGGGACTGGATGCAGAGGTATCCCGGCAACTCACTTTACAGACAGCGCTGGGCGCAGCACGCATGGCCATGGATAGTGACGACGATGCGGCAACTTTACGACAAAAAGTCACTTCACCCGGCGGCACGACCGAAGCCGCCATTCACACATTTCAGTCACAGGATTTTGAAGCGCTGGTGCAGTTAGCACTGAACAATGCCTGCCTACGCGCGGATGAACTGGCCGAACAACTGGGGAAAGATGCATGAACCCGTTTGCTTTTCTAGTCGATTCACTGTTTTCGATATACATCATGGTACTGATGCTACGCGTCATACTGCAATGGACACGGGCTGACTTTTATAATCCGCTGTCACAGTTCGTGGTAAAAATCACCAACCCGCTGGTGGTACCCTTGCGACGTATTATTCCCGGATTCGGCGGTCTGGATATCGCGACCCTGCTACTGATTTTCCTGCTGACCTGTTTAAAACTGTACCTGGTGATTCTTATCAATGGTATTCCTTTCATGAGCATCTCTTTGGTCAGCGTCATCCTCACCAGCATCAAGGACATGATCGACCTGGTGTTAAATATCTTCCTGTTTGCGATCCTGATTCAGGCCATCCTGAGCTGGGTCAATCCCGATCCTTACAATCCGGTCATGGGTATACTCAACACCGTCACCGCACCGGTGCTACGACCGTTTCGTCGCCTGATTCCACCCATCGGCGGCATTGATATTTCTCCCATGATTGCCATGATCGCTATCATTTTTATTCAGAAACTGCTGCAATACCTGTTCTAGGAATGGCGAATTTTTATCACTGGGACAATCAAGATTTAATCATACAGCTGAAGGTACAACCCAAAGCCGCCAGCGACGGTTTCGCCGAAACCCTGGGAGATGCGATTAAATTACGCATTACCGCACCACCGATGAACGGTAAAGCCAACAAACACCTGCTTGGCTGGCTGGCAAAATGTTTTCGCGTACCCAAAGCCCGGGTGATACTGGAAAAAGGAGAAAGCGGCAGGAATAAGCGGGTCCGGATTCAGTCGCCCAGACAGTTGCCGGACATCATTGCACCCCGCGAATAGCCAGCACCAGGTTCCAGATGCCAAACAGCATTACCATAGCACCGGCAATCTGACGTACATGCCGTTGTCTTACCCACTGACTCATACTGGCAGCAAACACACCCATGGCCAGGAGATTTGGCAAGGTCCCCAGACCAAAACTTAACATCAGCAGAGCACCGTGCTGAAAACTGCCGGCACTCACACTCCAGATCAATACCGAATATACCAGGCCGCAGGGCAACCAGCCCCACAGGATACCCAGCAACAACGCCTGGCCCGGATTGCGCACCGGTAACAGACCTCGACTTAAGGGTTCGATATGTCGCCATAAATGGGAGCCGAGTTTTTCTACATGAACCAGCACCGGCCACCAGCCGGATAGATACAAACCCAGCAGCAGCATAAACAAACCCGCGGTTAATTGCAGACCGATTTGCAATGCATTAATTGCCAGCCAGTGAGACGCCAGCCAGCCAATGCCACCCATTAATCCACCGGCAAGGGTGTAACTGAATAGCCTGCCGGTGTTATAGGCGAGTAAAATTTTTAACATACCGGCACGATGATTTTCGCCGGGCTGAGTCGACATACTCAGGGCACCAACAATACCGCCACACATACCAATACAGTGCACACCACCCATGAGTCCAATGGTGAAAGCGGTTAAATAGGTAAAATCATGCATAAATATGGTGTTTTTTAATAAAAACCGCTTGAATTACAGACTAAAAGAACTAACAATTTAGCCAACGGATAATAAGTTGTTGTTCTGGGATAAGCGTGGTTGTTTTTACCGGTGCCTGTGCACTCATGACAGCATGATATGACAAAACCAATGGCCATATCAGAATGTGCTGCCATTGTTAAACATCAACGCCTGTTCTGCAATGCCATTTGTTATTCATTAAACTGTATTTTGAAAACCCTAGAGGAGCATTCCAGTATGGCAGTAAAGAAAAAAGTGGCTAAGAAAACAGTAGCCAAAAAAAAGGTAGCGGCTACTGCAGTCAAGAAACCGCCTACTAAAAGCGAAATTCTCAACCACATCTCCGGTGAAACCGAACTAACCCGCAAAGAAGTTTCTGCTGTTCTGGATAGCCTGGCAGGCCTCATTGAGAAAAACATCAAAGCCAGAGGACCAGGTGTTTTCAATATGCCGGGGCTGTTCAAGGTCAAGGTCATCAAAAAACCTGCCACCAAAGCCCGTAAAGGTATCAACCCATTTACTCGTGAAGAAACCGTATTCAAAGCCAAACCAGCGCGCAAGATCGTCAAGATTCTGCCCCTGAAAGGCATGAAGGATATGGTGTAATCAGGTCAACACCTGAAAAGCCCGGCTCTGGCCGGGCTTTTTTTTGCCCTGGGGGAAATATACAGTAACGAAACGGTCTATACCTGTTGCCCCGCTTATACCTGATTGTTCTGTAACCTAATGTCTACTGCAAATTTCCGCCATTTAGTCCAGAATACCCCCTGATAAACGAGATCCCCACATGCAAAACCTGAGCAAGCAACTAAATCCGGCACAATTACAGAAACTCAACCAGGTGCTGCCACCGTTGGTAAGCCTGATGCTGGTGCTCGCCATTAGCTACACCATGGCCTCTCTTGCCTGGCTGCTCATGCCGTCCGGTAAATCCACACACAACACGAGCGCCCTCAGGATTTCGCCAGGTATGAACAACCAGAGTAGCGCTAACCAGAGCGATGCCCAGGTAAACACCATTACCCGCCAGCACCTGTTTGGCGAGTATGAACAGGTCGCCACAAAACAGGACACGGCCGATGCCCCCGACACCCGACTAAACCTGGTGCTGCGCGGCATCCTGGCAGACACCCCGATGGAAAACGCCAGTGCCATCATTTCCATCGGCCGGCGGGGCGAAGAAATGACCTATGGTATTGGCGATAAAGTGTCCGGCGCCAGTGTCAAAGAAATCCATGCGGACCGGGTAATACTGGAAAGAAACGGTCAATTCGAAACCCTGAGAATGCCGAAAGAATTCAACAGCCTCATCAACACATCTTCGGCAACCAACTCCCCCGCCCCACGAATGGACACACCGGGAAGCGTGATTGGCGAGATTCGCGCAAAAATCCTCAGGAACCCGACATCATTCGGCGAATATGCCATCCCGGTTCCATACAACGAAAACGGTCGCCTGCGTGGCTACAAACTCCAGCCACAGGGGGACCGTTCCCTGTTCGACCAGCTTGGCCTGGACCCCAATGACGTGATACTGGCCGTGAATGGCGTACCGCTGAATAACCCGGCCAAGGGCATTACGGCCTTACGTCGACTGCAACGCGCCAAAGAAATCGATCTCAAGGTATTACGTAACGGTGCTGAAATACCTTTACACTTTGAAATACCGTAAGATAACCCCCTTTTTATGAAATTATTACAGGATTGTTACCGCATGCGGTTTAGTGGATTCGTAAATACAAAATCATTTTTATTCAGCGTGCTACTGACAGCCGCCCTGCTTTTTCATCAGGGCATCGCCTTCGCTGACAAGATTACCCTGAACCTGAAGGATGCGGATATTCGCGCCCTCATTAGCACCGTATCCCGCTTTACCGGCAAGAATTTTGTTATCGATCCCCGGGTTAAAGCCAAGGTCACCGTGGTGTCCGCCAAAACTATGTCGCCGGATGAAGTCTATGAAGTGTTCCTGTCCATATTGCAGGTACACGGCTATGCGGCTGTACCGGTTGGCAGCGTCATTAAAATCGTACCCGAGGTGAATGCCAAACAGGGGCCCTTACCCACCAAAATGGGTGTGGGTGATGAACTGGTCACCCGGGTCCTGACCCTGGACCATGTTCCTGCGGCCCAGCTGGTGCCCATTCTTCGGCCGTTGGTGCCACAACAGGGTCACCTGGCAGCCTACAACCCCACCAATACCCTGATCATTACCGATCATTCCGCCAACATAAAACGCCTGACCCAAATTATTCGGGATATCGACAAGCCGGAAAGCGATGAACTGGAAATCATCCCGCTCAAACACGCCTCCGCCTCCGAGCTGGTACGCATCATCAATAGCCTGCACAGTAAAACCGGTCCCGGTGCCGCTTCGCAGGCCAACCGCTTGATGCTGGCGGCGGATGACCGCACCAACAGCATCCTCATGACCGGGGAACGCTCTGAACGACTCAAGGCCCGCGCCACCATCTCCCAGCTGGATACGCCACTGGAAGAAGGCGGCAACACTAATGTCATTTATCTCAAGTACGCCAAGGCGGAAGACATCGTCAAGATCCTGACCGGGGTACAGAAAAGCAAGGCCGCCAGCAAGGCTAAAATCGCCAAGTCCGCACCCCAGGCCCAGAATGCCAATGTCGACATCCAGTTCGATGAAGCCACCAATGCCATTATCATTACCGCCGGCCCGGATGTCGTACGCCGCATGAAGTCCATTATCCGCAAGCTGGACATTCGTCGCGCCCAGGTGCTGGTGGAATCCATTATTGCGGAAATTTCCAATAACCGTTCCAAGGAACTGGGTGGACAGTTCGCAGTGGCACCGGAAGAAGGCAAGAACGGTACGGTTCCCATCGGCATTGCCAACTTTGGTGGCACCTCCGGTATCGCCGGGCTGTTCAATCCCACGACGCGCCTGAATGCCATCGGTGACGGCATTACCCTGGGCGTTGGACGCCAGAGCGGCGGCACCCGTTTCGCGTTCCTGCTGAAAGCCCTGAATGCGGATGCCGCCACCAACATCCTGTCCACCCCCAGCATCGTCACCATGGACAACCAGGAAGCGGAAATCGTGGTGGGCCAGAATGTGCCCTTCGTTACCGGCTCCTATTCCACCACCGGATCGACCACCGGGGCTGCCAATCCGTTCCAGACCATCGAGCGCCAGGACGTGGGCATTACCCTCAAGGTAACGCCCCAGATCAATGACGGCGATACCATCAAGCTGGATATCAACCAGGAAATCTCCAATATCGCTGCCAGCTCCGCCGCCTCTGACCTGATTACCAACAAACGCACCCTGAAAACCTCGGTGATGGTACAGGACGGTGAAATCCTGGTGCTGGGTGGCCTGATCGATGAAAACATGCAGGACCGGGTGCAGAAAGTGCCGCTGCTGGGTGACATTCCATTACTGGGCGCTCTGTTCCGTTCCCACACCACCCAGAAAGTTAAA
>Ga0114931_10004039_pt1 | contig 18397 bp, 16 predicted proteins | sample 2SBtaG_FD_89579 | JGI IMG/M metagenome (GOLD analysis project Ga0114931, IMG submission 89579) | Deep subsurface microbial communities from Kolumbo volcano to uncover new lineages of life (NeLLi) - 2SBTROV14_V59a metaG | ecosystem: Environmental > Aquatic > Marine > Volcanic | place: Kolumbo...
ACATCTCGGTGACCAATGCCACCTGGCTCGAAGGCCTGGTCTGCGATGCTGGCTGTGGTGGCCCGATCTTCGCCGACGGCTTTGAGAGCGGCGATACCTCGGCCTGGTCGGCGACCTCTCCCTGAGCTCTGGCAGCGATACCCTAGCCCAGACCCTGGAGCAGCCGTTCGTGCGCTTCGACCTGCTGCCGCCTGCCCTGCCTCAACCTTGGGGCAGGGCCAATCTGGGACAGGGTCCTGGTTCCCGTGCTCAGGCGATCGTTGTGGGTGCTTCAAGGAGCACCGCTTCGATCCGCTCGAGCGCCCAGTCCAACTCCTGGCGGGTGATCACCAACGGCGGTGCCAGCCGAATGGTGTGCTCGTGGGTCTCTTTCACCAGCACACCACGCTCCTTGAGCGCTTCGCAGAAGCGGCGTGCGCCGCCGGCCTCGGGATGCAGTTCGATGCCGATCCACAGGCCGCGTCCACGCAGCTCACGCACCACCGGTGCAGCGAGCGCTCGCAAGCGATCGAGCGCGTAGCGACCGAGGGTGTCCGAGCGCTCGGCCAGCTTCTCGTCGCGTAGCACCTCCAGCGCGGTCACCGCCACGGCCGCACCCAGCGGGTTGCCCCCATAGGTCGAGCCATGGTCGCCGGGTTGAAAGACGTCCATCACAGCGTGGTCGGCGACGATCGCCGATACCGGATAGACACCGCCCGAAAGCGCCTTGCCGAGAATCACGATGTCGGGGCGTACCTCCTCGTGCTCGACAGCCAACAAGCGGCCGGTGCGGCCGAGACCGGATTGGATCTCGTCAGCGATGAGCAAAGCATGGTGTTGGTCGCAGAGTGCGCGCAGCCGGCGCAAGTAGCCCTCGGGAGGTACGATGATGCCGCCTTCACCCTGGATCGGCTCGACCAGGATCGCCGCCACCTTGGGACCCATGGCCGCAGCCACGGCTCCGGCATCGCCGTAGGGCAAGAGACGAAAGCCGGGCGTGAACGGGCCGAACGCGCCGCGGGTCTGGGAATCGGAGGAGAAGCCGACGATGGTCGTGGTGCGGCCGTGGAAGTTCTCGCAAAAGACCAAGATCTCGGCCTCGTCCTTGGGCACCCCCTTGATCTCGTAGGCCCATTTGCGCGCCGCCTTGATCGCGGTCTCCACCGCCTCGGCACCGGTGTTCATCGGCAGCACCTGGTCATAGCCGATCATCTCGTGCAGCGTGCGGTACAAGGCCGGCAGTCGATCGTTGCGAAAGGCGCGTGAGGTGAGCGTCAGCTTGGGCGCTTGCTCGAGCATGGTGGCGACGATTCTCGGGTGGCAATGACCCTGGTTCACCGCGCCATAGGCCGCGAGCATGTCGAGGTACTTGCGGCCGTCGACGTCCCAAACCCAGACCCCCGCGCCCCGCTCGATGACGACGTCGAGCGGGTGGTAGTTGTGTGCGCCGAGGCGCTCTTCGAGGTCGATGAAGTCCTGCGTTCTCATGCCTGCGCCTTGTACCACAGGAGGCGCCCGCTTGCACCCCACTTCGCCCCGCTCGAGCCAACAGCGGCTTGGTGCGCTGGGCTGCTAGCGCGGATGACCAGCGCGGGGCTCGGCAGACGCGGCGCGGTTGTCGATCGCGCGCGCGCGCACCACGAAGCGCACACGCGCCTGACCGGCCAGGCCGCCGAACGGGTAGCAGGTGATGAGGGTGAGCGCTCGGTGGCCGGTCACACCCACCACCCAGGTGTCTTCGGCCGCCACCACCCGCGTCCAAACCACACGGTAGGAGACCGTGTCCCCGCTCGCGTCCTGGATCTCGAGCTGGTCACCGATGCGAAGCTGGTGCAAGAAGGCGAAATGCGTGTCGCGATGACCGGCAAACACCACATTGCCGCTGGCCGCAAGACCCGGCTTGGCACTGCCGGTCAGATGCCCAGGGCCAAAGGCGAGGGCGGTGCCACCGGTGCCGGCGAGGACAAAGCGCTCGACCCCGAGACGCGCGACGCGCAAGCGTGCCACCGGCACGGTATCGGCCCAGGGCCAGGGCGGCCGCGCGGCCGCCCCGTGCACTTGCGCGGACCAGGCATGTGCGATCAGCACCTGCGCCGCACGAGCCTTGGCTGGAATCCACAGACCGCGTCCGAGCGCCGCGCTGGCCAGCAAGGCACAAGCGAGCGCCGGCAAGTGGCGCCAGGGCGGGCGCTGGCGCGCCGTGCCCGGACGCGTCGCCGCTTTCATGCCGAGGGCTCTCGGACCCCTCGCGCCAGAACCCCCGCGCACAGCATCAGAAGCGCAGCCGCCAGCAGCCAGAGACGATAGGGGGTGGCCGTGGCCGGCAGGGTGCGAATGGCAGGATGGTCGGCCCAGCCGGCCGGCAAGGGCAGGGGCACAGCACGCCGTATCGGCTCGGCACCAGCAGGCGCCGCAGGGGTGTGTTCGACCGCCACCAGACTGGTCAGCTCGGTGACCAGATGATGGCGCAGGGCGAGGGCGAGAATCGCTTCACGCGCCGCCTTGCGCGCGTCGCTTCCCAGCGTCGGATCGCGGAGCGCGGCGATCGCGCGGCGTGCCCACAGCCGCGCGATGCCGCGCGCTCTGGCGGCTGCTGGCGGCGTCACGGCGGGCACTGGCGGTTCGAGTCGGCGCTGGTAGGGGAGGCCAGAGCGCTGAGCCTCGAGGGTGACACCCGTGGCACCCGAGGGCAGGCGGGCCGTCACCACCAAGGGTTCGCCGGCATAGAGATCGCGGATCTGGGCTGGCCACATCTCGACATTCGGATCGTCCCAGGTCAAGGTCACGTCGCGCAGCAGCGGTTGCTCGAGCTTGCGCAAGAGCGCCGCCATGCGCGATCGGACCTCTTGGAGGCTGCCGATGTGGGTGTAGGCGCCACGGCCGAAGCGTGCGGCTTCGGACATGAAGTGGCTGTTGGGCGCCGAACCGATGCCGACCGGGAACAAGCGGCTGGCCCCGAGCCGCGAGGCGATCAGAGCGAAAAGTTCCTGCTCGTTGGACACGCCGCCGTCGGTGACGAAAATCACCTGCCGCAGCCCGCGGTCGACGCCGTCGCTGCCGAGGGCCAGCTCGAGCGCTGGGCGCATCAACGTGCCACCGCGGATCTGTAGCGCCGCCACCCAGCGGCGGGCGGCTTCGATCTCTCCGCTGCTGGCCGGCATGCTGCTGGTGTAGAGGGCTTGCGCCGTCTCGGCGAAGGCGATGACGTTGAAGTGGTCGATCGGTGACAGCCGGGCCAAGGCGAGGTCGAGGGCGGCCTTGGCCTGGCGGATCGATGGACCGTTCATCGACCCGGAGACATCGACCACAAAGATCGCCTCGCGCGCCACCGGAGGTGTGTCCGGGGCTTGGGGTGGCACCAACATCAGCAAGGCATAGGTCTCTCCCTCGAAGTCCTCACGCAGCAGCGCCGCTTCGGGCTCGGTGCGAGCGTCGGGCTGCCATTGGAAGACAAAGTCGCGATCCGCTGGCACCGCACCGTCTAAGAGGGTGACGTGGTAGCGGTCGCCGCGGCGGTGGATCTCGACCGCGTGTGACACGCTGCCGAGGCGCGCGAGCGGCATGCCGGCATGCACGTCGAGCGAGAGTCGGACCGAGGCGGGCGCGTCCCGCGCTGCGAACCGCGGTGCCGCGTTCACGCATGCTAGGTCGGATGACGCCAGGTCGGGTGCGCCTTGCGGGGCAGCACCTTGCGTGGTCTCAGAGGGTGTGAAACGCGGCGCCACGGTGAGCGGAAAGCGCAGCTCGAAGAGCCCATCGTCGTAGCGCGTCTCTTGCCGGAAGCCGATGCGTACCACCACCTCCTCGCCGGGGCCGAGGTTGCTCACCTCGGTGGTGAACAGGTTGGGGCGTTGCTGCTCGACCAAGGCCGCGCGTTGGCCCGTGCGTCGCGCCTGCTGAAAGACCCGCCGGGCTTGCCGGCCCTCGTGGATCTCGCCTTCGATCTCGCGCCCGCCGACCACCAGGTGCAGACGGTCGACAGCCGCGTTGGGCGGTAGCGGAAAGGCGTAGACGGCTTCGACCCATTGCTCGCTCGGATTGCGGAAGGTCTGGCGCACCTCGGCCTCGGCTGCAACGCCCTCGACCGTCAAGCGAATCTCGGTGTCGAGCGCCGGTGCCGGCAAGAAGACACCCGGCACCGCGGTGCGCAAGAGCAGGCTGCCAGCGCTCACGCGGGCCAGGGTGGTAGGGGTGCCGAGCATGCCTGGGTCGAGCGTGGTGGCCGGCACGCGGGCGGGCAGCTCTGGGTTCTGGGCTTGCATGCACCGGGGCGCTGCGCCCCAAGCCAGCACGCCGGACACCACGATCTGGATCAGCAACTTCCATCTTCGCATCGTTGGCACCTCCTGCGGGTGGATGGGTGGGTCTGCCGGTCGTCCGATGCGTCCGGCGATCCATCGCATCACCGCCGAGCGTGGTGCACATGCCGAGCCCGGGGCGCTCTCGGGACAGATTGCGGCCGCGATGTGGCGCCGGCTTCGACGCGGGGCGTGTTCGCGCCCGGCTTGCAGGAATCAGCCCGTGCTGGAAGCGGGCGTCAAGGCGCTGCGTCGAGATCGAGACGCACCGGCGGCAGGCAACGTTCCTGGTCGCAGGCCTGGTAGGTGAGAAGCACCCGGGCTGGGCCCCCAGCCGGCGGTCCGAGCTCAGCGGCGATGCGAACGCGACCTTGCCAGACGTCGATCGGCTGCTCGGCAAAGGCGAAGCGTGCGTGCTCGGCGGGCGGATAGCGCACCGCGCGCAGCGTGCCCGCGGTCGCGGCGATCGAGGTCGGGACCAAGAAGTCATCCGAGGCTGGGTTGGCGTTGACATGCCATCCGTCGGCGATCTCGAGCGCCACGGTGAGCGGTCGCCAACCGTCGCTGCCAGCCTGGCCGAGCGTCAGCACAGCAGCGACCACCCCGCGTGCCTCGGCCTCGAGACCGCTTGGTGCTGCCCGCTTGGGGCTCGGCGTCCCGGCATCGCGGGTCGCGCCTGCGCCGCGTCGATGCACCGCGATCGCCAGGGTCCGGGCGGCGGCTGGCACCCGCGCCGCGAGTGGGGCGAAGGCGCGCAGGGCGAGGTCGGCCTGCGCTTGCCAGTGGGCCTGGCCGCTGCTGCGGGCCAGCGCCATCAGGTCGAGCACAGCGATGGCATTGCCGCTCGGGATGGCGCCATCGGCCACCGGGCGGGTGCGCACCAGCAGATCCGGTTGTTGCGCGGCGGCATAGAAGCCGCCCTGGTCACTGCCCAGACGCTGGCTCATCTGCGTTGCGAGCGCGCTGGCAGCCTGGCGCCAGTGCACCTCACCGGTGCTCTCCGCGAGCGCCAGCAGTCCCCGGATCAAGAAGGCGTAGTCGTCGAGATAGGCTGGGATGTGCGCCTTGCCGCCTCGCCAGGCATGGGCGAGGGTGCCATCTTCGAGCCGTAGGTTGTCGAGAACGAACTGCGCCGCGCGCGTCGCCTGCCGGGTCAAGGAGGCATCACCCAGAGCCTCGCCTGCTGCGGCCAGGCCTGCGATCGCCATGCCATTCCAATCGCTGAGGATCTTGTCGTCGGTGAGCGGTCGCGGCCGGCCAGCACGTGCCGCGAGCAGCTTGGCACGCAGCGGGTCGAGTCGCTCGAGCAGCGCGGCACGGGTTTTCTTGGACGCGGTGGCCGCGGCGGCCAGCGTCTTGGGCAGGTGGAGGACAAAGTGGTCGCCTTCGAAAAAGGGCGCACCCGCGAAGCCCAGCAGGGGCGCCGCGAAGGTCGCCTCCTTCGCGCCGATCGCAGCTTCGATCTGAGGCCGGGTCCAGACATAAAACGCCCCCTCCTCACCGTCGGTCTCCGCGTCGATGGCGCTCCACAAGCCGCCGCTGGGGCCGCTCATCTCGCGCGCCAAGAAGGCCGCGATCTCGCGCACCACACGCCCGGCCTGCGGGTCGCCGGAGCGCGCGTACCAGCGTGCGTAGACCTCGAGCAGCAGGCCATTGTCGTAGAGCATTTTCTCGAAATGCGGGACCCGCCACTGGCGATCGGTCGAGTAGCGATGAAAGCCACCGCCGAGCTGGTCGTAGATGCCGCCACGCGCCATCTGGTCGAGGGTCGCCGCGAGCATCGGCTCGACCTCGGTGCGGGAATCGATGACCTCGAGCAGCAGCAGCAGGTTGGACGGGCTCGGGAACTTGGGCGCGCTGCTGAAGCCGCCCCACTCCGCGTCAAAGCCGGCGGTCAAGGTATCGACCGCTGCGCGCACCAGCTCGGGTCCCGGCGGCGCGTCCGCGGGCGCCTGCTCGCTGGCCATCGCCTGGCGCATCGCCGCGGTCAGTGCCTTGGCCTGCTTTTCGACCTGGTCGCGCTTGTTGATCCACGCGTCATGCAGGCCGTTAAGCACGGTGGGGAAGCCCGGGCGTCCGGGCCTGTCTTCGGGTGGGAAGTAGGTGCCGGCGAAGAACGGCTCGAGCTCGGGGGTCAGGAAAAGCGAGTTGGGCCAGCCGCCGTTGCGGGTGATCAGTTGGGTGGCGGTCATGTAGACCTCGTCGAGGTCTGGCCTCTCCTCGCGGTCGACCTTGATGCTGACGAAGAAGTGGTTCATGATCGCAGCGATCTCGGGATTCGAGAACGACTGCCGCTCCATGACGTGACACCAGTAGCAGGTGGAGTAGCCGATCGACAGAAAGATCGGCTTGTCCTCGGCCTTGGCGCGGGCAAATGCCTCCTCGCCCCAGGGATACCAGTCGACGGGATTGTTCTTGTGCAGCAGCAGGTAGGGGCTCGAGGATTGCGCCAGGCGGTTGGTGTGGACGCTGCCCTCGGCGTGGGTCCCGGGCTCGGCCTCGGTGCCCAACTCGGCGGCGGACGCCGGTGGGTCCGCGACCGGCGGTTCTTCCTCAGCAGCCATCAGACGCCAAACGACCACCGAGGAGATGGCGACCAGCATGGCGGCGAGCGCCACGCCGAGCCATCGGTGGGGAAAGGAGCGGTTCGGTGTATTCGGCATGGGATCCTCACGGTCGACCTTGCTGTCGGCGGCCTGCTGCAGCCGCGAACAGCGTACCGCAGCTTGTCGGATCCATGCTGGCCGGGTGTCTCTGGTAGCGTCGCGCGCAGGAGGAGTCGATGCCAGCCACGTTTCGCCATATCGCCGTTTTCTGCGGTTCGAATCCAGGGGCCGACCCTGCGTTCCGACAGGCTGCCGAAGCGCTCGGCGCCGAGCTCTTAAAACGCGATCTGGGCCTGGTGTACGGCGGCGGCAACGTCGGCCTGATGGGCATTCTCGCCGACGTGGTGATGGCAGGTGGCGGCGAGGTCATCGGTGTCATCCCCCGCGCCCTGCGTGACCGCGAGGTGGCGCATGAGGGGGTGAGCCGCCTCGAGGTGGTCGATACCATGCACCAGCGCAAGGCCCGGATGTACGCGCTCTCGGATGCTCTGATCGCCCTGCCGGGCGGCATCGGGACCTTCGAAGAGCTGTTCGAGAGCCTGACCTGGATCCAGCTCGGGCTGCACGCCAAACCCTGTGGCGTGATCAACGCCTGCCGCTACTACGATGCTCTCCTCGCCCAGCTCGATCTCGCCGCCGAGCAGGGGTTTTTGCCGCCCGCCCATCGTGCCTTGTTGATCGACGATCCTGATGCCGGCATCCTTCTCGACCGCCTCGCCGGCAGCCGGCCGCCAGCGGTGGCCAAGTGGATCACCCGCAGCGATCTCTAGGAGCCTGTTGTGCTGCCATTGTGCGCCGAGGCCAACGCCAGCTCGATCACCGCCGCCAGCCGGTAGCCGGCGAGTACCACGCGCTTTTGTGCCGCCTGCCGCGCACGTGCCAGGTAGGCCGCGCTCGGCGCGGCACCGGGCTCGAGGTCGCCGTAGGCGAGCTGCACGGCCAGTTTGTGGCTCTCGCTCGCCCATAGCCCAGGATCGAGCTGACTGACTTGGGGCAGGCTCGAAGGTGGGTGCGCGGCACGCAGGGCAGTCGCGCGACGGGCGATGTTCGAGTCGTCGCTGGTGCCCGGGGTCTCGGCCTGTGCCATGCGGTTCCACAAGTGATGCAGGTTGCCCCAAGGATCGGCCAGCGGCATATCGTTACCGCCGCGATCGCCCGTGGGGTGCGCGGCGTCGAAACGCGCCGCCGCGTGCAGCGGCTGGTGGATGTCGCCTACAAGATGCAGAAGGCTGACCAGCGCGAAGGCCCGTGCGGAGCGCGGCGCGGCAGCGGAGGCCAGGGCGCGGCGGGCGGTGGCGATCGCCCACACCACGTTGTCGGCATGCGGTGCGGGCATCGTCCGTGGCCGTGCACCGTCCCGGATCGGTAGGTCGATGTAGTGCCAGCGATCGAAGAGATGGACGCCCGAGGCCCGCAGGTGGTCGAGCCAGACACTGGCCTCGACGAATTCCTGGCCCTCGATCTCGGCGACCAACGCCGCAGCTTCCTGGCGCACGGGCTCGGGCATCGCATCCCAGGCGATGCGGGCCACCAACCGATGCCCGGTTTCGCTCCAGGCGATGGCGGGTGCGGCCGCTACCGTTTGGAGCACGAGCAGGATACCAGCGAGACGTACCAGCGATCGGATCATGACGCCCATCCTACCGGCAATCCGGCACCCGAATCGGGTAGCATGCAGGCCGCCATCTGAAGGAGACATCATGCACAATCGCTTTCACCGGAGCGCGTTCCGGAATCGCTTTCGGTTCGCCCTTCCCTGTGCCCTGATCTTTGCTGCCGCCTGCGCGGCACCGCCGTTTGAGCCAGCAGAGAGCGCTGGCACACCCACCTTCTCCGTGCTTTCCCCAGAGCTGGTCTCGACCGCCTCGGCGCTGCGCGACCGCGCGCTCGAGGACGAGCGGGCTTGGAGCTTTCTCGAAGGACTGAGCGTGGAGGTCGGACCGCGCTCGGCGGGCTCGGCGGGCGACCATCGGGCGGTGGTCTGGGCGCGCACCACGCTCCAAGCCTGGCAGCTTGCCAAGGTGCGGGCCGAAGCGGTGACTGTGCCGCATTGGGATCGCGGGAATGAGTCGGGACGAATCGTGTCGCCGTTTCCGCAAAAGCTGGTGCTCACGGCGCTCGGCGGCAGTGTCGGCACGCCCGAGGGTGGCCTCGAGGCAGACGTGCTGCGGGTCGAGAGCCTGGCAGCGGTGGGCGCGCTGGACGCCGGCGATGCCGAGGGCAAGGTGGTCTTCATCGACGAACGCATGGAACGCACCAAGACGGGCGATGGCTACCGGACCGCGGTGGCGAAGCGCGTGGCCGGGGCATCGGCGGCCGCGGAAAAGGGGGCGGTGGGCCTGCTCATCCGTTCGGCGGGTACCTCGACCACCCGCATCGCCCACACCGGCACTATGCGCTACCGCGACGGTGTGCCGCGGATTCCCGCGGCCGCGCTCTCGAACACCGATGCCGATCTGCTGGGCGCGCAAGTGCGCCGCGGCGGGCCCGTGCGCGTGCACATCGAACTCGGTGCCCGTGACCTGGGTGAGGCCGAGTCGGCCAATGTGATCGCTGAGGTCGTCGGCCGTGAGCTGCCCGAAGAGGTGATCGTGCTGGCCGCGCATCTCGATTCGTGGGATCTCGGTACCGGCACCATCGACGACGGTGCTGGCTGCGCCATTATGGCCGCGGCCGCGCGCCTGATCGCCGATCTGCCGCAGCCACCGCGGCGCACGATCCGGGTTCTGCTGGCGGCGAATGAAGAACACGGTCTGTCCGGTGCCAAGGCCTATGGCGAGCGCTACGGCGACGCCATGGCCCAACATGTTGCCGGTTTGGAATCGGACTTCGGTGCCGCGCGGGTGTGGTCGCTGCGCTCGCGGGTGGCGGAGGACCAATTGCCACTGGTCGATGATCTCGCCAAGCTGCTGGCGCCCTTGGGCATCGAGTTGGGCGGCAACGAGGCCGAGGGCGGTGCCGACCTACGACCGCTGCGTGCGGCAGGTGTGCCGGTGTTCGATCTCGCCCAGGATGGGAGCGATTACTTCGACATCCACCACACCATCGACGACACCCTCGACAAGGTCGACCCTGCGTCTCTGCGTCAGAATGTGGCCGCCTACGCCACCCTCGCCTATGTTCTCGCCGAACAGCCGGGCGAACTTGGACGCGTGCTTGTGCCGGAGCCACAGGACGGGCCGTAGGCGATCGGACGAACCGGCCCCGGGGCTTTCAGCCGGTCGCGGTCAAGACCGCGCTCAGTCGGCCGTAGAGCAGGGCGGGAAGCAGCGCGGCGCCGAGCAGCGCCAGCAGGCCGAGCACCAGCACCAGCCTGGCCCGCTGCCGGGCTGCTTGGCCGGTGACCTGCGGTTGGTCAGCGAGCAGGCGGGCACCGGGCGGCGGGAAGCAACGGCTCCGCCAGGTTTGCGCGGCCAGGCGCAGCAGCAGCAGGGCACAGAGCCCGAGGGCCACGCCCGGCACGGCCAGTACCCAGCGGGCGAGGGTCAAGAAGCGCTGCGCGGCGAGCGCCGGGTCGCTTTCGGCGAGCATCCCGAGCGCCCGAACTGCGGCGGCCAGGCGGTGCACCGCCAAGGCACCGAGCAGCAGCGTGGCGAGGGTGGCGAGCATGGCGAGACGGCGGTAGGCAGCGTCGGCGCGCGCGATCGGAGGCGACATACGCGAACCCTACCAGAGCCTCCAGAGACACTCCGCGCGACGGACAAAGCGTCCCCGCAAGAGGCCGGCCCCTGGTAGGCTACCGCGCGGCGCAAACCCCGCCGATGCGTGCACGAAGCTTGCAAGCCACGCTGATATGAAGCAGATCCATGACGCCAGCGGCCGATCGGCCCTACGAGCTGCTCCTCTCGCCGCGGCCCTCGCCTGCGGTGTTCTCGCCAGCCTGCTCGCGGCCGCGACCAGCGGCGCCCAACAGGTGCCGATCGAACGCGCACACATCGCCGGCGCCCCGGGCCACCGCGATGTGCGCGAGATACGCGTGGTGGCCCCAGGCGCCGGCCGTCTCGCTTGGCTGCAGCGCGCCGGGCGCATCGTCTTCGACCGTCCGAGTCCAGACGGCTTTTATGACATCTACCTGGCGCATCCGGACGGTCTGGTCGACCGCTGCATTACCTGCGACAACTTCACCTTCTACAAGCAGCATGTGCTGGACCCGGTGGTGCACCCAGGCGGTGAGTACCTGGTGGTCCAGGTGCAGGTTGCGGCCAAGCGGCTGAAGCAGGACATCATCGAGATGGCACTGCCATTGCGAGGCGTCCATAGCGAGCTGTGGGCGGTGAGCATGGATGGCAAAGTGGCCTGGCGGCTGACCTCGTTGGCCGAGAGCGGCGGCGCCGTGCTGGGCGCGGTGTTCTCACACGAGGGGGATCGCTTGCTGTGGCCCGAGCGCCTCCGGACCCACGGCAACCGTCTGCTCGGCTCTTGGGCGACCCGGGTGGCGACCTGGAGCGTGCACCGCGGCACGCCGCGCATCGGCAAGGCCCGGTTGGTCGAGGCTGGCGCCGCGGGTTTTGACCTGGCGCAAGGCTTTTCACCCGACGACAGCGCGATCTTGGTTTCGCGCCTGCCGGCGGGGGTCGGTGAGGACGGGCTGGACCTGGTCCGCATCGATCTCGCCAGCCGCAACGCCGTGCCGCTGACCCACACCCCAGGACTGCGCGACGATGTCGGTCGCTACAGCCCCGACAGTCGCTTCATCGTCTGGGCCTCGGAGCAGGGCATCGAGCCCCTGGCGCCCGAGGCGCGTCGCTTGCCCTGGCGCAGCGACCTGTGGATCATGGACGCGGACGGCAGCGGGGCGCAGCGGCTGACGTTTTGGAACGACCCGCAGAGCGATCATTCCCTCGGCCAGGCACTGATCACCGATCTGGCCTGGAGCCCGGATGGTGATCGCCTGCTGGCCACTGTGGTCAGTGCCGGCATCGAGATCGAGCAGGCGATTTGGGAGGTGGTGCTCGACCCCTCCTACCGGCGGCAGCCCTGAACCGCTTCGCCCACAGACTTGTACCGCAGCAGCCGTCGTGAAGCACGAGATCGTGGTGGTGGGCGCTGGCGCCATGGGCAGTGCCGCGGCGCTCGCGCTGGCGCGGCGGGGTTGCTCCGTGGTGATGGTCGAGTCGCGCCTGCCGGGCCACCAAGCAGGCAGCTCCCATGGCGATGGACGGATCATCCGCTACAGCTATGCCGAACCGGTGTACGTGGCGTTGGCGCGACGAGCCTATGCCGGCTGGCAGGCGCTCGAACGTGCCGCCGGTGTCACCCTGCTCGAAACCACCGGTGGGCTCGACCTGGGACCCCGCGATAGCGAGATATTGGCCGGGCTGGCGACCGCGCTCGCCGCCCAAGAGGTGCGCTTCGAGCCACTGACAGCCCAAGCCCTGATGCAGCGCTTTCCTCAGATCCGGTGCGCGGCCGGCAGCGAGGCGATCTACCAGGCCGACGGTGGTGTGGTGCGCGCGGACCGTGCGTGGGCCGTGCTCTGGCGTCTGGCAGCGGCCGCCGGTGTACGGATCGCTGTGGGCAGCGCCGTCGAGACGCTCGAAGCGGACGATGCAGGGGTCGCGATCGGCCTGGCATCGGGCACCCGGCTGACGGCTCGACATCTGGTGCTGGCGGCTGGTGCCTGGAATCGCTCCCTCGCCGCCCAGCTCGGTCTGGATCTGCCACTCATCACCACCCGTGAGCACCTGGCCTATTTCCCGGTGCGCCCGCGCGGCGTGGGGCACGGCCTGGGCCAGATGCCGACGATCATCGACTACCACAGTGACGATCCGTTCTATGCCCTGCCCCAGGTGTCGGTGCCGGGAGTCAAATGTGGCTGACACCGAACCGGACCCACGGTCGATCCCGATGCTGCGCGTGGTTTCGACCACCACTTGCGGACGGGCCTTCGCCGCTGGGTCGAGACTCGGCTGCCGCAGCTCATCGCGGAGCCGATTCGCGAGACCACGTGCCTTTACACCAACACCCCCGACTGCGACTTCCTGCTCGACCGCCATCCCACCTGCCAGTCGGTGGTGATCGCTGGCGGCTTCTCCGGGCACGGCTTCAAGTTCGTGCCAGCGATCGGCGACCTGGTGGCGGCGCTGACCCTCGACGAGGAACTGCCGATGGCGCTCGATGCCTTCCGGATCGATCGCTTCAAGTGACCGCGCCGCACGGCGCCGGAGCCAATGGCTGGCGGAGCGAGACGACCAAACCAGGAACATAGGATATGGGCTGCTAGAATGCGGCCTTCCTAGGGAGAATCGGCGATGCCACAAGCAACCCCTGGACCAGCATCCCAGCCATCCGACACGGCCGCTGTGCGGCAGGCCGAAGCCCTCAGACGGCGTATGCTCAGCCGGTGGCCGATGCGGCTTTATATGCTCAAGAACCTGCCCCTGGGTCTGATCGCTGGGCTGCGGGTCGAACAGCTTAAGGATGACTGCTGCGCGGTCTCGGTGCCCTACGCCTGGCGCACCACCAATCCTTTCCGCTCGATCTACTTCGCGGCACAGGCGATGGCAGCGGAGATGTCGACCGGCGCCATGGCGCTGGGCGCGGTGCGCGTGGCGCCGGTACCCGTGGCGCTCTTGATCGTCGATCTCAAAGCGTCGTTCGGCAAGAAGGCGACCGCCAAAACCACCTTTCGGTGCACGCAAGGCGCCGCCTTGCGCCAAGCAGTGGCCTGCACGTTGGCCAGCGGCGAGGCCGCCACTGCCAGCGTCGTAACCGTCGGCCAGATGGCGGACGGCACAGAGGTGGCGCGCTTCACCTTCACCTGGTCGTTCAAACGGCGCGCGTCCGGCTGAACGCCGGACGCGCGGGGTGTGGACCGAGTGCAGCAGAGCGCGGCTGCGAACGCCGTTTCTTTACTTCACCTTGATGGTGCGTGCCTTGGCAGTCTCTGCCTTGGGCAGGCTGAGCGTCAAGAGACCGGCATCGAAGCTGGCGCTGGCCTTGGTGGCATCCACCTCGGCGGGCAGGCTGAAGCTGCGCTCAAAGGTCCCGTACGCTCGTTCGATGCGTCGAAAGCTTTCTTTCTTGATCGTGTCATCAATCGAACGTGTGCCGCGCAGGGTGAGAACGCCGTTGTCGAGGGAGATCTCGATGTCCTCTTTCTGCATGCCAGCGAGCTCGGCGGTCAGCTCGAAGGCCTGCTCGGTCTCGCGAATGTCGACGGCGGGCACCCAGCCGCGGGTAAAGCTGGTGTCGTCGAGATCGCTGGCCATGCGTGGCCAACCCCGCAAGAAGGTCGCCATCAAGCCATTGAGCGGATCTCGATCACCGAAGAAGGGGGCGGTGCTGCGAACTAGTGAATTGGCCATGCTCGTTACTCCTTGAATTGCGTCGTGCTGCGCACTGGGCGCGGGTTGGGGCCTCTTCGATCGAGCGGGTGCCCGGATCACCAGAGGGTCATCCGGACCCGCATTGTTTTCATGAGTAGGAAACACGCAGATCCTGGCGTCTATTCCCGGACCTGAGTTTTCCGCCAGCAGATTTTTGGCGTGGGTGAGGAGAGCTGGTGTAGACCGATGTCCCGGATCGCCGAAGTCGCCATCGAACACGATACACGAATCAATTTCGATTGCCTGGAAGCAAACGGCGGCACGGCCATCTGGCCGTGCCGCCGCAAATCCATCCCAACGAGGATACGTTTCGTCGGAACCGGGATGGGGAGTACGACCCCGGTGGCAACGTGTCCTTCCTCTTGTATAGGTGCCGGCTGGCCCCGTCTCGTTACAGGCGATCGCGAGAGCGGCCACCCGCGCTAGCGCGGATGGCTGCCCACCACCACCCGCACACTCGATCCGGGGACCGCCACCGAGACCTCGATCGAGGCCCGATCGGGGGCCGAGAGGTCACCGTCGGTATAAAACGACAGCGCATACTGGCTGCGTAGCTCGCGCTCGATGCGGTCGTAGGTAGCAGGCAGATCGTCGATCGAATCGATAAAGAACAGACCGCCTCCCGTCCCCTCGGCGACCCGCCTGAGCTCCTTGCGCGGCAGCTTCTCGCGTCCATAGGTCTGCATGGCGATCAAGTAGACCGGCACGCCCAGGCGCTCGCCATGGGCGATGCAGGCGCGCGGACCAAAGCGGCTCTCGACGTCGACGCCGTCGGTGAGCACCACCAAGGCCCGGCGACCACCTTCTTGCTCGAACTGAAGCATGGCGAAGACCACCGCGTCGTAAAGCGAGGTCTGGCCGTGGGCTTCAAGCATGCCTACGGCGCGCAGCAGCGCGACCATGTCGGTGGTGGTCGCTTGGCGCAAATGGGGCTGCTTGTCAAAGTCGACGACGAAGCCGCGATCTCCGTCGCCGAGAATCTTGCTCAAGAAGCCGACCGCCGCCCGTCGCGTATCGTCCATCACCAAGGTCATGCTGCCCGAGGTGTCGATCACCAGGCCGAGCACCAGCGGTACGTCGTCCGCGATCCGGAAGCCCTGGATCGGCTGTGGGTGTCCGGCTACCTTGAGGGTGAAGGCCGCTTGCTCGAGGTTGCCGAGCGGTGCGCCCTTCGGCCCCCGTACCACGGCGAACAGGGGTACCAGGTTGACATCCACCCGCTCGGCGAGCCCCGGCGTCGCGAGCAGCACCACGTCATCGATGGTGCGCCCGTCGGTGAGGGTCGCCGCCACCCGCACAAAGTCGGTGGCGCGCACCGACGGGGTGGGGACGCGGGCGCGGAAAGGAGGCTTTTCGAGGCGGGCGATCCGCGTTTCGTTGCGGAAGATCTCGACCGCTTGGAGCTGTGCGCCGGCAGGCACCGCGACCTCTGCGGCGACCGTGACACTGACGCTGGCGGGGGTGCCAGCGAGATCGTGTATGCGAACCCGGAACGGTGCTTGCTGCGGGTTGACGATCAACTCGTCTTCGCCCAACTCACGGCCGGCACGATCGTAGGCGACGGCACGCACCGTCTGGGTACGCGCCGGGCGGGCCAGTGGCACGGTCGCGTAAAACGGTTCATGTCCGCGTGCGCCCACGGGCTCGCCATCGAGGGAGAATGCCACGCGGTCGACGTCCGCGGTGCTGACCAAGGCGTAGATGCGCGTGGCCCCGGCCACCGGCTGGCGTCGGGGCGGGACCAGCTCGACCACCGAAAAGCCGGCACCCGAGACCGGCGCTGTGGACCGCGTCCGTTGGATGATGCGGTACCAGGCGTTGGTCGGGCCGCCGAGCGCCACCGCTTTCGGGCCGGGTGGCGGCAGCGGATCGTCGCGTTCCTCCACCGACACCGCACCCCATACGCCGAGCGCCGGCAGCTCGACCAGCGCGATCAGCTCTGCGGTGTCTGCGGGCAGATCGAGATCGACCCCATAGTCAAGAGCTGCCGCGCGATCGAGATCGACGGCGCTGACCACCTCGTGGTGGACAGCGTTTAAGCCACCGCCATCGTCGGCCACCAAGGAGATACAAAGCTGCGCCCAGCCGTTGGGGCCGTGCATCAGGCGCAGCAGCTTGGCGGGGAGGCGTAGACGAACCCGGGCTGCCAGGCGGCCATTCTCGAGCGCGTCGGCATCGAGTGCCAGCTCGCCGTCGAAGACGAGCGTGCCGGACGCGCCTTCGGCGATTCGACCAGCCAGTGCCGCCGCGCTCCGGCAGCGCTCCTGGGCGGCTGCCCCGAAGGTCAGGAGCACCGAACCGAGTGTGGCGAGGCAAAACGCGCTGACCCATCGCCAGCAAGGTCGAGGCGTCCGCGGCGAGACCATGCCGGCAGTCTACCAACGGCGGCCCGGCCGTCGGGACTCGATCGGCGGCGACCACCGGCAGCTACAATTGGTGGTGGAGGTTGATTGCCCATGTGCTTGGTCCCCGTCTCGAGCCTCGCGATCGCACTGCTGGCTTCGCCTACAAGCGCCGAGCTGGTCCCCTCCCCAGACCCCAGCCTGCGGGTCGCCACCTTCAACGTCAAGGAGCTGAGTCGGGTCAAGCTCGACGACATGGACGCGCTCGCACGCGGGCGCAACGCGCAGCTTCAGGCCGCTGCCGAGATCATCCAACGCCTGCGCCCCGATGTTTTGGTGCTCAATGAGATCGACTTCGACGACAGTGAGCGGCGCAACGCCCGCCGCTTCATCCACCGCTACTTGAACCAGCCGCAGCACGGCCAACGATCGATCGACTATCCCTACGTACTCTTCTTACCCTCCAACACCGGGGTGGCGAGCGGTCTCGATCTCGATGGCGATGGTCGCAAGGATGGCCCCGAAGACGCTTGGGGCTTCGGCCACTACCCCGGGCAGTACGGCATGGCCTTGCTCAGCCGACTGCCCATCCCCCTTCCGGCGGTGCGCACCTTCCGCCGCCTGCGCTGGTCTCAGCTTCCCGACAACGCCATGCCCGACGGCCGTGCGGGCAAACCGGCATTTTACCCGCCGGCCGTGGCGGCGCAGCTTCGGCTCTCCAGCAAGAGCCATTGGGATGTTCCGATCGAGGCTGGAGGACGTGTCCTGCATCTTCTGATCAGCCATCCCACGCCGCCGGTGTTCGACGGGGAGGAAGATCGCAACGGCCGGCGCAACTTCGACGAGATCCGTCTGTGGGCGGACTACATCACGGGTGGCGAGGCCGCGGACTACCTGGTGGACGATCGGGGTCGACGCGGCGCGCTGGCGCCGGACGAGGCCTTCATCATCCTCGGTGACCTGAACGCCGATCCCGTGCTCGGGGCCCGCCTTCGGGGGCACAGCGCCATCGGCCAACTGCTCGAGAACCCGCGCATACAAGATCCGCGGCCGCGTTCCTTGGGCGCAGGCGTGGCGGCCGGCGACTACCCCGCAGATGCCTCGTTGCGCACCGCTGCTTTCGGTCGGGCCGACTACATCCTGCCCAGCCGCGGGCTGAGCGTGCGCGCGAGCGGCGTGTTCTGGCCGCCGCCGGGAGACGAGCTGGCCACCCTGGCCGAGATCGCCAGTGACCACCACTTGGTGTGGCTCGACTTGGACTGGCCCTGAGCGGTGGAGCGAAGCTCTCCGCTCAGGGCTTGAAACGAAGCACCAAGGCAGCACCTGCGGCGGTGAGTGCGAGCCCAAGCCAGAACCAAGGCTCCGGCGTGGTCTTGGGCCGGTGCCAGGCGGTGGAGATCAGCACGTTGACGATCGGTGCGCCAGCGAACACCAGCGGTGCAACATAAAGCGGCGAACCCCCGGCCTTCATCGCCAAGATCACGCACAGTGCACCGGCAGCACCGAGCACCCCCGCGAAGGTTGCCCAAGACACGCCCGCGGCGTTGAATTCCATGGGCTCCATCTTGGGCCCGACGAGCAGCACCAGCGGCACCACCACCGCGGTCATGAAGTACGCCACACCGACGCAGAGGAAGGCGCGCAAGGCGCCCCGATTGAGCAAGTTCTGGCCGTGGTGGAGCGTCGGAACATAGGCGCCCCAGGTCAGGGCGGCACCGAGGACAAAGAGGACCCAAAGCTTCATGGTGTTGAGAATCTCCGCGAGGTTGAGAGTGATGGAGCAGCGCCCGTGAATCAGCGCCAAGGGACGATCGTCAGGGGACGATCGTCAGGGGAGTATCGTC
>Ga0114931_10004040_pt1 | contig 18393 bp, 14 predicted proteins | sample 2SBtaG_FD_89579 | JGI IMG/M metagenome (GOLD analysis project Ga0114931, IMG submission 89579) | Deep subsurface microbial communities from Kolumbo volcano to uncover new lineages of life (NeLLi) - 2SBTROV14_V59a metaG | ecosystem: Environmental > Aquatic > Marine > Volcanic | place: Kolumbo...
CTGTTTTCGTTGTCGTTTCATAACTCCCCCCATTGCGGTTGCCGTACTTGTCCAGCACACGCATGCCAAATGGAGGCGTAGTGTCCAGCAATTTATTGATTATTTGCCGGGTGTTGTACTAGTCGGATGAAGACACGGCTGCATGCCGTGTCTTTAACGCCATCAACACGGATCCAAATAAAGCCCCTGCCATCGCCCCGTACAGGTGAGCGTTAACAACGACCGGGCCGCCAGCCATATCCGTTGTACCCGGTAAGGAACCGACGAACTGCTCATAACTAAGTTTAACGGCTAACATCAGCAATAACACAATGCCACCGTTACGCCAGCCAAAGCGGATTTCCATAATGGCACCGGCAACAAATAAGCCGTGCAGCGAACCGGATAAACCAACATAGTAAATTAATTGCGTATCAAACAGGTACAAACCCAAACCTACCGCCAGTGATGACCACACCAGCAACGCCAACCAAACCCACGGCCCGAACAGACTGCGATACAGAAGCCACACAAGTACCCAGCCCATCACATTCAACAACCAATGGGACGGATTTAAATGATCGAGATTACCTGTAACAAGACGCCACACTTGCCCGGCGTCCACACCATGGCGATCATAACGAACCCAATGGCGAACATCATCGCCGCTGAAAATAATAATACCCGTTATCAACACCAGACTCAGCATCAGCCAGTGTTCTTTCAATAGCTTTGTCAACTGCATTCCCAACATTGCGTTTTCGGGCATTATACCTCAAGAAAACAGATACTCTGGAGGGAATTTACACAACAAATGAAATCGCAAAGGCAATATCAAAGCACTGTGCTCAATAGCGAGCATAAAAATGCTCTAGAATTGAGCAATATAACGCGGGTAAACGAACAGACCAGACATGCTTTCGACGCTTCAATGGGCACAGGTACCGGTGTGAACCCGGGTTTGCCTTTAGGTACCTCGACAATCACCCGTAAAATACGCTTGTCCATTGCATGGATTACCGAAACAGAACGTCGCGAAAGTTGTGTAGAGATAAGCGGTGTCGTGGTGTCGATACCAGAGGATTTGCCTTCGGTAACGGCAATATATAACATATAACAACATAAACCAAAGATGAGCGGTCGTATTGTGCCAGAATTCCTTACAAAATTACTTTTGTATTACGCTGTGTACTATTTATGTCAACAGGTCTTCACAAACCAGGTATCCATAAGGCATGAGGAACTTATCCTGCGGAGACTGCCAACGGCCGTTCCTTTTCCATCAAGGGGTGATAAAAATCATACCCGCTACCGGCACGCTTGGCCGCATGCATAGCCATATCCGCCTTGCATAACAAAGTAATATAATCGCCACCATCCTGGGGCATCAATGCAACACCGATATTCAAACGAACACTTAACCTTTGTTCATCCACACTCAACGGCTCTTTCATACCGGCAAGTAGTTTCTGGCAAACTTCGGCAGCCTGTTCTTTGTGGGTGTGCGCTAAAACCACGCAAAATTCCTCTCCACCCAAACGAACAATCACGTCATTCTGACGCAGTATCTGCTTTAGCCGTAAGCTTACGATCTTCACTATCATCTCGGCACTGGCATGGCCATGGCGGTGTTTGGCATCCTCAAAATCATCAATCTTCAATAGACAAAGCGCGGCATAAACCTGTGGAGTTCCGGGATTGATCAGATCATCGGCCTTGGATAACAAATAATATCGATTGGGAAGATTGGTTAACGTATCAATGAAATTGGGCGACTTTTTTTCGTGTGCGTTAAGCTGCAGCGATCGGCCTTGTTCAATCTCGCCGAGCGTGCCACTGATAAACAGGCCACCGGCGTCGTGCAGAACCTCGGCACGCAATTCCATCCATACACAATGCATTTGCGGTTTGACAACCCTGAATTCCAAACGCAATTGATGGTGAATACTTTGCTCGGTATGTTTGTTGAATTGGCTGATAAATTCGCTACGATCAACGGGGTGAACCAACTGCACCAACAACTCCAGCGGCGACTGCGATCGACACTTCGCGGCATCAATACCCAGCAAGCAAAAAAAGGAAGGATCATAATGGGACTTGCCGCCGATATGCCATTCCCAGACCGCTACGCCGCTGCCACGCAACGCCCTGGCGGTACGCAACATGCTGGCGTGCATCCGCGTATACAATTGGCGGTAACGCCATACCCCTGCACTGCAAACCAGTACAAACAAGCCCAGTACCAGACCTGAGATTAAGATCATCGTAATCCTAAATTACCAAATGCATTGCCGGAATTCCCTTCATGGATCTATCGGCCGCAAATACAATTTGTTAACCCGGATTTTTCACCAATGATCGTTAGCCCAGGGCCACGCCGAGCTTGGCCAACAATGCGCACGGACCGGTCCGACCTATTTGACCCCAGGTTAAAGAGCACGCAGAGTACGCGCTGCCAGAGCGATTACTTTATAGATATTCGTCGCGAGGGTTTCTTTCTCCAAGGGAGCCGTTGTAAATCATTTGTCACATAGCCGAGCCAGCCCCAAGGAGACCTCGGCAGAATATTGGTGAAATGGCCTGATACTTTGTACCCGGGCGGCGAGTCCCGCCACATACGGACAACTTGATAACAACGGTCTGGAGGATAATCATGAAAAATTTCAATACGTTACTTATTACTTACTGCAGCCGCGGCCGGTGTTTATGGCGGGATTGTCACCGCTGGGTCTGCCGTCTAGATAAATACATCGCCTGCCCGCGGACTTTACCCGGTCACACCATCCAACAATATATTTCTGCCACCCAATGCGAACACCCAAATAACGATACTGGCCCAGTGGATAAACACCGCGGGCCACAGGGACTGGCTGCGAAGCGTTAAAGCGCCGCAGGCGATACCCATCCCCGCCACGATGGTTAAAAACACCGGATCGTAAAACACCGCACGGGCGGGCGGGTAACATATCAACGCATTCAACGGATGCCAGACCACGAATAACACCGTGCTGCCGATAAGATAAAAGATATCCGGCTGTCGCCTTTTTTGCCGCGGCGGAATCAACAAACCACGAAAGATGGTTTCTTCCAGCAAACTCGGCACCACCCACAAACTTATGGGCAATAGACACATCACCCAAGCCGGCGCCAGCAACCAACCCGGCCGAAAAAAACCGCTGCCCAAACCCAGCGCCAACACCAGACCCGCATACAAAGCGAATACCAGCAGCGTTTCCAGCCATTGCCGCCTGGTCGGCCAAGTACGAAGGTAGCGTACCCGGCCCGCTATAAAGTCACCCATAGAGCACCCGTAAATTGATCATACTTTAAACGATTTGCATATAAATTAAACATATCCAAATCTAATACTTAGCGATGCGACACCGTAAACTGTCACCAGCTGTCAATAAATCGCCACCAACAGGGAGATCTATAATTTTTTGTTATATAAATCAAAGCACTGCGAAGTTGGCATGATATGTTCTAGGGAAACGATCGCGTGGCACATCCGTGCCATGTGGAAAGGCTTATGAAATTAATCCAGAGTATACGACACTTAAAACTGAGCATACGTAACCGATCATTGTCATTGTTGATGATCTTGACCGCGGGCATCGTATTGACACTGTTTCTCACCTACATGGTCAGGCAGTGGGAACGGGCTATCGTCTATTCCCATTTTGAACTCAGCGCGCAATCGATCACCGCGGAATTACAACGTCAAATCGATGCCAGCCTGGAGGTGATCCACTCGGTCGCGGGTCTCTATGCCACCGATCGAAACGTCACCCGCGATGAATTCCGGTTGTTTGTTCAAGAACCACTACTGCAACATCACGAAATCCGCGCCATTGAATGGTTACCCCGGGTAAACAAAGCAGACCGTCATAAATTCGAACAAGAAGCTCGGCGGGACGGCTTCAACCATTTTAACTTTACCGAGATCGCCACCGACGGCGCCTTGCAGCCGGCCGGTGAACGCGCGGTATACTTTCCATCCTATTACGTAGAACCTTACAATGGCAATGAGGCGGAATTGGGTTATGACCACGCCTCGGATCCCAAACGCATCAAGGCACTAAGTCAGGCGCTGCAGGCCGGCAGCATGGTATCGTCGGAAATGATGGAACTGGTCCAGGAGAAATACGGCAGTTCCGGATTCCTCGTGCTTGTACCGGTATATGACAAAATTAAAAATGTCGTACTTGATGGTCGCACATCCAAACATATCAAAGGATTTATTCTCGGGGTTTATGTTATTCGCGATATCGTACACAACATATTTTGGAGTGCAAATGTTTCGGAAGTCAATTTTTGGATTTTCGACAACAGTTCGCATATCAAAAACAATTTTCTGTTCTTGTTTCCCGACTATCAGGAAAACAAATATGCCACTAAAAAATCCATTGCGCAAGACGCCGGTTTTTATATAGAAAACAAGCTCAATCTTCCCGGACGCAGTTGGTCCATTGTATTTACGCCATCGTCGTTTTTCCTGAACTACCACAAAATGTGGGGTGCGTGGTTTGTCTTTATCTCGGGCTTGGGACTGTCGGCACTGTTAAGCATCTACTTGTTCAGCCGTACCAAGCGGGAGAATAAAATTGAATATTTGGCCAACCGGTTGGCCTCATCCAACAATCAACTTGCCAAACAAATTCAAAAACGACGTCGTACCGAAGTACACATGATCAAGTTGTCAAGCGCCCTGGAACAAACCGCCGACGCCGTTCTAATCACCGACTTCAAGGGTTTTATTGAATACGTCAACCCGGCATTCGAAACAATCACCGGTTACCGGCAAAATGAAATTGTCGGAAAAAAACCCAACATCCTAAAATCTGGACGACACAATGATGCCGTCTATGCCACTCTGTGGAAAACGCTGCTGAAGGGTGAGGTTTACCAGAATATTCTGGTCAATAAAAAGAAAAACGGTGACTTGTATTATGAAGAAAAAACCATTACGCCTCTAAAAGACAACTTGGGCAATATTGCCAGTTTTATTTCCACCGGCAAGGATATTACCGATCGCATGCGCGCGCAGGAACGGCTGCACTTCCTTGCCTACCACGACGTATTGACCGAGTTGCCCAACCGGGCATTGTTTCTTGAGCGCATCAACCATGCGATTACCCAGCGGCGGAATGAAAACGCCAAACTGGCAGTACTTTTTATCGACCTTGACCGCTTTAAACACATCAATGATACCTTGGGCCATTCGTTCGGTGACTTGCTGCTCAAATCCCTGGCGCAACGGATATCCCAGCATATTCGCAAATCCGACACGCTGGCACGATTCGGCGGTGACGAATTCGCCATCCTGATTGAAAACGTCAAGAAAATCGCCGACATCAACGCGTTTATAGCCAAGCTGATCAAGTCGGTCGCCGACCCGTTTATCATCAAGGACCATGAATTATTTATCACGCTGAGCATTGGCGTGAGCTCCTTTCCCGAAGACGGCCTGGACGCGGACAGTTTGTTAAAAAATGCCGACACAGCGATGTACCGGGCCAAAGAACATGCCCGAACCAGTTTTCAATACTACTCATCGGAAATGAATGCACGTGCCAAGGAACGGCTGCATATGCAAACACGCCTGCACCATGCCTTGGACAATCACCAGTTTCTCATACACTATCAGCCCCAATACAACGTGCAAACGCAAAGCCTGGTGGGTATAGAAGCCTTACTGCGCTGGAATCACCCTGAACGCGGGCTGATTTATCCGGTTCATTTCATCAATTTACTGGAAGAAACCGGCCTGATTATTCCGGTCGGTAAATGGGTGCTTCGAACCGCTTGCGAACAGGCCAGCCGGTGGCGCCGACAGTATCAGCGAGATTTCCGCATGTCCATCAATCTGTCACCCAGGCAACTGTCTGAATCGGATTTGGCCATGTATATCACCAATTTGCTGGATGAACTCCACTTGCCCAGTGAATGCCTGGAACTGGAAATCACCGAAAATGTGCTGATGGCCGATGACCCCAACGTTATTCGTAATCTAAACACCTTGCGCGCGAATGAAGTGCGACTTGCCATCGATGATTTCGGAACCGGGTATGCCTCACTGAATTACCTTAAACGTATCCCCATCAGTACGCTTAAAATCGACCGGTCCTTTGTTCAAGACCTGCCGAACCGCAGCGGTGACTCGGCCATTGTCTCCGCCATCATCAACCTGGCCAACAGTCTGAGTTTGGACGTCGTGGCCGAAGGCGTGGAATCACTGGAGCAGAAGGATTTTCTTTTCGACCTGGATTGTCATGTGATGCAGGGCAACTTATACGGTAAACCCATCGCATGCTCGCAAAGCGCCGAACTGTTTGAATTCAACAATCCGGAAAACGGCCGCGCCCTGGTTCGCCTGGATACGCAGGATGCTTGAGGCCAACGGCTTAAAAGTCCGCGCTCGGTACCTTGAGAGGACATTGCCCGGCGCCGATATCGCGGCGAACTACCCACACAAATAGCGCTTATCCCATTCCAATCACGCCGACCCGGCTTGCTTGCCGAACCGCAGAAAACCGGTACACTAGCAAGCATGGCGGAATATATTCTTATAGCTTTATTGGTCCTGCTGGTGTGGTATTGGTGGAATGCTATCAGCGCCAAGGACACCGCCCGTGAAGCCGCTTTGCGCGCCTGCAAAATATCCCACACACAGTTATTGGATGATGCGGTAGCCATAGAAAAACAATGGCTACGGCGAAACGAAAAAGGCCACATCGAAATCTGCAGGATATATTTTTTTGATTTTACTATCGACGGCAATCAGCGCTACCACGCCTATGTGCTGATGCTGGGGCGCCGAATTGGAAGGGTCAGCCTTGACATTGATGACATGCTACACGACTAGCCCGGCTATTTCACCAACGATCTGCCGTGACCCATGGAGAACGCGCATGGCAGCACGTACATTCCGGGCTGTTCACGTATGCATCCTTCGCCCCGTCAACGGCACATCCATGTACACTGCTGCGTCGCCCAGCAGTGCGTGCACATGGCCAACCAAGCTCGACATGACCCTCACGACGAACATTCATGACATAGCCGGCTAGCCCTGCCCTTTACCCATAGAATAGTAGATAAAAACACTCTGCTGTCCCGCGAATTGGCTGCGAATTGGGCTAAACACGGGGGGTCCCCGGGTGCTTTGATAGATCCATCGCAACCTCGACCAAATCAGCAATCCGTCGCACGACTTTGCCCAGAACGCAGGAGGCCAGATTCTTGCACTGAACCTGTGAGTGAATCAAAAACCGACTCATGTTGACAATGGCGTGCAGATAATCCCGCCTAACCTGCCAGTCCCAACCTGCCAGTCCCAACCGATCCAGCGGTCACGCGCCTCCAGGTGCAAGGCTGCCGCACTAAAACCGCCCCCCCAAATAAATAACCGTGTTCCGATTCAATCAAGTAACGCAATTGGCGACCCACCAGCGGCCCCGCTCCCTTCAATTGGGCGGCTACATTCCCCGCGGTCTGCGCCTTGCACGCGCACAGTGAGCGGCTTTCTCAATGCACGTTTTATATGAGACACTACACTAGCACCACGGCAGCACTATGTTCAGCAGTTTCTATGGGTAAAGGGCAGGCCTAGCCCGAACAGCTTACGTCCGGACCAGCCCCGCGCACGATCCGCGCCGGTAGATCCGACCGACGTGTATCCTATCGCGTGGCCGGTCATCGAAAACCGCAAACCAACTCTGTAAGCTTTTGACCGCACTTGGACATTCACGCATAATGGGGTTCTACCGGTCGTCGCTTACCCTTGGAGAACACCATGTTTCGCAAAGCCTTGGATTTTTTCAGCCATGAAAGCATTGAGCAACAAGAACGGGAAGCCATTATCGACTTACTTAACTTGCTATGCCATATCGACGGCAAGATCAAACTGCGGGAACAGGACTACATTGACCAGTTCGTGGAGAATATCGATTGGCACAGCGGTACCGCGAAGGAAACCTTTCTCGCCATGTCAGTCAGCCGCGCTCGCGCCGCGGTTGAAGGCAATCATGTGGATGAATTTATCGACAACATTGCCGCGCGCATACCCGACAAACACTACAAGCAACAAGCCATGAATATGGCCGAAGCCATTGCCCTATCCGATGAAACCATGAATTCCAAAGAAGCCCGAATCCTTGGCCATTTAAAAGACAAATTGGTCTAACCGGCGGTATCACCACCTTCCCGTGCGGGGAGTTCGGCAATACGCTGGCCAGCCTTAATGACGCCGGCATGGCGCGCGATGGCGCAGGCGAAACAGGCTATTGGTGAATAGCCGCAACAGCCAATCAATAGCATCGAATGCGGCATCAATTGTTCTGACCTCACAGGGCTGGTTGTCGACAAGGCGACTGGAAACGCCCTATCCGTCAGGGTTGCGTGCCGAAGTGCCTAGGGTAACGACGCAAAAAATTTTCGCAGTCGCCGATTATACTGCTCCGCACTTTGTAAAAATCCGCTATTATGGCTGCCGTTAATGACCAGTATATCTTTGGGTGGGTTGGCGGCTTCATAAATACGCCGGCTGTTTTCGATCCTAAAAAACTCATCTTCGGTACTGTGGACTATCAGCAAAGGCGATGTCACTGATTTTACCGCCTGACGGGTATTAAAGCTGAAACGCGGCACCAGGATATAGGCAATAAACGGAAACATTTCATGTGACAAGTCCCTGATGGAACTGAAAGTGGATTCCAGAATTACCCCGCCCGCCTTCACTTGAGACGCCAGATTCGCCGCTACCGCCGCCCCCAGGGAACGCCCCGCGATAACGATATCCTCGGCGGCAATCCCCCGCGTAGCGGTCAAATAGCGCCATGCGGCCAGAGCGTCGTGATATAAACCTAACTCACTGGGTTGTCCTTGGCTATTGCCATAACCGCGATAATCAAAAATAAATACGTTCATGCCCAAGGCGTGAAAGACTGCCAGGGTTTCATGGCGATGGGAGATATTGCCGGCATTGCCGTGAAAAAACAGCAATACTTTTCGGGCGTTGGCGGCAGGTAAATACCAGCCGTGTAGTTGCTTGTTATCCTCGGTTTGAAAATGAACCGATTCGAAGTCCATACCCCATTGCGCGGGTGTGCTCTGCAAAGCTTTAACCGGATGAAACACCATCCGTGGCTGCAACATATAAAGCGCAACATTGATGACTGTGACGATCAGCACCAGGGACCACAACAGCATTTTAATTTTTCGCATAAAGGCGGGTTTTAACATGTTGATCGTGCATTGTTACAGCCTCCAAACGCAGATCCTTTCGCAGCCGGCCGAGAACCACAACACTGTCCACGCCTAAGTATAAACACATAAATATTTATGGTTTTTTGATGCGCCTCACCATGGCAAACCAATCAATTCGTGACACGGATCACAAAATTGCAAGGCATGGGTTCATCTTTTAATGAACCCATGCTTTATTATGATGCCCCAAAGGACGATTTATTACAAACGACCGATCCATCGCGGTTTGATCCGGCGATGGTTGTTGCCACCGACGGGTTTCTTCTATTCAGCAACTATTTACAACATTGGCACTACCACGATGAAATGCATGCAAGTCTTTTTGCTGTCCATGCTTATCCCGGTGATGACCGCATGCAGCGGACCGGCCGGCGACGAAAGCTGTACGATACATTGCGCGAATCCGCAGGATTCAGGCGGCGACCCCGGTGGCTCACCCGGCATTGCGCCCTCCATCCCGACCAATCTTGAAGGATCGGCAATCACACCGTACCAAATACAGCTAAGCTGGAACAGTTCCAGCGATGATGGCGGTGTTTCCGGCTATCAAATTTATCAAGCTACCGTGCTGGTGGGAACGACAACGGACACCCGGTATCTTCATAGCGGCCTTTATCCGGACTCGACTTATCACTACACTGTCGTGGCGTTTGATCAGGACGAAAACCTTTCATCCCATTCCGATCCCGTGCAAGTCGATACACCGGCTGATGACTTACCCACCGAATTAAGCCTGCTTGCCGCATCCTTGAAACCCGGTGAATGGGCGCCGTTGACGACTTTGGATTTTAACGACGGTGACATTTTTGCCACCGCCGACAACGGCAGCATCCTCGAATACAACAACGAAGCCAGTTGGGACCCTATCAACCGGCGCATTTTTATCATAGGCACAGCCCGCGGCACCGGCTCGAACAACTATGGCATCGAACATCAAAAATGGGTTCAATATTCAGAAACCGGCAATCAGTGGACGACCCTCCCGCGACCACCCAATTACATCGGTTGGCACGCCTATGACCATGCGGCATTGGATACCACAACCGGCTCATACTATGTTCGAAAAGTGGAATCGAATGCGGTCTATAAATATTCCAAAGTCATCGAAAATCAAACTGAAAATTGGACCTGGTCACGCCTAGCCGACATTCCGATCAGTTATAATTCCTGCTGCAATTCGCTGGAATATTTTCCCGACATGGACGCGGTGATATTCATCCGCGGCAACGATTCCGGCGCCACCGAAATATTCAGGTATCATGGGTCCGAAAACATTTGGACCCAACTGGCCGCCGATGAACATATGCCCATGGGGGACTACCATGACTTTTCGGCATACGATCCGGTGCACGGTATTTTATATTTTGGGGCCGGCAAGGTTTACGGAGAAGACAAACACAGGGAATTGTACAAATTGGATAAACTGGGTAATGTAACACGCTTGGCGGACGCCTTTATCGGTTACGATCTGGCCTCGGCGATCACGGTCGTGGATCCGTCAACGGGCAATTTACTGGTGATAGATGAAACAGAGAACGCCACGATACATGAGTATGTTTACAGTGGTGACTACTGGCGCCGGCGTGATATTGAATCAACGTTTCGCACCACCGACTCCACAGCGGACAACAATTTAAGTACTGTCGCCACCGCCGTGGCCGAGTATGGTGTCATCGTATTCTTTAAGCACGACGGCGCAAATTCCGGTGTCTGGGTTTACAAGCATAAACCCCTTTAGAGCACACTAAACCGTGTTGTAGAAGGCGGACCTTCGTACCGTCATTAAACCGAATACCAGCAACAACAAACCATCCATCGCACCGGAACCTTTGTTGGAAGTTGAAGCGGTTCGATCACCGATTTCAGCGGCGGCATTCACCGTGATAATCACGGAATCGGTTGCCGTTGCGCCGTCGTTGTCGGTAACCACCAGTTGTACATCGTAGTCACCGGCGGCATCATAGGTCAGGGTTGGCTTTTGTCCCACCATACCATTGCTCCAGGCATAGGACACGATGCTGCCGTCGCTGTCGGCAGATGCCGAGCCGTCAAACTGCACGGAATCGCCAACCCGCACAATTTGATCGTCGCCGGCGTCGGCGACGGGTGGGACGTTGCCGGCTGGCGCCGCTTTGCTGATACTGAAAAAATCTTTCGTGCTGCCGGTACTGTCGAGAAATACGGCGTCTAATTGCAGGTAATCCACATCAATAACCATCGATCCCAGTGTTTTCAAGCCAATATACATAACAGGATGATTCACTGATCCACCACCCACCTGTCCCGAACTGCCGACCACCGAATATATCGTGCCGTTGCCGCCGTTGCCGGTGGATGTTTTATCGTACGCACCATCGCCACTGGATCGACCGTCACCACCGTCCAAAATCATGTCCTGCGAGAGCGTAGCGGAGGAACCAAAATGACCTTTTACCAAATACGATCGCTCATAGGCATGGCTATGACCGGAAAGCACCATATCCACACCGTAACTCTCCAGTACGGGTAAAAAGATTTCACGCATGTCCCTTAATCGCCCACCGCTGTCAGCGGCGTCATCGGAATCATGGGAACCTTTTGAATAGGGCGGATGATGAAAAAAGACAATGATCCAGTTTTTATCCGTGCCGCTCAAATCCGTAGCCAGCCAAGTCATCATGGCGCCGTTGGCCGAACGGTCGGTATCCATGGAATCCAGGCTGATGAAATGAATATTACTGTAGTCGAACGCATAGTAGGCTTGCGTACCGCTGACGGTTCCATTGGCCTCACCGTTGACGGGAAAACTGAAAACATCGTAGTAGACGCCCGTGCCGCTGGGCGAATCCGCGGACATGGCATCGTGATTGCCCAAGGTCGACCACAACACGGCTTGTCGCAGAATACGCGGATACATATCAAAAACAGCGGCTTGGTACTCGCCATCGGTACCCATGTTATAGGCATTGTCGCCCAGCATCAGCCAGACATCGGGGGATGTATTGCCGCTATATGACATATAGGCGTTTTTAACCGCCGCGGCGTTACTGTTTGCCGTACCCGAGTCGCCCAGAACCCAAATGCGGGTGGGTTTTTGCGCATCGTAAGCCGGTGCCGTGACAAAATGATAACTTTCATCGTTGCCCGCAAGTATGCTCGCGGTCGTACCCACCGAGTAGTAATACTTGGTATTCGAATGCAACCCGGATAGATTTATCCGGTGATCGGTTACCACCGCAGTGTCGCTCACCGACTGGCTGAGATCATCAATGGCGGAGCCGAAAACGACCCTGCTGTCGGTGGCCGTCGAGGTGCGCCAGCGAACCTCTATGCTGGTCGCCGTACCGGCTTGCAGGTAAGGGCCACGCAGGACGTCTGCCTCGCCGGCGTTTTTAAGCCTTAAATCGAAACTGATATCCGAACTGGAGCCGCCGGCTTGATGAACTTCCACGGCCACTACATTGGTGCCGAGAGTAAACAAGTTGGATGCCAGAGGTACGATTTCAAAGGTGTTTTCACTGCTGACCGTACTCGCTGCCGAGGTTAAGTAGTTCACGGTCCCGGCCGGCATGTTGCTGCTATGGGCCAGGGCGCCGTTGATATAGACAACGGCAGCATCGTCTTTTAACAAATACAGGTTTAATCGACCGACCTGATTCAGATCCGATACTTGAAACGCGTGCCGGAAATAGGTGGTGATATACTTACTACCCGCATTCGGTCCGAACCCGACCACGGTAGCCTCATCCCCGTCGCCGTAACCCAACTGGGATGGCCCGGATTTCCAGGCGGTATCATCAAAACCGGTTTGCCGCCATGCGGTCCCTTGATCCGAACCGTCATCGAGGTAACGCCAAACCGAACCCGTGGTGACCAGATCCAGCGCATTGGCATCGACTGCCAAAAGCAGGCTCAACACAAACGGGAAAATCATCCAAACCTTATATGTTGTAAACGTTGACTTCATTGAGCTATATCTTATGTGTTTCATGGTATGAACCGACCGACGGCGCTGGCGATGTAAATATACTCCCGGCATAAACGACAACCCTTCACAACGGCGTTCACCATCAAGGCTGTGCTTCGGACTGGCACTGTGCCGGATCATTTAATGCCGCGCGTATTTTGATGTCCAGTTTTTGAATGGCAGGCACGTTGCGCCGTGCCGCCGGCAATTTCGCGATTGAGGCCAAGGCCAGACGAAAATTGCGTTTTGCCTGGCACGGCTTGCCCATGGTCAGGAGAATCTCTGATTTCTTTACCAACCACTTGGCTTTATGCCGTAACGTTGCCAGCAACGCATCGACCCTTCGCAGGGCGGCGCTATAGTGTTTTGTCATCATCTCGATCTCAATCGCGCGAGCCTGTAGTTGTACTAACATCCCCAATTTAGTGATCGCCGCATCCAATACCGACAATGCCAGCCGAACAGACTGCTCGCTGGATTCGATATAATTATCGGCAACTTCCAGAAAATCATCCGGTTGTGGTGACGGCATCAGATCCAGGGCGCGCCGGTAATCCGATGCGGCAGGTGCGAATTCTTTTTTTGCACGGAACACCCTGGCGCGATTCATTAATGCCATTGAATTTGAGGGGTTTTGGCCCAACACTTGGTTAAATGCGCTTAGGGCCGCATCCAGGCGTCCCAGTTTCAGTAATGCAAGCCCTTGTAAATACGACACTTCCAAAGGATTGGCTTGCAGTTTTTTTGCTTTTTGAAAATCGTCGAAAGCATCCTGGTAATGGCCCCGCAAATAAAACAGACGTCCCCTTTGCAGAAAAAGACTCGCCGATTTGGGCTGATGTTGGATTTGATGCGTTAATACGTCTATCCGATCACCCAAATCGGTATGCGCACTCACAGCGGCGGTAAATAATACCCATAGCAATGCACCGAGCAGCACATCCTTGCCAGTATCAGACACTATTCGACTATCCAGTTACAAATAGTCATAAGTATGGCACAGAATCAACAAAATCATGTAAATCATATCGGTATTCATAGGTTATGACACGTCCCGCACCGTTCTAATCGGATACGCCTGGTCTTATCGCGGGTAAATCCTGTTTTAAAAAAACGTTGCCTGACTTAGGGTCTGTGCCTTCCCTATTCCAGGCAAACGGGGATTTTCACACGGCTGCCGCGCAGCCAAGCACCGGCTGCGCGGCTATTTCTCAGTGCGATGCTGGATTATGGAGTGCGCGGTCGCCCTTGCTCCAACCTTAAACGATTGGAATACCTATCAGGCGCTTCCTGCATACAGATGCCCGGCGCATCACACACGGGCTTTTACCGTGTTTAGAATTTTTCGCTGTTTGCCAAATACTTTATCGGCTTCCCGGTGATTCGCACCGACAAAAGCATAGGGGTTGAACAAGGGTTGTAAAAAGCCGCCCTTTTCAATCGTCAAGGGCGCGGCCATAGCATTCGTTACCGCCATTGAAAACACGCATGTGTTTTTACTACTTTTGCAAACCAGTGTGGGCGTTTAAACGATGATCGCCATGCCATCACCCGTATTAAGTGGTCCGCACGGGTAACGCGATACAGTCAAAAACCCGCGCGTTACGGCTCTTCGTCGAATGGTTACGTCAACGCAATGCCGACCTCGCCACGAGAGGCATCGATAACTTCCCCAGCCCGGCTATTTCATAAACGTCGTTGCGAGGATTTCCAAGCTGTTGACGATGCAGCACGCAGCGGGCGCAAGGTTGCCCAACAAGGAAGGTGTTTTTGACTTAAATCCATAACGCGACGACTCAAGCAGGTTAAACCGATCAAGGCAATAATCATATAAAAAAAATGGTTTTGATTATCGAGCATATGAATTATCCGCAAATCATAACGTTACGGAAATTGTTCATATATACAGGCGTGTTGCCAGAGCAGTGCGCACGAACCGGCGGCAATACGTGTTGGTAGACAAGCCCCGAACAGACCGCAAGCCATTTTTTGTACTATAGCCGGACCAGCGCTGCTATCGCTCAATCAGGTTATATTCCACGACTGATAACCACCAGGCTTTAAATAATTTCTTCATATAATAACGCGTGTGGCCATACAAATATTTTAATATATTGTCACCTGTTCCAAAGGTAATAGTAGTGCTTAAGTTTTAAACAAACATAGTGCGCATCCTGATTGCCGATTAACGAGCGTACCGGTGCTCTGTCCTGCAAGGCATTAACGTGTTACCGACGACGCAACGCTTTAAGTAACAAAAGCCAACAGGACGCATGAATTTTTTGTGACCCACTTCAAAAAATACGTAGCTGTTACATTTTGAATAAACTTTCCCCACTAAATCGCTTTACTAAGCTTTGCAAAAAACCAAGAAGGGGATAAGATGATTGGTATATAAACAAATGAACTCACTTAATCATGTTGGTGATAAAAACAATACGCCTGCTTATGCAGAAGGGAAAATCCGACAAAGTATACGAAGTGGATCTATGCGAAATGGGCTCCAGCCTCGGCGCTCGACGATTTATCGTCAATTTTCGCTATGGATGCCGCGGCGGCTCCTTGCGCGAGGGCACCAAGACCACCGATCCGGTGGAACGCGACGAAGCTGAAGCCATCTTCGCCAGCGTGGTAGTCGGAAAAACCAATAAGGGCTATCACACCGACGGTTCACAGCCATCGGCACTAAACTCGCCCGCACCTGAGCCATTGACCGCCGGGTCCAAAGTTCTCCCATCCGATCGCCTGATCGCCTCGCTGCAAGCTGGTTGCGACAACAGAATCAGTGAGCAAAAACTCTCCCGTGCCATTTGGCGGGCGGGCGAATTGCGACTAACCGCGGCCGCCGAACATTTGGCAGCGTTGATCAGCCGTGGACGAAAACACAGTGATCAGCTACGTAATTATTGTATCGCCTGGGCGCTGGGACGATGCGGGAACGATACCCACCGGGACAGTTTGATTTATCTGCAGACTCAAAACGAAGCGTTTGTTTCCCGCATGGCGACCGAATCGTGGTTGTCATTATCACCGCGGCCTGACAGGCAAGCCGTGTACGACGAAATCATGGAACTGCTGCCGGATACGGTTAAACTGGCCTTGAATCATCACGCTGACCACCAGGCGCTGGCGACCGCCATTACGCGCTGCTTGGCGGACAACAACAAAAGCAACAATACCTTATTGGTAAACATGTATATTCTTGCGCGGGATTTCCCCGTTGCACACCAGGGTCTGCTAAGCGTGCTGCGTACCACGCCGATGAAACCCAACTACTTTAAAGCCATCCGCTCAATCTTTAAAACATCGGAATTTCGCGATGATTTTGCCATGTTTGGCCTGATCGCCTATCGCATTGAAACCAGCAAACCCATGTATGACAACAGCAATGGCCAATGGACATATATCTACCCGGAAGGACATATCCGCATCCAGGAAGAGATACGCAAATCCGACAGCCGAATCGCCTATTCCAATCGTACCCGAAATTATCTGCGCCGTCGGGTTTGGCGCACCCTGCGCCGTTTGGGTGAGATGAACCATGACGACTATGCATCCTACGCGGTAAACGTACTGATGCCTTACGCCGACGGCGATGCGGGCGAAACACGACGGCGCGACATTTACCGATGGCAGCAAATCGACGGTCGCTGGCGCAGTGTTTTGGTGCAACGCAACACTTATGATGAATATGCGGCATATTTGGCCTTTAATCACATTATCCGGGGAGCAAGTCCACGCTACCAATTAGCCGCCGCGGGCAATGCCTGGTTACAGTTGGATGGTGAAACCATCGAAGGACGATTTGAAAAATTTCCCACCATTTGGAATCGACAACCCCAGGCACTGGTGCTTTTGCTGACGCAAAACCGATGCAGGCCGGTGCACGCATTTGCCGCCCGCGCTTTGCGGGAATTAAACGACCACTGGGAAAGCATTTCAGACCGAAATATCAGTGCCATGCTGGCCGCACCCTACCCGGTAACACAGGCGTTGGCATACGACATTGCCAAACAACGCCTGCTCAGCAGGCCGACAGCGATGCTTATCATCGCATTGGCTAATAGCCCATGGCTGCAAGCACGTCAGTTTGTACAACAATGGCTGGACATTCACTACAGTTACCTGGACGATTTAAATGTACTGATCCGGCTGGCGGTCTCACCCCACAGGGATACCCGCTTATGGTTACAGGATCGCCTGCAAGGTTCGCCGCTGGAACCACTGCAGGCCGCCATCACCTTCAGTAAGATCATAGCCGAATTGATGGGCTTGGACGGCGGTGAAGGCTTTCACCAGGATATTGTTACCGATTGCGGCGATTTGTTGATCCACTGTTTTACCGCTCAAGTCGCAAAACTGGGCATGGAAGTCATCATCGACTTGCTGGACCACCCGTTTGCCCCCATCCAGGCCCTGGCCGGTAAATTGTTAAGCCAACATGATACGCCCGCCGAATATTTACCGGCCGAAGTATTCAGCAAATTAATGCAGGCCAAAGACGCGGTGGTTCGCAGTGCCGGTGTATCACTGTTCGGCAAGCTACCCGAGCAGGTTCTATTACAACAATGTGAACTGTTGCTGCAAATCTGCAGGGCCGACTCGGCTCGGATACGCCAGGTGGTGCAACCGATTATTGAGAAACTGGCCCGCAACAATCCGGACTTTGCCCAAGAACTATTGCGTGAATTGATGAATGATCTGTTCCGCGCCGAGCCTTATCCAGGACTGCATGACGACCTGCATACCTTGTTTACCACGGCGCTGCCCGATGCCGTCGCTAAACTGGATGAGCTTACCGTATGGCGATTGCTGCAGGCTAAATGCAAAGCCGCCCAGAAATTTGGTGCTCTGGCACTGGACTTCATACCGGCCACGGCTTTTTCAGTTAAACAACTGGCCAGACTTGCCCGCCACGCCATGTTGGCAGCGCGCGAGTACGCCTGGCGCGCCTACCAGGAGCAACCTGAGCGAATCCATGCATCCCTGGCCGATGCACTGGCCATCATGGATACCGACTGGGAAGATACCCGTGTTTTCGCCTTTGACTATTTTCGGCGCTTTGATGCATGGACGCCGGAAATCATCATCGGCATTTGCGACAGTGTACGCGACGATGTGCAACGCTTCGACCGTAAACTGCTCGGTAAATTTTTTCGAGACAGCGACGGAGCCGAATACATGGTAAAATTATCCGAACATCC
>Ga0114931_10004041_pt1 | contig 18391 bp, 20 predicted proteins | sample 2SBtaG_FD_89579 | JGI IMG/M metagenome (GOLD analysis project Ga0114931, IMG submission 89579) | Deep subsurface microbial communities from Kolumbo volcano to uncover new lineages of life (NeLLi) - 2SBTROV14_V59a metaG | ecosystem: Environmental > Aquatic > Marine > Volcanic | place: Kolumbo...
AATCGCATTTTACCTTTTTCGTGCTCTGATCATTGTTCGTCTCATCCATGAGGCTCACCCCTTCGGGGCTGACGCGATCATTCGTTCCAGGCGAATGATTCACGGATGAATGAATCAGAGCTTCCTTAGAAGAACAGGTACAGGCTCAGGTAAAACTGGTTTATCTTGTCCAGCTTTGCCTTGGCGGTGACCGAACTGCTAGTAAATTCGGTTTCCAGGTCGGTAAAGCGCATCTGGTAGCCCAGTTCCAGCATGATTCGATCAGTGACCAGCATAATGCCGCCACCCTGTACACCGTAGACCAGTCCTGCAGCGCTATCGGCCAGGCCCGAATCGCTGTACTTTTGCATAGCGCCGCCAGCTGTGCCGCCGGCAAAGAACGTCAGTTGGGCGTTATAGGGGAACAGGTAATCTGCTGACGCCGTGGCCATATAGATGTCGAAGCTATCATAAGAGGTAAAACTCACGGTGCCATCGAATCGGTAGGTGCCCTGGTAATATTTATCCGCAAAAATCGCGATACCAGAGCCGGATTCACTGCTTGAATCGCTGCTTGTGCCGGTATCCACCTGGATGTCTACCGACTGATTTAATACTGCAACACCATAGAACAAATTGTCGAACAGGCCTTCGGCCTGGCTATTGAAGGGAATGCATAACAGGGATGCCAGTAACAGGTGCTTCAAGTTCATTTTTATAATCCTGTCCGTGTTGTGTTGGTGCCTAGATGTTATTTTCAGGGTGATTTTTCAGGCTTGATTTCTGTTGGTAAACCGACATGATGGCTTTTAATTCATCTTTAATCAGGTTGATCTCCGAGGGTGTGTAGCCCCGCAGGTCAGGAACCGATTCGCCAGCTTCCAGATTGTTAATAACCTTATTGACCTGTCGGCAGCCACGTTTGCAGATAGTGTCTACAACTTGTGCCAGTTTTTCGTTAGCCAGGGTCATGGTTGCATGTGCCGGGTTCGCCATATCTGGAAGGTCGGATACTTTTTATAGCCACGAGATAGAATATACCTTAGTACACTTTTCAGGCGATAGAGTCGAATTACTGATTCTACGCGTAAAATTTCTTCGCCTTTTTCATCAAAGAACACCAGGCTGGGGGCAAAGGTGAGCTTGAGTTCATCTGCCCACTGCCGGCTGGTGATTTTTCTGCCATCGGGGGTGATCACTGGTGTGTCGGTATGGATATTCAACTGCACCACTTCCATCTGCGACAGCAACTGGTTCACGCCTTTATCTTCCATGGGTTCACCGTGCAGTACATCGCAGGCGTGACATCGTGGGTGTTCGAAAAATACCAGTAATGGGGTTTTGCCGGGGCGATGGCTGCGATCCAGGTTATAGGGTGGTGACATGAAGTTGTCGTTAGCGTTCATGTTGTCCTGGCCATAGCTGAGGGCGTTCTCGGCACGGGCCAGATAATGACTCAGGTGCTCTCTTTTGTAATGACCATCCGCAATAAACTCCAGCACTGCGCGGAACTGGTACGGCGGACGATAACCGGGTAATTTCAGGGCCGGCCGGTCACTATCGGTATAAAAAAACAGGGTAGGCGTAAAATTGGTTTTCTTGAGTGCAGCATACTGCTTTTCGGTATAGGTTTTGCCATCGAAGTCGGTCACGGTTCGGAGGCCCTGCACATCGATTGCCACCACATCAAAGTGCTGGCGGGTGTAGTCGACGATATCTTTTTCACCCCAGTTGACTTCCAGCTGGGCTTCACAATACGGGCAGTCCTTGCGTCCAAAATATACGATCAGGCCTTTCTTGCCGTTCTGGCGGGCTTCGTTGAGATTATCTTTGAGGTCGAGAAAACTGAGTTTGAACCAGGACGGCAGTTCCAGGGGTTCTTGCAGCGGCTGGTCGTCGAAAGCCATGGGATCGCTGGACTGGCTGGCGGAAAGAGCTTGAAAAGGCGTGCACAGAATCAGAAAAAAAAGGCATAGATCGCGAAACATTGCGTAGGGTAAACCTGCTCTTATCCAGAAGTCTGGTGACATTTTAACCACTCAGGGCGCGGCTGTCTTGGCTTTTTGGTTATCTACCTGTTGGGCATGCTTAATCGGGGCGATGCGCCTGGGCCATATAGGCGGGACTGCTCATTTCCTGGATGCGGCTGCGGGTACGTTCGAACTCGAAGGCAAGTTCCTTGCCCTGGTACAGCGAAGCGATGTCGCTGGAGGAGCTGCAGACGATTTTTACATGGCGATCGTAAAACTCGTCGATCAGGCTGATAAAGCGGCGTGCCTGATCGCTAATACTGTCATCCAGTATCGGAATCCGGCTGATAAAAACCGTGTGGAACCGTTTTGCCAGGGTGATGTAATCGGGGGTTGCGCGTGGACTGTTGCATATCTGGGAAAAATCAAACCAGGCCAGGTCATCGGCGCGGGCTCGCATGGCAACCTGGCGATAGTTGATATCCAGGCCGGTGTCGTATTCCACTTCGCAGGGAGCAAGCTGGCTGAACTGATGCAGCATACGTTGCTGGCTGTCTGCATCATCCGGATTGATCCAGGTGCTGGTGGCTTCCAGTAGGCGCAGGCGGTGATCTTCATCGCCGCCGATGGCAAGTACCTGGGTATGCTGTTTGATTAATGCGATGGCGGGTAAAAAGCGTTCCCGTTGCAGGCCATTTTTATACAGATCGTCCGGCGGCAGGTTCGAAGTCATCACCAGGGTGATGCCTTCCTGGAACATGGCTTCCAGCAGACCGTATAGCAACATGGCATCGGTGATGTCGGTGACATGGAATTCGTCCACGCATACCACCCTGGCCTGGCGGGCGAAATTTTTTGCTACCAGTTGGAGTGGAGAAGGGTAGCCCTTCAGCAAGGTGAGTTCATCGTGGATTGCCTGCATGAAATGATAAAAGTGCAGGCGAATTTTTTTTTCCAGTGACAGGCTATGATAAAAGAGATCCATCAACCAGGTTTTGCCACGACCAACGCCGCCGTAAATGTAACAACCCTGGAGGGGTGTTTTTTTGCGACCGGACCATTGGCGTAATAGTTGAGCAACTGTACCGGCGGGCTATGAATCCTGTTCCAGTAACTGGTGTAATCGATCCAGCCGCTGAACGATTTCCAGCTGATGCTGATCTTCCACTACATGCCCCTGCTGAAGCTGTTCCAGGTATAGTGATCTGGGTGTCATAAGTCTATTTTATTGTTTAATATCATATATAAAACAATACTTTACGATAATAACATATTAATATGCTTTAAATGTTTCATGTGCCGGTTCCAGGGGCCTGGTGGGGTATTTTTTTGCAGAAAAAATGTCATGGGTAGGCTTGTCTCAATTGTTCTGTATTCGATTGTTTGCTAATATGTCTTCCCGCCTGTTGTCCTTACAGCAACCCTCCATTTAGGCCCGATAATAACACTGATGACTCGTTATATTTTTATTACAGGCGGTGTAGTTTCTTCCCTTGGGAAAGGCATCGCTTCTGCGTCTTTAGGCGCAATTCTTGAAGCCCGTGGCCTCAAAATCCGGATGCTTAAACTCGACCCCTATATCAATGTTGATCCCGGTACCATGAGTCCGTTTCAGCATGGCGAGGTCTATGTCACCGAAGACGGTGCCGAGACCGACCTTGACCTGGGGCACTATGAACGTTTCGTGCGAACTCGCACCAGCAAGTCCAGCAACTTCACCAGCGGCCGGGTGTATGAATCTGTCATCCGCAAGGAGCGCCGGGGTGAATACCTGGGTGCTACGGTGCAGGTGATTCCCCATATCACCGATGAGATCAAGCGTAGCATTATCGAAGGTGCGGCGGATGCGGACATTGCCATGGTGGAAATCGGCGGTACCGTGGGTGACATCGAATCCCTGCCGTTTCTGGAAGCTATACGCCAGATGGGCGTCGAGCTGGGACATAAACGGGCCCTGTTTATGCACCTGACCCTGGTGCCTTATATCGCTGCCGCGGGTGAGGTAAAAACCAAACCCACCCAGCATTCAGTGAAAGAATTACGTTCCATCGGTATCCAGCCGGATATTCTGTTATGCCGTTCCGAGCGTTACCTGTCGGTGGAGCAACGGCGTAAAATTGCCCTGTTTACCAACGTGGAAGAGCAGGCGGTTATTTCCGCGGTGGACCTGGATCACATCTACAAGATCCCTCGCTGGCTACACGAGCAGGGCCTGGATAGCATTGTGGTAGACAAGCTGGGGCTGGATTTGCCGCCGGCGGACCTGTCCCAGTGGGATGCGGTGGTGGATGCACTGGAGCATCCCGAATCGGTAGTGACCATCGGCATGGTGGGCAAGTATGTCGAGCTGACCGAGTCCTACAAGTCCCTCAATGAAGCCCTGGCCCATGGTGGTATCCGTAACCGGGTGAAAGTCCGGATTCGCTATATCGACTCCGAAAACCTGGAAGCCGGCGACCTGAGTTCGCTCGAGAGCCTGGACGCTATCCTGGTTCCCGGTGGCTTCGGCAAGCGAGGCGTGGAAGGTAAAATCGCCGCGGTAAAATACGCCCGTGAAAATAACGTGCCCTACCTGGGGATTTGCCTGGGCATGCAGGTAGCGGTGATCGAATATGCGCGGGATGTAGCCGGTCTGGAAAAGGCTCACAGCACCGAGTTCGATGCCAGTACTCCCCACCCGGTCATCGGCCTGATCACCGAATGGCAGGAACAGGATGGCAGCCTGCAGCAACGCAGCGAATCGTCCGACCTGGGCGGCACCATGCGCCTGGGTGGCCAGAGCTGTAACCTGGTGGACGGCACCCATGCTCGTGAGGTATACGCCGCCGAACAGATAGTCGAACGTCATCGGCACCGGTATGAATTCAATAACCAGTATCGAGATGCCCTGACCAAAGCCGGCATGGTGATCGCCGGAACATCGGCCGATGGCAGCCTGGTGGAAATGATTGAACTCCGTGATCATCCCTGGTTCATAGCCTGTCAGTTCCATCCGGAATTCACATCCACCCCACGAGATGGTCATCCCTTGTTTGCCGAATTCGTTAAAGCATCCATGGCCCATCGAGCTACTAAAGGTAATCCCAGCTAATGGAATTTTTCGGACATCAAATCGGCATCGATCAGCCCCTGTTTCTGCTGGCCGGTCCCTGTGTTATTGAAAGTGAACAACTGGCGCTGGACACCGCCGGACAACTGAAAGAAATCACCGCCAGCCTGGGAATTCCTTTCGTGTATAAATCGTCCTTCGACAAGGCCAATCGTTCTTCCATCGAAAGCTTTCGTGGTCTGGGCATGGAAGAGGGTCTGAGAATTTTACAGGCAGTGAAACAGCAGATCGGTGTACCAGTGGTTACCGACGTGCACGAAGACACGCCCATGGATGAAGTGGCAGACGTCGTGGACGTGTTACAGACCCCGGCATTCCTGTGTCGCCAGACTAACTTCATTCTCAAGGTCGCCGCCACCGGCAAGCCGGTGAACATCAAGAAAGGCCAGTTCATGGCGCCCTGGGATATGAAGAATGTGGTAGACAAGGCACGCACCACCGGCAACCAGAACATCATGGTGTGCGAGCGCGGCGTGTCTTTCGGTTACAACAACCTGGTATCCGACATGCGTGCCCTGGCGGTGATGCGGGAAACCGGTTGCCCGGTGGTCTTCGATGCCACGCATTCAGTACAGCTGCCGGGTGGCCAGGGTAATGTCTCTGGCGGCCAGCGTGAACATGTACCGGTTCTGGCCAGGGCGGCCGTTGCTGCGGGCGTCGCCGGTCTGTTCATGGAAACCCACCCGAATCCGGAGCAGGCCAAAAGCGATGGCCCGAACGCCTGGCCGTTGGCCAGAATGCAGTCCCTGCTGGAAACCCTGAGGCAGCTGGACGAGCTGGTGAAGTCAAAACCGCTGGAAGAAAGCCTGTTGTAATTAAGCAATGATTAACATTAAGAACATTAAATAAACTATTGTATATAGAGGAAAATATGTCAGAAATCAAAGACATTATAGGGCGCGAAATCCTGGACTCCCGTGGCAACCCCACTGTTGAGGCCGATGTAATTCTGGAATCCGGTGTCCGCGGTAGGGCAGCGGTACCCTCCGGTGCTTCCACCGGTACCCGTGAAGCTATCGAGCTGCGGGACGGTGACAAATCACGTTACATGGGCAAGGGCGTCACCAAGGCCGTTAGCCATGTGAACAACGACATCAAGGCCGCACTGCTGGGTAAAGATGTGACCGATCAGCAAGGTATCGACCAGTGTATGATCGACCTGGACGGCACCGAGAATAAAGGCAAGCTGGGCGCTAATGCATTACTGGCGGTTTCCCTGGCCAATGCCCACGCTGCGGCGCAGGATAACAACCAGGCCCTGTACCAGTACCTGGGATCAGGTAAGACATTGCCGGTACCCATGATGAACATCATCAACGGCGGCTCCCATGCGGACAACAGCGTGGACCTGCAGGAATTCATGATCCTGCCGGTAAGCGCTCCCAGTTTCCGTGAAGCCCTGCGCTATGGCGCCGAAGTTTTTCACACCCTGAAATCTGTGCTGGCCAGCAAAGGCATGAACACCGCCGTGGGTGACGAAGGCGGCTTTGCCCCCAACCTGTCATCCAATGAAGAAGCCATCGAGGTAATCCTGGAAGCCATCGAAAAAGCCGGTTTCACGCCGGGCAAGGATATCTATCTGGGGCTGGATGCCGCCAGTTCGGAATTCTATAAAGACGGTCAGTATGTGCTGGCGTCGGAAAATCGCAGCTTCGATGCGGCCGGTTTCGTTGACTACCTGGCTGAGTGGGTCGACAAATATCCCATCATCAGCGTCGAGGATGGCCTGGACGAATCCGACTGGGACGGCTGGAAACTGATGAGTGAAAAACTCGCCGATAAGGTCCAGCTGGTGGGCGACGACCTGTTCGTTACCAACACCCGTATCTTTAAACGGGGCATAGACCAGGGCATTGCCAACTCCATCCTGATCAAGCTGAACCAGATTGGCACCCTGACCGAAACCCTGCAGTGTATCAACATGGCCCATGATGCCGGTTATACCGCGGTGGTTTCCCACCGTTCCGGTGAAACCGAAGACAGCACCATTGCCGACCTGTGTGTGGCCATGGCCACCGGCCAGATCAAGACCGGTTCCCTGTCTCGCTCGGATCGTATCGCCAAGTACAACCAGTTGCTGCGCATCGAGGAAGCCCTGGGTGGGGATGCGGTTTACGCAGGCAGCAGCGCCTTCAAACACCTTAGGGCCTGTTAACGCTATGCGGATGCCCATCGACGGAGGCCATTTTTTCGCAGGACAAGGCGCACTGAGCGCCGTGTACCGAGTGTACATAAGCGAAAGTGCAACGCGGTCCTGCGGGAAAATGGCCCCGTCCCTTCGGGTTGGACCTCAAATGAGGCCATACCGCGTTGCGCATCGCTTATTTGGAATGGCCAAACTGCACTCTGCGCGCCTTGTCTGGCCTCATTTGAGGGCCAACGCTGGGTATCCGCATAGTGTTAACAGGCCCTAAAACCCCTCCGTGAAATGGCTGATCATCCTGCTCATGGGCCTGTTACTGTTATTGCAGTACAAGCTCTGGGTGGGTGACGGTGGCGTGCCGGAAGTCCATCACCTGCAACAGGAAGTGGATGCCACCAAAGTCGAAACCCAGAAACTACAGACCCGTAACAATCACCTGAAAGCGGAAGTCCAGGATCTCAAGACCGGGCTGGATGCTATCGAGGAACGGGCCCGCAGCGAGCTGGGTATGATTCGCAAGGACGAAACTTTCTACCAGGTGATCCCCGAGAAGACCGAGCCCCGTGAGCAACCCTGATAAACAATTCTGGGCCATAATCCCGGCTGCCGGTGTCGGTAAGCGCATGGGAGCAGAGCGTCCCAAGCAATACCTGTCCCTGGCGGGCAAAACCATCATCGAACACAGCCTCAATCGATTGCTGGCTATGCCGGCAATCACGGGTGCCGTTGTCGCCCTGGATCGGGAGGATCATTACTGGGATGAGCTGCACTACCAGCACGCTAAACCGCTACTGCGAGTCGCGGGTGGGAGTGAACGCAGTGATTCGGTACTACTGGCGCTACTGGCTTTGCAGCAGCACCTGCAGCAGACGCCAGAAAAGTCTACTGCAACCTGGGTACTGGTGCACGATGCCGCCCGTCCCTGTGTGCGGGCAGAGGATGTCGAGCGTCTCATCCAGACGGCTTCAGATGCGGATGACGGCGGTCTGCTGGCCCATCCGGTGCGGGATACCATGAAACGCCAGAACCCCGATCATGCGGTGGCAACGACCATTGATCGAAGCGGACTGTGGCATGCCCTCACGCCGCAGATGTTTCCTCTCACCATATTGATCCAGGCATTAGAGCAGGCGCAGCAACAGGGCCAGGCGATTACCGACGATGCCTCCGCCATGGAGCTGGCCGGTTATCATCCCAAACTGGTGGAAGGCCGGGAAGATAATATCAAGGTAACCCGGCCGTTCGATCTGGTGCTGGCGGAGCATTTTCTGCAGTTAGGCTAGCTAAGCAGTTCCCGAGAGTCTTTTATATCGATCTCATCTTCTTTCCTCCGTAGGTCCGAATTTATTCGGACAGATAACCACCATCACCACATTGTCCGAATAAATTCGGACCTACTCAATATTATCAATACTCTCAGTATTCGCGTTCATTTGCGGACAATCCCTTCACACAGTCTGGGGTCCTGTAAAAATTGCCTGTGGATTCACTTGCCTATTCCCCGGGTATTTACGTTACACTTGTGCCAGTTGATCAAAACGCACAAGCACAACAAATACAATGAAAAAACTCTCTGTTGCTGGATTACTGATTACCCTGAGTCTCGTTAGCGGCTGCAAATCCATCCCGGTACTGAACGGGTCAAAGTCGAAAGATTGTGCAGCCGATTACCATTCCTCTGCGACGAAATTCTATGCCATCGGTTCCGCCTCTGACCTGGAGCAGGCCAAGCTCAACGCACGCAAGGACCTGGCGCAGCAGATCAGTAGTGAGATCACATCCCGAATCGAGCGCCAGGTGAAAGACCGGAACGGTAAAATTTCCCGCAGTGCCAGCGATTATGTAAAATCCGAATCATCCGCCATCCCTATCGATCAGCACCAGATTGAAGACGTGTGCGAATCCGGCGGCCAGTTTTATGTGCGCGCCAGTCTAACGCGTGAGGCCCTGATCCATGCCACCCGGTAACGCCTGGATAAAAACATCGCGGCGATGGATAAACAGCTACAACATGCCGCCCGTGCTTCCCTGTACGAAAAATACCGGGCCAGAAACGCGCTGGTCAACGAGGCCAACCAGAGCCAGGCCTATCTGGCTATCTTGCAGCAATATGCCGGACAACAGCCATCCGCCTATCAGAACATGTTGCTTGCCCGTGCCGAAACATTTATCGAGCAGCACAAACATCTGCGCCTGGGCGTGACGGCGGACGCTTCAGTGAATCCACTGTTGTCCCTGCTGGAACAGTCGCTCAGCAAAGCACAGCTCAGTTATCAGAAAGGCAGCCGCAATGTGGCTGCGGTGCTGGATCTCAAGGGCAACCTGAATCAACAGATCAACCATGGCCGTTACGTGGTGCAACTGCATGCTCGCGTGAGGGTGAAGCGTAACGATTCCGGTGAACTGCTATCGGAAAAAGACCTGGGCCAGGTTACCACCGTGTCTACCGCCGGTTACGATGTGGCGCTAAAAAATGCACAAAGGCAATTACAGCTACGCCTGAAACGCTACCTGGAAGGTTCAGGACAGGAAATCAAACTTCGACTGGGACTGGGCGATTTATGAAACGGTTAATCAATGTTTGTCTATTAGGATGGATGGTATCACTGTCTGGCTGTAGCCAGATTGCCAAAGTGGATGAAAAAACCTTGCAGACCGAGTTGCAGGAACGCCCCATCGACTATGCGCCGGTGACGGATCTGTCCGGTAAAACCGGTCGCGTGATTATTCGTACCAAAACACCGGTACAGCCGAATGTTTCGACCAAACAGACCATCCTTAAACGACTGGAACAAACGTTCGATCGCGAACTGGGCAAGCGCCCAGGGGTGGTGGTAGACCGAAAACTGGGCCAGACAGTCAAGGATGAAATCGAGTTATCAGAGTTATATGGCAAGGACTCCGGCCGACAGGATGCGGATTACGTCATGATGCTGGTGCTGGATTCCTACAGCTCTGATACCAGCAGCGAACAGAGCACGGCATTGATCTCCAGGAAAACCTATTTCGATTGCGAATACGAAGCCGCCTACAAGGGCTGGGTACGGGTGTATGTCATGCCGTCACTGGCTGTGATTAAACAGTGGGCGATCGACGAGTCTGCTTCCGATTCATTCGATGGGGCTAACCGCGGCGAATGTCAGCGAAAATTCGCCACCAAGCTCCAGGAACTGCACGGCAAAATGGTTGAGCACACCGTGTGTACCAGCAAGATTGACGCTATGAATGCCCTGGCACCATCGGGTCACGTACTGTCCTTACAAACTACCAAAGAAGGTATGCGCCTGGAAACCAGCCTGAATAATCGCATGCAGGTGGTGAAAGGAGACAAGATACTGTTTTACCATGAGCTCACTAACCAGCCATTCGCCGAAGGGGAAGTTGCTTCCATCAACGATTCGTCGGCCTGGGTCAAGCTGGATCGCATGGAAAAGAACCAGCGGGTCTATCGAGGCGACTGGGTAAGACCGAATTACTCAGGCCTGATTAACGCGGTGAAGTGCCTGTTCTAATGACGGGATTACGGATTGGTCACGGTTTCGATGTGCATGGTTTTCAAGCGGGTGACCACCTCATTCTGGGTGGCGTACGCATTCCCTACCAGCAATCCTTCGCAGCCCATTCCGATGGTGATGTACTGATTCATGCCTTATGCGATGCCATTCTCGGTGCACTGGCACTGGGTGATATTGGCCGGCATTTTCCGGATACCGATCCACAGTTCAAAGGCATTGATAGCCGTGAGCTGTTGAAACAGGTGGCGGAGAAAATGCAGCAGCTCGGTTATACGCCGGTTAATCTGGATATCACTATCATCGCGCAGCAACCGCGCATGGCCGAACATATAGAAGCCATGCGCAATAACCTTGCCCAGGATCTCGCGACGGAGCTGGGAGCGATCAATATTAAGGCCACTACTACCGAAAAACTCGGTTATCTCGGACGGGCTGAGGGGGTTGCAGTGCATGCGGTGGTTCTACTTGAAAATCAATAACCTGCATAATAATCCTGAATTATTCGTCAGGAATTAGGGAATTAGATTTCTTAATTCTTTCAAAAGATTGTCATTTATACTAAATTCTTAAGGAAGAGGATTAAATGATATCTCTATGTTGATATACATCCATGGTTTTAACAGTTCGCCGGCTTCTTTCAAGGCGCGCCTGTTAATTAAGTACACGGCGCGACTGGGTTTGAGTGAGAACCTGCTCGTGCCGCAATTGCCGTTTGATCCTGCTACTGCCATGGAGCATCTGTTGGAGGTGGTACGCGGCCAGCTGCGAAATTGTGACGAAGATGAACAGCTGTCCCTGATCGGCAGTTCCCTCGGTGGTTATTACGCCACCTGGCTGGCGGAGAAATTCGACACCCGGGCGGTGCTGATTAATCCCGCGGTGCGGCCTTACGAATTATTTACCGAATACATGGGTACAAACCTGAATCTTTATACCGGCGAGAAAAATCAGCTCCGACGTGAACACCTGGACCAGCTTCGCTCCTTCGAAGTGGATAGCATCACCAAGCCGGATCGATACCTGATGTTACTCCAGACCGGTGATGAGGTGCTGGACTACCACCAGGCGCTGGAAAAATACGCGGTAGTGCCCATGATTGTAGAAGAGGGTGGCGACCACTCGTTTACGGGCTTTGATCGTCATCTGGAAACCGTGTTAGCCTTCAGCGGTATTAACTGCCTTAAATCCTATTCCTGAAAACAGGCCCTAAAGGAACCTATATGTCTCTCGGTCCGGTCATGCTTGACCTTGAATCCACCGAACTTTCCCCGGCTGAAAAACAGCAGTTACTGCATCCGCAGGTAGGCGGTGTGATTCTGTTTGCGCGTAATTATGAATCGGTGGAGCAGGTGACCGAACTGGTACGCCAGATTCACGCTTTACGCTCGCCCCATCTACTGGTGGGTGTGGATCAGGAAGGCGGTCGTGTGCAACGTTTTCGCAAAGGCTTCACCCGCCTGCCGCCGGCATCGGTGTATGGCGAAATCTGGCGTCGGGATAATCACCGCGCCCTGGATCTGGCCCACAAGGCTGGCTGGTTGATGGCGGCCGAGTGTCGCGCCGTAGGCGTGGACCTCAGTTTTGCGCCAGTGCTGGACCTGGGTAAAGGTATCAGTGGCGTCATTGGTGATCGCGCATTCCATCAATCGCCGCAGGTTGTGGCAGAGCTGGCGAGTCAGTTTATCCATGGGATGAAACAGGCTGGCATGGCGGCCACCGGCAAACATTTTCCCGGGCACGGTTCGGTGAAAGAAGATTCCCATGTCGGTCACCCGGTGGATCAGCGTGCGCTGAACGATATTATGATGGAGGATATCCTGCCATTTGAACGTCTCATCACGGCGGGCCTGGCCGGTATCATGCCGGCACATGTTATCTACACCCAGGTGGATGAAAAGCCAGCGGGTTATTCCGAATTCTGGATTAAGAAAGTCCTGCGTAGCCAGCTGGGTTTCCAGGGTGTCGTGTTCAGTGATGACCTGAGCATGGAAGCGGCGGGCGTGGCCGGGGAACACCACCAACGAGCCGAGGTAGCACTGCACGCCGGCTGTGACATGGTGCTGGCGTGTAACCATCCTGAAGCCGCGGCGAAGATCCTGGATTACCTGGTGGATTACTCGAATCCTGCATCCCAGCTTCGGCTGGTGCGCATGCACGGCCATGGCGAGAGCCTGTCCATGGTGGAGCTGCAAAAGCAGCAACGCTGGCAACAGGTCTCGGCAGAAATTCAGGCACTGGTGGATGACCCGGAACTGGAATTAGGTGTGTAGCCGGCCTTATAGGTGAAGTATAGATGCAGCCTGGTCCAGCCCGACACTGAAACGTCACGCTTGAGGGATAGCTGCCATGCCCAATAAATGTTAGCCTTATCGCATAAATAATCCTGGCATGTCAGCGCGAATGTTGCGCCACAGAACATAAATCAAAAATCCAATGACTATCGACGAATTCACTCAATTCATCAATCAGTACAATCCTTTCGGCAAAGAAACTAACTGGATACTCCAGGTTTTCCTGGTCGTGCTCGGGACTCTGTTGCTGGATTTCTTCCAGAAACGTGCGCTGAATAAAATTCAGCAGCGAATCGCCAGAACCCGCACCGAATGGGATGACCTGGTATTTGAATCCGCACGTAAACCTGTCTCCCTGCTGATCTGGTTACTGGGTATTACCCTGGCAGCAGACATTGTACAGCAGGTGAGTGGTGCCGCCATCTTCAAGGTCATTGACCCCATTCGCAGTATCGGGGTGATCTTTATTATTTCCCTGTTCCTGTTGCGTTTGATTCGAGGCACGGAAGAGATTCTCATTGAACGGGAAAAAAAGGCCGTAGAAAAAAGTATCGACAAAGCCACGGTGCATTCCATCGGTAAGCTGGTACGCCTGTCGGTGATCATTACCTCGGCACTGGTCATGCTGCAGACCCTAGGATTCAGTGTTTCCGGGGTGCTGGCTTTCGGCGGAATCGGTGGCATTGCGATTGGTTTTGCTGCCAAGGATTTGCTGGCGAATTTTTTTGGCGGGCTGATGATCTATCTCGATCGGCCGTTTATGATCGGCGACTGGATTCGTTCCAGTGATCGCCAGATCGAAGGGGTGGTGGAAAATATCGGCTGGCGCCTGACCTGTATTCGCACATTTGATAAACGCCCGCTATACGTACCTAACTCGGTGTTTGCCAATATTGCCGTGGAAAATCCGTCCCGCATGAGTAACCGCCGCATTTATGAAACCATCGGTATTCGTTATGCTGATGCCAGTCATATGGCGGCGATAGTGGCAGATGTAAAAACCATGCTGAAAAATCATGAGGCTATCGACACCAGCCTGACACTGATGGTGAACTTCAATGCCTTCGCCGCTTCGTCCATCGATTTCTTCGTATATACCTTTACCAAAACCACGGACTGGGCGGAATACCATAACATCAAGCAGGATGTACTCCTGAAAATTATGGCTACCATCGAAAGCTATGGAGCAGAAATTGCTTTCCCAACTTCCAGCCTGCATATAGAATCCTTACCAGAACCCACGTTTCAGGAATCGGCAAATGGCTGACAAATTACTGGTTGTACTTGCAAATGCGGATCTCGCGCATCCCGCCGAAGTATTGCCGCCGATTTTGCAGGCCACAGTTGCCGCCGCCATGGACTATGAAGTGGAAGTGCTGTTCACCGGACAGGCAGGTCATCTGGCCATGGTGGGCGTGGCCGATGCCATGGTGATTGAAGACGAGCATCACGCCACTGTGTATGAATATATAAAGCAAGCCCGCAAAGCCGGGGTTCAATTTAAAGTATGCACCCCGGCGGTAAAAATCTGGGGCGATAACATCATCCCGGAAATATCCGAAACGGTCGGCGCCGCTTATATTATTACGGAATCCATGGATTCCAATGTTGTGACGTTCACATACTAAGGAAGCTCTGATTCATTCATCCGTGAATGATCAGAGCACGAAAAAGGTAAAATACAATTTTACCTTTTTCTTCATATTCAATGGCTTAACGGCCATTGAATATGGCAGCACATCCTTGTGCTGCGGAAACGCTGAATAATCAGGGTTTCCCTAAAACATCTGACACAGAGTCACAGAGACACGGAGTCATCGTAAAGTGGGTACAGGTGTCTGGTGTTCCGTTTTACTGACCAAGCTCAGTTGTATTGAACATTTTATCGGTTAAGAAAAGCATCTATGAATCGCAGAATATTTCATCAAACTCTGAGTCTCTCTGGCTCTGTGTCAAAAAATCAGAAACTAAACAGTAATGATCACGATTAAAGAAGCACAGCAGGCATTGGAAAATGCCGATCAACTCTATACGCCCAGCCAGATTGACAAAACCCTGGATCGTTTGGCGGATAAAATCAACAGCTATTACCAGACACAGCAGCTCAAACAACCTGTGATTGTCATTAGCATTATGAACGGTGGCCTGATCCCCGCCGGGCATTTGCTTACACGGTTTGATTTTCCGCTGTTTATGGATTTTATCCATGCCACCCGTTATCGCAACCAGACCTCCGGCGGTGAGCTGGACTGGAAAGTCGAACCCCATTTATCCCTCGCCAGGCAACGCATATTACTGGTGGATGATATCCTGGATGAAGGCTATACCCTGGACGCGATTGCTCACTATTGTGAAGAGCAGGGCGCCGAAGAAGTAAAAAGTGTCGTGTTGGTAGAAAAGGAACATGACCGCAGAAAGCCGGGTGTGAACTGCGATTTCATCGGTATACAGGTAGAAGACCGCTATGTGTTCGGTTTTGGCATGGATTACCGGGGCTATCATCGCAACCTGGACGGCATTTACGCACTCAACGAGTCCTGATATGACATCTCCCGTAGCCATCATCGGCGGTACCGGCCTTACCCAGTTGCCGGACCTGGCCATTACCCATAAAGAAATGGTGAGCACACCCTATGGTCCGGCATCGTCACCGCTGAATTTCGGTAATATCGATAGTCGGGAAATTATCTTCCTGGCGCGGCATGGCTATCTGCACACCATCCCGCCTCATAAGGTCAATTACCAGGCCAATGTCTGGGCGTTAAAACAGGCAGGGGTGGAACGCATTTATGCGGTGGCGGCCGTGGGTGGCATTACCCCAGGCATGCATCCGGGACGGATTGTGATCCCGCACCAGATTATCGATTACACCTATGGCCGGGCCCAGACCTTTTTTGAAGATGGCCTGAGTGAAGTGACCCATATCGATTTCACCAACCCTTACACCGAATCCCAGCGCCAGTTGCTCATACAAACCGCGCAGCAGCTGAAGTATGATCCGGCTACCGAAGCCGTGTACGCCGCAACCCAGGGGCCAAGGCTGGAAACCACCGCTGAAATCGCCAGACTGGAACGGGATGGCTGTGACATTGTGGGCATGACCGGAATGCCGGAAGCAGCATTGGCCCGTGAACTGGACATGGAGTACGCCACCACTGCGCTAGTCGTCAACTGGGCAGCGGGCAAGGACGGTGACAAGCCCATTACTCTGGCGGCTATGGATAAATACCTGAAAGCAGGGATGAAGCAGGTTCGCTGTTTGCTGGCGGAAGCGATTTCGAACCAGGCTGCCTGAGCCAGAGTGAGGAATTGAAGTCAGGCGCTATCTATAAAGCTTTCCCTAGCACCTGAATTCATAAGTCTTTGATTATAAAGTAAATATATAAAATCATCGGCTTGATTATCCGCGTCTTATGATGCAAAATGCCTACACTAAAATAACTAGCGCACAGATATTGTTTATATGGAAAACCCACCAAAAATACTCGTGGTTGAGGATGATCCCGGCTTACAGAAGCAGATGAAATGGAGTTTCGACGAATTCGAAGTCATCACCGCAGGTGATCGCAAAGCAGCCCTGCAACAGCTACTCAAACACAAACCACCGGTAGTCACCGTGGACCTGGGGCTACCTCCCGACCCGGATGGCAGCAGCGAAGGCCTGGCGACACTGGAAGAAATCCTGTCCCATGCACCTAACACCAAAGTCATTATTGTCAGCGGCAATGAAGAACGACAGAACGCCGTTAACTCCGTCGCATCCGGTGCCTACGATTTCTATCAGAAACCCATCGACCCCGAAGTCCTGAACCAGATCATCAAACGCGCTTACCGCGTGTATGAACTGGAAGAAGAGAACCGCAAGCTCAGCATGCAGCAAATGGACCTGCCGGATGGCCTGATCGCCAATAGCACCCAGATGCATAATGTCTGTCACCGCATCGAAAAAGTCGCGCCCTCGGATGCCACGGTATTACTGCTGGGAGATAGCGGCACCGGTAAAGAACTTTGTGCCAGGGCACTGCATAATAAAAGTCCATCAGCTAAAGGTCGGTTCGTTGCTATTAACTGCGCCGCCATCCCGGAAAACCTGCTGGAGTCCGAACTGTTCGGCTACGAGAAAGGCGCCTTCACTGGCGCGAATAAAACCACCCCGGGCAAAATCGAATACGCCGAAGGCGGCACACTGTTCCTGGATGAAATGGGTGAGCTGCCCATGCCGTTACAGGCAAAACTATTGCGTTTCCTGCAGGAGCGCGTCGTCGAGCGCATCGGTGGCAGGCAAGAAATCCCGGTCAATGTACGCGTCATCTGCGCTACCCACCAGAACCTGGAAGATAAAATTTCGAAAAGCGAGTTTCGAGAAGACCTGTATTACCGCATTAACGAAATTCCCATCAACATACCGGCCTTAAGAGAAAGGGGCGGAGATGTCATCTTGCTGGCTCGCTCATTCCTGGAAACTTTTAACCGCGAACAAAAGAAAAAAATCAAAGGATTCACCAAAGAAGCTTTATCCGCTATCGAGGCTCATGAATGGCCGGGTAATGTGCGCGAACTGAAAAACCGCATCAAACGCGCCGTTATCATGGCCGATGGCAAACACATCACGCCACAGGACCTTGAGTTGGCAGAATCGGAAGATAGTACCAATTTGAACTCATTCAATTTGAGAGACGTACGGGAAGCGGCAGAGAAAGAAGTGATATTAAAAGCACTGAGTAATACTGGTGGAAAAATCTCTCCTGCAGCTGAGTTACTGGGCGTGAGTCGGCCAACATTGTATGATCTCATTCAGAAACTCAATATTGAAATTTAAACATCTTATTGATTGGTATGCTTCGTTCAGCATTCAATGCTGAAAAGATCTTAAGGTATAAATGAGTATCAAGCTGACAGAAAATTTTACACTAACGTGCCTGGTATCATTGGCTACATGAGAAACATTTTAAAAATCAAGGCTAAAACCAGTTGGTATAGTAATTGCTTTCTTTAGTTGTTTAGCGGGGTCATGCTTTCTATCCGATATCGCTTAATCTTCAGTAAATCAATTATGTCGGGTGGGTATTCCTGCTGTATTGAAGTAAAGTATCGCCAGCTCTAAATTCTCGAAATAACTGGAGTAAAGCATGAAACAGTATGTTCTATTATTCGTTACTCTGTTGTTTACCAGTTATCAGGCGAGAGCCCAAACGATTAGCTATCTGACTGTTGTAGGCGATGACAGTCTCCCCGGGATCGTGGGGGAATATGCGTACGATTCAGATTTCAGCTGGATGAGTCATCGATTTCCCGATAATACAACCCGGTTTAGCTGGACTCTCGGGCCCGGTGCCGAGGGTGGTGCTACAATTGGCAGTGGACAACAGCCTAGACAAATGACT
>Ga0114931_10004042_pt1 | contig 18391 bp, 15 predicted proteins | sample 2SBtaG_FD_89579 | JGI IMG/M metagenome (GOLD analysis project Ga0114931, IMG submission 89579) | Deep subsurface microbial communities from Kolumbo volcano to uncover new lineages of life (NeLLi) - 2SBTROV14_V59a metaG | ecosystem: Environmental > Aquatic > Marine > Volcanic | place: Kolumbo...
AGGTCTCGATATGGACATTCTTAACCGTGAGGTCACAAGAGAAGGCAATAAGATATACCTTCAGCCCAGAGAGTTTAGTCTGCTTGAATACTTAATGCGTAATGCCGGAAAGGTAATTACAAAGACTCTTATTATGGAACAAGTCTATGATTACTATTTTGACCCTCAAACAAATGTTGTCGATGTATTAATCTGCAGACTTAGGAGCAAGATCGACCGGAAATTTAAGAAGAAGCTGATTCATACGATAAGAGGAGTCGGATATGCTCTTAAAGAATCCTAAACTCTTAACTAAATCAATCACCTTCAGAATAATAATATGGTTTACCATATTCTTTTCCCTGAGCTTTATTGCTATAAACGTTTACGCATATACTTTCATATCCTCGGTTATATTAAAAGGGAGCAGAGCTGAGGTAGAGGAAGATATTGCGGAGCTTAGAGAGATTTATTGGGAAAATGGCTTAGAATCATTAAAATCTGAAGTATTTGAAGACGGTAATAACATTTTCTTGGTACATTTAATTACAAGTGTGGGGGACTCCCCTATCTTGAGGATCCCGGCGGGTTGGGCCGGTATAAACCCCGAGAGCATCAAGCAAAGCAAGCAAACTGCAGAAGACGGCTGGCAATACCTCTCAGATGACAGTAAGGGTAAGATTTATGAGATTCGCTCACTCACCCTGTCTGACGGCTCAGTCCTACCAAAGGATTGATGATCGAGAGATGTTTCTAAGCTATTTCAGAAAACTGTACTTAATCTCTTTACTGCCTGTAGTTTTAATCGCATACTTGGGCGGGTTATTTGCTGCCGACAGAGCGCTTAACCCTATAAGACAGCTTATTAATACCATGAACACAATTATTGTGGATGTAAAAGTAAACGTAAGGGTGCCGGAGAATAAAACAGATAACTTATATCATGAGCTTAATACGGTTTTTAACACTTTGCTTGAGAAAATCGAAACCCTTATGAACGGGATAAGAAACTCCCTGGACAACTTAGCTCATGATTTGAGGACCCCTATGACAAGATTGAGAATAACTGCAGAAGCTGCAATTAGGTCAAAGCAAGGCGAGCAGAAGCTGCGAGAGTCATTAATCGATTGCGTGGATGAATCAGAGCGGATCCTTTTAATATTAAATACAATATTAGACGTATCGGAAGCGGAGAACGGAGCTATGGAGCTCAATCCGGAACAACTGGACTTACCGCCGCTTATTGAAGACATTGCCGAGATGTACAGATATGCTGCCGAGGAAAAAAATATCTCTGTACACACCTCTTGTTCTGAAGAGCTTAACCTACTAGCTGACCGGCACAGGTTCCGTCAGGTCTTGGCTAATTTATTGGACAATGCAATTAAGTACACGCCTCCCGGCGGGAGAGTCAATATCGTTGCGGAGAATCTTGAGCAAAATGTCAGGATTACTGTTCGGGATACGGGCATGGGTATTAACGATCACGAGCTTAATTATATATGGGAGCATTTATACAGAGGGGATAAAAGTAGAAGCAAGAGAGGTGTAGGGCTTGGCTTAAGCCTGGTAAAAGCTATTGTGGGTGCACACGCCGGATACGTCGAAGTACATAGCAAACCGGGAACAGGCTCTTCATTTTCAGTCTATATCCCGCACTGAAATTAGTACTATTGGTAAATTCACTTTAAATCGACGATATTGTAAGGGGTTATTAATCAACTATTACATAATACCGTCTGAAGTTTTCTGGCACTCTCCTCCCATGAGAAAAGTTTTGCCCTCTCGTAACCCTTAAATCTAAGATTGTTTCTATATTCGCCGGAACCAAGCAGCTTACTCATGCCGCCGGCTATATCGTCTAGACTATAAGGATCAACTTTTTCATAAGCATCGCCCCCTACTTCCTCGAAAACCGGTATATCTGAGCCGAGTACCGGACATCCAAGAGCCATTGCCTCAATAAGCGGCAGACCAAACCCTTCAATTAGCGAGGGGAAAACCAGGAACTGAGCGTTCTTAAAAAGAGGTATCATAGCTTCATCCGACAGATGTCCCTCAAATATTACTCTGCTGTTAAGCTTAAGCTCCGACGCCAATCTTTGTAATTTAATTTTGTAATCACCCCGCCCAACGATGACGAGATCCACATCGGAAAATTCACCGCTTATCTGTTTAAATGCTCTCAGCATACCCGGAATATTTTTATAGGGTCTCGTATGGCCTATGGAAATAATATATTTTCTACCTCTGTACTCTCGGGCGTTTTCCCTAGATGCAAATTTCTCAAAATGCACTCTGTCTACTCCATGATGGATGACATGTATACAGTCTTCGGACAAGTCATACCTGCTGAGCGCCTGTTCTTTTGTATATTCCGAGATCGCGACAATCGAATCTGAGTATTCGAGTGCCTTTTTTATAAATATTTTTCCGTAATATTCGATAAATTTCCTGCGGTAATACTCATCGAACGCAAGCTCAGGGTGATCCACCCAAATTAAATCATGAAGCGTAACCACAATTCGTCCGGCCTTAATGTTCCCGGGCAATAAATGGAAGAATGAGTGGTATACGTCGAGCTTAAGATCGTTTATCTCGCTAAATCCAAAAACACAGCTTCTCAGAGAAGAGGGATCATATGGTATTGAAATTTCCTGAAAATTTTTATTATCCGTAATTTTAGAGGCATATTCGGATTTTTTTATAATAATATATTCATTCTCGCTATCCAATTTTGCGAGATTCGATATCATGTTAAGAACGACCCTTCCTATACCGGTTTGCCCGGGTCGAAGATTTCTGGCATCAAGACCAATTCTCAAGGCTCTCTCCGCATAGCTCAGACTCTATGGTATCGACCATTTTATGAACAGTGTGCTTCTTATTGACTTGTATGAGGGCCTGTTCAGACCAGAGCTTTCTGAGCTCAGGGCACAACAGAGATTTTTTCAATTTAAGCGCGAGATCATCAGCATCCTCATTTTTAAAAAGTAGCCCGCTTTTCTCATGCTCAATCAGCTCTGCTATACCGTCCACATCCGTGCCTATCGAAGGAACTCTCATAGCCATTGCTTCAATAAGAGCCCGAGGTAAGGGGTCCCACCTGGAGGGTTGTACGTATAAGTCCGCTATCTGAAGCAAATTCGAGATATTGGGCACGTAGCCTACCCATTTAACTTGTTCCGCTATACCCAATTCTCCAGACAGCTTTCGTAACGATTTCTCAAATCTCGGATTGGAGCTTCCTGCAAGCACAAGAGTTATATCCTTTGGTGTATCTTTGGATTTCAAGATAGAAGACATGGCACTAAGGAGAATATCTTGGCCTTTCCGGTATTCCATTTTTCCCGCGCAAAGTATTACAAAATGGTCCGGTTTAACACCGAACTTCCTTTTTATTTCATATGCCGGGGAATCAGGAGTAAGCTCAGACGTATCGACTCCGTTCATCATCGTTACCACTTTCTCAGGAGGCAGCGAAAAATATCTGATTGTATTTGACCTTACATATTCCGAGACAGCGAAAATGCGCTTGAACCGGGACAGTGATTTTTTAATGAAATAATATCTCCACCACCTCCAAAGCATGAATTTATCCTTATTCTCCATACTATGGATAGTTGTAATATTGGTAAGGCGTTTCATCCCAACCGTAGAAAGGGAGACTAAAAGATCCGCCGGATGCTTATGGCTATGAATCAGGGTTATTTCATTGGCTTTGACCAACCCTCTTATTAACCTTATTGCCTTAATCAGACGAAAGAGGTCGAATCCATAAAAAGGGTTCATATAGTGCTTGGATATAAGTGAGCTCGGCCGCACCTCGACTCCGTAACGGCACAATTCCTTATACAGTCCGACATAAGGGCCATAAGGACACAGGAGTGTTATCCGATAACCTCTTCGGGCAAATTCTTTGGTTATAAGCCTTGTATGGTTCTCTGCGCCGCCCATCGAAGAGGCATCAATTATTTGAAGCATGCGCTTCGTTTGACGGGCGCTATTTTGGATCATTATCGTTTAATAATAAGTCCGGCTCTTCTGTCAGGGGATGGTTATGTTCTCTTTCATCGACAATATTAAGCAACATTTTTTCAGCTTCGGCATAATCATTTTCAGTATCGACATCGATCCAGTAATGACCGTTAATATTAAATGTTCTTATCTGTCTTTTTTTGCCAGCTACTCTTATCCCACCGGACAGTGTATCGTCATTGTCCTCAATACTCTCTTCAAGCGCCGCGAATATAACTGAAGGTGTCAGAACAAATATCCCACAGTCGACTCCGTTATAATTCTCTAGTTTCTTCCCTATATCGACAATATTTCCGTTTTCTATTTTCACTTTTGTCGCATCTATCAGATCGATATGTTTTTTGGGTGTTTCATCAACGACCAAAACGCAGTCATTGTTTTCTAGATGCATCTTCTTTAAGTCTTCTATGATCCTAGAGGAAAATATATGATCCGACATAAGTAAGAAGAATTTCTCCTGACAGTTCTTACTTAATATCCCTTTCGCTTTGAGTACCGAAACCCCGTTTCCTTTATCCCATTCATTATTTTCAACATACGTAATTCTTACTCCATACTCGCTTCCGTTTCCTAATTCTTTTTTAATTTCTTCACCCTCGTATCCAATTACTACAGTACAATCCTCTACTCCGCATTTCTTTAAATTTATTATTGTCCGCTCAATCAAAGATAAGCCCAATATCTGAGTGAGAGGCTTTGGCTTCCCATTGGTTACAGAATGGAGTCTGCTCCCGATTCCTGCTGCTATGATTAAAGCCTTACTTATTACTCCGTTCGATTCTTTATGCAATGTTAAACTCTCTTATCCCCGCACTCATCCCGTGAATTTTTAAAACCTTTTAATACCAATACTTAACTCACATTCTCCAAAGGTTCTGATAATGAACTATGCTTTATTCAAAAGCTGCCTGTTATGGGCCTCTAATCTTTTTGTCACAAGAAAATCATCAAACAAATGTATTGCTATCAAAATTAATGAGAGAGAAGTGATACCAAGCACCAGCGGATACCCTCCGAATACCGATGCCAGAAGAATGATAAATGCAAAATATTCCCTCTGAATTAATGGGCGGGTCCTGTAAACGAGCTTGTATAAATATGATCTTTTTGCGAGTGGAAATAGCTCGTCTATCACAGAGGGGTAGCTAACCATGCTTCCCGAATCCGCATATTTGCCGAGAAAATAAACTCCCCATGTCAATGAAAAAATGTAAATCATGATATTCATACAGCCTATAAATAGGGCTATCGTATTACCCATTATGAAGTAATAACCAAGCGGAACTCCGATAAGGAAAGAAACGTATGTTGTCTGGTCGAATATCGTATCTATCCACTGTCCTAACCTGCTTTCCCGGAGTTTCATCTTTGCGACCTCTCCGTCACACCCGTCCAGTATGGAAGATAGTTCCATTAAAATACCGCCCCATACCGGGTATCCGAAGGCATAAAGAACCCCGGTCAATACTCCAACAATGCCTACTATAGCGCTGATTAGATTAGGAGTAATAGTAGTATTAATGAGTAATCTGCTGATCGGTATCGAAATTCGTCTGTTAATATTCCTCGATTTCCAACCTCTTTCAGACTTCCGAATATCTGAGAAAAGCAGATCCTGAGCTTCACTCAGAGAACTTTTATCCGAGCAAAGACGCATCCAACTGTCGTTTGGCATCTGAAGATATTTTATTTTAGTCGTTCTTTTTAGTTCATTGCACCAAGCTGATAAATCTAATGACTTTAAAGTCAATTTTTCAATCTGAGTGCCGCTTGTTATAATCGCGCCCACTATTCCTAACTCTAATGTTTCTACTACAGGCTCACCGACCGCAATAACAGACTCGTTTTCTAAGGTCTCATACTTGGTTAATCTCGATAGCGTCCCGGTTGTTGTTACAAGATTGGACTGAAGTACAAGATATGGACCAGAATTTAATTCCAGAGGAGTCTCGATATTGTGCCAGGCAATATTATCATTCTCATACTTTGAGCTAGACAATACCCCTTCATAGGTGGGCTTACTCCCGACTATTACGGTAATCTCTTTAATACCGGCCCTTTCGGCGGTAACAATCAGACGTTTAAGCTGAGTAACGCCTCCCAGAGTAAATCCCCCGAATGAATTTAATGGTTCTCCGTCTACGCCGCGTCCGGCTGCTATAATGATTGCGTGCTTCATATGATATTTACTCCGTGCTCGTATTCACAATTTGCAGATTTCTATTCCCATTGGATTTATCTAAGTGGCTGCTAGGATTAGAGTTTGCCGCCACTTTGAGAGTATTGCCCAGAGAGTCTGTGTAAATTTTGTATACGTCACATATATCGAAGGATTTTATTTTGCAAACAATATGTTCATTTCTAATTAGTCTGTATATCGCGCTTACAAATCTTTTTTTATTGGAGTCCTCGGTTCTAATCTCTTCCTCTATTGATTCCTTTATTAAATTAAGACCCGAGTGCCTGAAGGAGCAGAGACTAATTGAGTCCGAAGATACGAAGTGCTTTACAAATTTGTTATCTCCGATTTCAGCTATCTCCCTATACTGTTTAAGAACTTTTTTATCGTTGGATTCGCGATTTATTCCCCGGCTAACGACGAAGCATGATGTGCCGCCTTCGTATTTGATAAAAAGCTCCAGCAATTCTTCATGAATAAGACTCTCAATATTGAGAATAAGGACATCTTCATTTACATCGCGCATAACCATCCAGAGAGCGACAAGTGTACCGGCGCTTTGAAATTGGAATGGGTTATGAATAATTTTTATTTTAATTTGTATCTCGTCAGAGTTTATGAGGAAGTCCAAGAATTGATCATCGCCGATCCCCCGTATCATTAACAACTCATCAACCCCAGCGTTGATCAAACATTCTATTTGATCCTTTAAGAGTGATCTCAGGTTAGAATTCAATGCGGGTCGTTTATTTCCCGGGTCTATGGATAATATACTTTTATTGTTCGTGGGTAGTATGACTGCTTTCATCTTTTTATCCTCGCACAGTAAGAGATCAAAGGTTGCAATTTACAATTTGGAGTTGGATGCAGATGTCAGATTTAATTTATCCATTCCAGCCTGTCTTTTCCCGGATTAATCAGCACTCCTATCCATATCGTCTTAATATATAGACTCAGTATTACGAGAACCCTTCTTATTAATTACAATCTTGTAAGATTACTAAGTACTACTCAGATGGTTTTCCCTGTATTTGGTATTCTCCGGGTTAATAGTTATCCCTAAATTAACAAGATAAAGCGTTTAAAAAGCAGGTCCGTAGCCCTAGATCTTCACACTATAATGCTTCTGTTTATTGACGCCTTCAGTGCGTAGGTTGAAGCCATGACTCTTATTAAAATACTACAGAGAAAAGCAACGGCAGCCCCCATGTAGGAATAGTCCGGCACCAGAAGGTATAGCAGAATGATAAAGGAAATTGAGGTCGTCACATCGATAATATTTCGGATCCCGGGCTTTCCGAACGAAAGTAAAACCGGGTTTACCCAGAATATAAGGAGTGAGATTAAACCCGCTACCGTGACAACGCGCATTGCATTCACTGCTTGTAAGTACTCAGGACCGAATACCGCACCTACAATGAAGGAAGCTAGAAAAAGCACAATTAATACTAGCGGAACCGCAAGCTTCATGAGCTTTCTTAATGCAAACACAATAATATTTCTAAGCTCCCCGTATGCACCACGCTGTGAAAACTTAACAAGCTCCGGATATATGGTCTCGTAAAGCGGGTCCTCTATGCGAAGCATAAGTTTTACAAAAGATTTCGCAACCTTATAATAAGCCGCCGCGTCCTTACCCGACCAATATCCGAGCAGAAGCATCCCCAGGTATTCATCGTTTACCATCCTTAAAGTCCCTGCAATACTTGTATTGCCAAGAAACCATCCCATCTCTCTATACTTATATTTTATAAGAGTTATTCTTGCCCTCCACCAATCTCCTAACCCCCTCTCATCTAAGGTCTTGGATACGAGAACAAGCCTGATTGCGAGTGAAAGAAAACTCGCGGCTGCATAGGACATCAACACTTCACTTATACCCATCCCCAAGGAAAGAACAGTAATAACCGCTGCCAATTTGAAGAAATTATAGAATGCCGTAATGAATGCAATACTTTTAAACTTATCAAAGATTCTGAGAATGGCGTCTGAAGTATAGTTGGCTGTGTTAAACAGCATGGAAAACCCGTAAATGTAAATGAAGTAATAAGCGTTATCTGAGCGTATAAAGTAATTCTCAGCCATTTTGGCCGTCACCAGTATTATGGAAAATGCGAGTATTCCGCTGACAATATTTATTAAGTACGAGAGTTTGATTACTGATAATACTTTCTCATCATCATCCGCGAGATAGCCGCTTATATATTTCGTGGCCGTCTCCCATACCCTGAAATCGAAGATATTATCCACAATATCCACATAAGCGACTACGAGAACCATTACTCCGTAGTCGTTCACGCCGAGCATTCTTGCAAGAATAACCACTTCAAGCGCAGCAAAAACGCCGGAGAGTGTTTTACCTCCCAACAGCCATTTGGCATTACGAAAAAGCTTTTCTGATATTGACTCTGTTTTACGCATTTAAGAAGTGGTTTTTAAAGCCATCTTTCCTTCCACATCTGGAACATGAGGAGATACCAGATTTTATGCTCACTCACCGAGCCTCTCAAAAAATCTTTAACTGCTTGAGATACAGCTTTCTCATTAAAGATTCCGTCTCTTCTCACTTTGTCCTCATTCAGATGATCCATTAGAAGCGGATATAATTCACACTTTAGCCAATCGGACACAGGGGCGAGGAACCCACTTTTCGGACGGTCAACTAATTCCTGAGGGATATATCTATAAAGTATCTTTCTCAGAATGTATTTACTGACTCCATTTTTGCATTTAAGCGCAGACGGGATGCGGACGGCGTATTCAACCAGTCTGTGGTCCAGAAAAGGCTCTCTGCTTTCAAGACTTACACTCATAGAGGCCCTGTCCACTTTTGTAAGAACATCATCGAGTAGAAACGTCCTCATATCGATACCCATCATCTGCGCCTGGAAATCAATATCCTGAAGCTCTGCAAACGTATCTTCAAAATAAGTATCATAATGAGAATCGCAGTGAACACTCAGTAAATTCCTCAGATCTTCAGGCTCCCACTTATTGATATTAAACCTGTACATATCAAGAATTCTTTTCTCGTTGCAAGCGGAAAGCATATTTCTATATTTCTTGTATTTATCGCTGAAATGCTTTATACGAGGCATAATATGACTTAATTTACGATACGTCCTATCGACCCTTTCGGCACTAAGCGAATTAAGTACGCAAACGATAGTATTTCTTAGATGTCCCGGGATTCGTCCAAACGTAGCGATTAAAGAGCTTAAATTCCTGTAACGGTTATATCCTCCGAAAAGCTCGTCCCCTCCGTCAGCGGAAAGAGCTACCGTAACGTCCCGCTTTGTTAGCTTTGATAGAATATATGTAGGTATCCCGGAATTATCTCCGAAGGGTTCATCATATAATTCGGGAAGGTCTCCGATGACCTCAAGACAATCGTTAACGGACATATAGTATTCAACATGCTCGGTACCCAGGTGTTCTGCAATTTTTTTAGCCCAATCGGCTTCATTATATTTATCATCATAAAATCCTATTGAAAAAGTTTTAAGCCGGGCGTTGGTATTTTTTTGAAGAAGCGCCGTAAGAGTTGACGAATCTATCCCGCCGCTTAAAAAAACCCCGACCGGAACATCGGACAGGAGCCTGTATTTAAAAGAATCTATAAGAAGTGCCTCGAGCTCCTCGGCAATCTCGTCTTCTGTGCCTTCCACAGGCTCCCCGAGGTAATAATCATTCACATCCCAATACTTAATTTCACTAACCTCACTTTTATGCAGACGCAGGTAATGTCCGGGCTTAAGCTTAAATGTGTCTTTAAATATTGTTCGGGGGGCAGGTACATAACCGTAGCGGAGGTAATTGGGAATAACGCCGTAGTCAATTTCCTTGGGAAAGCCCGGATGAGCCATCAGGGCCTTAAGCTCTGAGCCGAAGAGCAACTTGCTGTCTTTATAGTAGTAATAAAGGGGTTTAACACCGAGCCTGTCCCTAACGAGATATAACGCCTCGACCCTCTTGTCCCATATGGCGATTGCGAACATACCTATGAAGCGGCTTATGCAATCAATGCCCCACTCAAGATAAGCCTTGAGCGCTACTTCAGTGTCGGAGTTGCTGTTAAATGAGTGCCCTTTGGACCTAAGCTCTTCCCTTAACTCCTTAAAGTTATAAATTTCCCCGTTATAGACTATCCAAACCGCGCCTCCCTGTGCGTTCATCGGCTGATGACCCAGAGAAGATAGGTCCAATACGGCTAGCCTTCTGTGTCCGAGCCCTACCTGGTTTTGATCGTCGAAATACATACCCGCGTCATCAGGCCCCCGGTGAGTTAATGAACCTCTCATCGATGTTAACGCTTGAACATGGTTTTCACACATAAAATTACAATACCCTACAATTCCGCACATTCTTTAGCTCCTTCAGAAACGATATTTAGTCTCCTGATACGTACTTTTATTCAGCTTCGTTGAGCCTGTACAACTTGTAATTTCCGATCGTAGTTTCAAATGTGTAGTTATCAAATATGAACTTTCCGAAGTACTCCAACCCAAGAGTTTGTCTTTTGTCTTCACCTTTGTAAACAATTACATACGAGGGCTTGTCTATTCGCAATTTGGGTAGAAATGTTCCCTCAAAGTTAGTAATCCGTCTTAGTGTGAAGATGTGGTTATCGTTCCACCAGAAAACCTTTATTGGCGAGCGCCTGTCTGATAGGAAATATATGATTGGCTGACCGCCGAGAACTAATATCTTTTCATCACTCTTAGTGTTATTCCTTATATAACGGGAGATGTCGTAGGATTCGATGTGGTCAAGGCGGTATTTCTCGGTACGACGAAGGTCAATCTTATTATTATAGGCTAGAACTTTATGAAGAGGGGACTGGACAAGAACTAAAAGCGTGACAGCTACGATTATTGCTTTGATCCTTTTTGTGCTTAATCTGAGTTTGGTTATAGCAAAGGAGATTACAAGAGAGTACGGAAGCGCCATCTGCAGATAGTAATGCGAGTACATACGCCTACCGCTCAGAACCCCTAAAAAGGACAGAACGAATAGCGCCAGGATGAAGTAGAATATTCTTTTTCCCGCCTCTTGGTCAAAGCGTTCTTTGGTTAATTCAACAATTATATATACGGCGCTCAAGAGAGCCAGGAGCGTCAGAATCTCAAATTCCGAAGTAACAATCCGGCGCATGAAATCGTATGTATTTATTAATCCCTCGGACAAGGGAATCATCTGGATGTAACTACCATTGGCTGTAAAAAACGCGTAATAGAAATCGTTCAGCGCGCCGTTTGACCAGAAGTAGGCACTCAAAATTATGAATGGAGCTGCAATACCCAGGGAATAACAGAGTGTTTTTGTAACAAAGGATTTAAAATCATATAACCCTGGTACCGCATATGAGTAAACGATCATAATCGGCACCACAAGTACGGAGAATACGGCCGATCCTTTCACGAATACAGCGGCTGAAGAGAAAACTCCCGAGAGGAATAAGAACCCGAGGTTTCCGTTCGTCGCATAGGATAAATAGAAGAGTAAGCTCAGGATCACAGGGAGCATCATGATCAACTCACCGTTTGAAGCGAACCCCTGAAAGTCCGGTATAACAAAAAATAACCCGTATATCAATGGTGGAATGAGGCGTATAAAACTATTAGACATATGCCTTGGGAACAAATACCCCCCCGTCAAGTAAAGACAATACATCGATAGTATTAAATAGAGTGTCGTGAATATACGCAGAGCCGGGACGCTGTTCTCAAACAGCATGATTACAGGTACAAAAACCAGAAATAGCAGCGGTCCCTTATTATCCCATGCGGTTTTATAGGGCACTCCGCCGTTTACCACGTCCTGCGCAATCGTCCAGTACATGCTCTCATCCCAATCAAGTACCGAAACATTCAAAACAGGAAGCCTGATCAAAAAAATGAGGAGAATTATACAGAGCAGCCAGAGCAGCTCTTTATCAGACCAGTTTATTGGAATATTCATACTTCTACCTGAATCACTATTCACCCTGAAGCCTTAATAGGCCGGAGCTCTGTTAATCTCCCCCTATTCATATCGAAGCGCCTCTATCGGGTCTAGCTTTGATGCTTTCCACGCAGGGTATAAACCGAAAAATACCCCTACTGCGGCCGCAAACCCGAATGCCAGTAAAACAGCTTGCACTGAGATGATGCTCGGCCAGCCCGAGAACGATGAAGCCAGTTTCGATACTATTACACCTAGGACAACGCCTACTACGCCGCCTGCGAGTGATAGAACAAGGGCCTCTACAAGGAACTGAAACCTGATATCCCTTTCCTTTGCGCCTACAGCCATCCTGATTCCGATTTCCCTCGTTCTTTCCCCTACTGAGGCGAGCATAATATTCATAATCCCCACACCGCCGACGATAAGAGAAATCGAAGCTATGCCCCCGAGTAGTACTCCCATGATGTTCGATATGGTCAGAATTTTTTTAACTATTCCGAATTGAGATTTGATATAGAAAGTGTCTTCTTTACCGCCCCTTAGGTTATGTCTCTTTCTAAGAAGCGTGCGGATTTGGGACTGTGCGTTCTCTAATTCATCTGTAGTGTTTACGGATACGAAGATTTTATCCACATGGTCGGCACCTATTATTTGTTTTTGAAAAGTCGTAAAAGGAATTATCACAAGGTCATCCTGATCCCTCCCGCTCGTAGTCTGTCCGAGAGAGCTCATAACACCGATCACTTTAAAACTGCTCTTACCTATTCTTATGGAATTCCCTATCGGGTCTCGGTCGCCAAACAGATTATTAACTACGGTCTTTCCCAAAACGCATACGTTTTCGATGTTTTGTACATCTTGCTTATTGAAAAAAACACCTTGATCCGGGTACCAGTCATTTATATATATGAAGTTCGGCGATGAACCGACAAGTGCTGTGAACCAGCTCTTGTTATCGTAAACCACCTCACCCGGGAGGTCTAAAATCGGAATCGCATAGTTCACCTCCTGTATCTGATCTATAGCCTCTACATCCTTATTAGTCAGTCTTATAACATCTTTGGGCGTTCCGACTCCCCACTTACCCGGGTTAACATAAAGGGCCTTGCCTCCTAAGCTCGTCAATTGTTCCTGAATCATAAAATCCGCGCCCTGAGTGAGGGCGACAAGCGTTATCACGGCTGCTACCCCGATAATAATTCCGAGGCTTGTTAGTGCCGAGCGCACTTTATTTGTCCTTAATGCCGACACAGATACGTAAATAACAGATCGAAGATTTATCCTTATAAGCTTCACGATATGGCAATCCTGGCCTTAGCTATTAAAATCTCCCCGGCTGAGGCAGATATTGGTTACTTTCAGACGTATTCTGGGAAGAGAAACCGACTACAACCTCCTGACCTTCCTTCAAATCACCCTCTAATACTTCCGTATACGCATCATCGCTCTTACCCGTCTTCACACTGACAGATACGAGCTCGCCGCTCTTAGGACGGAGCCAGACATGAGAGTCGTTAGAATTTAGATCCGGTCGGCTACTGATATTCGCTGAAGGTGGAGGCACGAACCTGAGAGCAGCGTTTGGGACTCTAAGGACGTCCTTCTTATCGGCAACTACAATATTTACTTCAGCAGTCATGCCGGGTTTAAGTTTCCAATCACTGTTATCTACAGAAACTACGACGTTATATGTAACAATATTGTTTGTTATGTTCGGAGCATTTCTGATTTGTGACACTACACCTTCGAATACGTCGTTTGTATAAGCGTCGACAGTGAAATTTACTTTCTGTCCATTTTTAACTTTCCCAATATGCTTTTCGCTAACATTGGTATCTATCTTCATCTGAGACATATTCTGGGCTACTATAAACAGCGGTTTCCCATTAGCGCTAACCACTTGCCCGCACTCAACGTTTCTCGACAGCACCACTCCGTCGATCGGGGATCTGATCACGGTATTCTTAAGATTGAATTCTGCCTTCTTCAGCAGAACTTGTGACTGCTCAAAGGCTGCGCGGGTGGATGCGTACCTCTTCTCCGACGAGTCGAATTCTTCCTTCGATATAAGCCTTTTTTCATAGAGTGATTTATCGTTTTCAAAAAGTGTCTTTGCCTGATCAAAATCCGCTTGAGTTTTTCTTACCTGAGCCTGGGCGCTTTCAACCTCAGTTTTGAGTAAATCTTTATAGAGCTCTGCCAGCGGATCCCCCGCATTCACTTCCGAATTGAAATCGACATTCAGCTTGTTTATAATTCCAGAAACCTGGGAGTAAACCTCTATTGATTTTATAGGGTTTAAGTTCCCTGTAGTTGTAATATAGGAGGTGATATCGTTCCTATCGACTTTGGATGTTATATAAACCGCCTCATTACTCCCCGGTTTTAAATACCTAAATGAAATAAGAACTACTAAAGCGACAAGCAGTACAGTGGCTATCAGCACTTTATTATTGCTGAGGCTCATACATCCCTCCTATGGCCCTTTCAAGCTTGGCGACATTAATGTTATATGTGTAAAGAGCCTGCATGTATTTAGCCTTTGAAGTCTCAAATAAGGACTCTGCCTCAGCAAGCTCGACTTCAGAGGCCCTGCCCTGCCTATACCTCTCTTGAGCAAGTACTAGGGTTTTCTGAGCCGACTCCTTCGTTTTATGTCTTACAAGTATGTTTTCCTCAGCAAATTCAAGATCGAGATATAACTCCTTTACTTCAGATACTATGTTGGCTTTGGCTACTTCCATTTCGGACTTAACTTTTCTTATACCGGCTTTGGCTTCCTGCAATTTGCCGAACCTAGAAAACCCCTCGAATATCGGAAATTTCACTCCTACACCGGCTATAAAGCCCGGGGTCTGGGCCCCCTTACCCTCAAATCTATAAGCTGTCCTTCCGAAAACAATGGGATAGAACTCTTTCTTAGACACTTCGAGGTTAGCTTTTGTGGATACTTCCCTGGCTCTGATCTCCTTTAGTTCCGGCCGGGTACCGAGAGCCTGGTCTATGGATTCCTTAAGGTCGAAAATTTTCTTGTTATATCCGCTTACGTCCTCGAGCTTAAGATCGAACTCGTCTTCCTGTCCCATTAATGTTTTAAGGCGGAAATTGGATAATTCTAGATTATTATCGGCACGGGAAAGTTCGAGCTTTACATCTGAAAGATTGGCTTCGGATTTAGTCACATCAAGCTCTGAAGCTCTTTCCGACTCGAAAAAACTTGTTGTTCTCTCGAGCCGTTTTTGTGCTTCAGTTACTCTTTTTTCAAGAGACGCAGCGATGTGTTTATCAGAAAGGATCGTGTAGTAGGCTATTATCGTATCCAGGATTAGATCATCACGTGTACTGTCTTTTCTGAACCCGGAGGATTCAAGTGCGGCTTTTGACGACTTTACTCTGTTTGATGTACGGCCGAAATCCCAGATCAGCTGGTCTAAGTAAAACCCAGATTCTCTCCCGATAAAGGGGATTATTAATCTCGAGCTTATCTGTGGATAGTATGCGGATTTAGCTTGCCTAATACCTGCTTTGGATATTTCTATATCTGCTTGGGACAATTCAATACCAGGATTATTATTTACGGCTAACTTGATTGCCTGCTCCAATGTCAGGGTTTCATTTTCCTGTGCTCTTAGGCAATACGGGCTTAAGAATAGGACGAGAAGTAGAGGTATGAATGAATAAATTATATTCATTGTTACAGTCTTTAAATCAGGCAGCCGATGAAGAAGAAAGAATCCGAGATTTATCAAAATTTGAATAAAACAGATCAAATTACTATTAAATATCCCAAGAAGAGTCACGGTATTGAATGTGCTCTAACGCTAATATAGATTGAAACGAAAAGAGAAGCCTCCCAGACCCTGCCAGTAAATATCACCTTCAGGGATCAGAATCTTTGCCGGATTCACTATATAGCTGAGAGCTCTGAGAAATTGACTGTCTCTTCGTCCTAGCCAATCGGAAGAAATTTCCACTACAATACCTATCGGGATTCCAAGTGCTGGTGTTACAATTAAATCATTGAAAGAAGGGGGCTGCTGCCATGCTTCAATCGTGTATTCAAAAAGAAAGCTGTGCATTGCCGATCCGAATCCCGCTGACACTCGGTCAAAACCGATTTGCCTGTAATAAAGATATGTAGCCATGCCCGAAAGCGGGTGTTGAAAGTAATTCGTGTTTGTAAAATCTCCGTCGCTAAATGGGAAATCCCAGAACGATGTCCTGATATTATCGCAGCCCGGGCTATCCAGCTTACATCCCTGCCAACCCGAAATATTATGAAAATACTGCGATATGGAATTCGTAAACACGTTTTTTACATTCCCAGGCGCAATTATTAACCTCTCTGTCCAATTCCACATATAAGGAATTACAGACGCTCTTGCGAACTCATTGAAATTCCTTCCGATAGACTTAAGCTCCTCTTTGTGAAAGCGAAGTGAGGGATCCTTTGAAGAAAGGTCTATCGATTTACTCTTTTGAACCAGTATTGGCAGTGTATCTCCGTAAAGATCTAAATACGGAGAGCTGTACATATTCTCATAACCTGATGCTTCATTATCGGTGAATGTATATAGAAAGCTAATAATTAAGAGGATTCCGAATAGAATTTTCATACATCAGACTTCCATAATTCTTTGATACTTCCCTCGGCAATACTGTATTTTAGAATTATCATGAAACTATAGCGAGGAAGAATTACGGGAACCTTTCAATCTTATTACAATTCTGAAATGTTTACGGAATATGGATGAACTGAATAATTTGCGTGGTAGTATTTTTCTAATAAAATTCGGGGAATTTCCTTAAACCATCCATATATCAATATGGCAACTTGTTCGGCCCGGCATATAGTACGGTGTACTTATAATGCTAGAAAAAGTTCATAATATTCCTGCATTCATACTCATTATGATCTATGTATTGACACTTAATCATTTCTTTCCGGATAATGTATTGGCGTCATCATCAATAGACTATAAGCCGCTCAATAAATCAGGGGTTAAAATCCTAATTCGAGAATATCAAAGAAAGAACGACGACACATTTGAATTTGATATATACAGGAAAGACATAAGCATAAAGAATTATATATGGAGTCTAATATGGGGAAAAAACTTCGGGTTTTACATGGATGGGGTTAACACGGGAAATAAGAATTTAATGTGTCCGTATGTAGGAGAAGATGACAAACGTTCGGGATCTGAAATCAAAGACATCGGTAACGGCAAGCATCACGTCACGCTCGTTCTGCCTCCTACGCTTATTGAAGCGATCATAAAAAACGGCTGTGCCGTCAGTCCCAAACCGAGAAAAGCTCCTAAGGTTTATAATAAAAAGGAAGAGAATAACAAAAAAGAAGAGAATAACAAAAAAGCGCTTTTCCCAACCGTATATTAAAAAAACCTGTTTTATCTCAACACTTTTGACTATCTAATATACCGAGAAACTTGTTGTTCTTGGGTATATTAGCAGCTATAGATTTCTGTGAACTTTGGTTTTACTTATAATTCGGAAAGGGATAGAAATAATTGTGCAGAGCTTTGAAACTGCGGTTTAAAATACCCTCCGACCGTTTGTGGGAAGGTCTGGCCGGAGGGTATGCAGAGAATGTGGGCTTGAGTCATAGATTTGATTTCTGCATACATACAGCACAATGCCAATATGATAATCACTAGAAAAAAGGTCTTTTTCATTACCCTTTTCCATTTATCCAATTGATTAATACGGTTGGCAATATTCCGAATTAAATATGACCGGGAATAACTCATACCCATATTGCTACCCATCTAGCAATAACTTTTGTAAAATAGTTTCTGCAATGTCTATGTTGTGGATCTTTTATAATATTTCACCGGTCGTAAAGCTGCTCTCTGTAATTGTTTGGTTACCGCTTTCTTCGATACAAGGATTTCAAACTTGTATTCGCTTCCCGGCACTATAAATTCAGCCGGCACTGTAACTGCGGTAACACCCGTTTGGAGTCTGATGCTGAAGTGCTCCGGGGGCTCCGAGCTTTCATTATCCATTACAACCTCGTAGTCCACAATTGCAATTTCAGATTCCGTGTCGCACTCACCTATGTCCGATTCTGTATCGAGCTTGTTTGTTACTTCTGGACTTCCTCCGGTTTAGTAGACATCTACCCACTTCCACAAGAAGCTCTTTCAAACTCATAGGGGCTGAGCAGCCCCAGTGAGCTATGACTCCTGCTTCGGTTGTAGAAGACCTCTATATATTCAAAGACAT
>Ga0114931_10004043_pt1 | contig 18390 bp, 13 predicted proteins | sample 2SBtaG_FD_89579 | JGI IMG/M metagenome (GOLD analysis project Ga0114931, IMG submission 89579) | Deep subsurface microbial communities from Kolumbo volcano to uncover new lineages of life (NeLLi) - 2SBTROV14_V59a metaG | ecosystem: Environmental > Aquatic > Marine > Volcanic | place: Kolumbo...
CAGAGTCGGCTTTACTTTCTCTTCCTTTGGATGGAAATTGTATTCGGTTGCCTGATTCTGCTGTTCTCGAATTACAAGGAGCCATACGGATTGCTGAAAATGTCGGCGGCGATGAACGGCTTTGTCATGCTGATTTATTCGCTGTTGTTGTTTTACATGAATAGTAAAATTCTTCCGCGAATCATTTCGATGAGTCCGTTACGATTTGTCGCATTGGTCTGGGCGGCGGCGTTTTTCGGCTACTTCAGTTTCCAGGCACTCAAGTACGAAGTGATTCCCAAGACCAGGCAGATGTTTGAAGTCAAGAAAATAACCGATGGGGAAAACATCGGCTATTCCACCACATCGTCCAATGCAGAGATGCTGACGATTTCGTCTTTACGAACGAAAACACGTTTACGATTGCTGTTGACTCCGTGTCTTTTCGATTCGAGAACGTAAAGTTCGCGGGTGGTGGCTGTGTCTCGTAAGTCGTGGACATCGGCGTTTTTCAGTGCCAGATAATGCTGGTCCTCGGCTTCCAGCGTACCGACATAAACGAACGGACTGGAGACGTCGAGAACGACTTCACGGTTGAGGAGTTGTTGAAATTGGGAATCGGCGGTCACGGCTAGGATTTTTCAATGCGGGGAATAGAATCAAACTGAAAGAACACGGCGAATTCTATTCTGTGAGAAATTTGGAAATGATTAATATGATGCCTCGATTGAGTTGAATAGTGCTTCGAGTTCCTTCAATTGCTCAGGTTTTGTGTATGTGAATGAAGCAACGAGTGCGTAGTCTTTTGCGATGGCACAATAAAAGATCTGGTCTACATCCACACCGTTCACTGACATCTGCGCTTTCATTCGATATGCAGGAATACTGCCTATCTTGAAACCGCTTTGTATCTTTTGAAAAGAATATTTCAGGGTTGTCGCATTCAATTGTTGTTTCATCGCCTTGAGATAGTGCTCACCAGTCTTAATGATAAATCTCTGAAGTCGAATGTTTTCTGCAAACATGGTCAAATTGTAGTTGGGTTTTCCAAGGTTCTCAACATCCGGTTTGAAGCGAAACGCGGACAACATATTAACTACCCTGGCTCTTGCAACCTTCATTTGTGGTGTATCCAAATTTCGCGTCGAATAATCCTTACTAACTTCCTCTAACTCTTTTTTTTCTGCCTTGGATGAGATATGCCAACCCTCCGGCACGGAAACTTTCAGATTGAAGTAAGCGTTGGTGTAAACGTTCCCGTCGAGTTTGCCGTAACCGATTTCTTTTTCGACCCGTTTTTTTTCGCTTTCGGGAGTGACTTTTTTGAACCGTTCACATGAACAGACAAAAACAAGGCATAAAATAGTCGGTAAAACCAAACGACTTCGAGAAAGAGTTCTCATGCGACAGTCCTTCACTCAAACGGTTGATAGGTGAAAACGCAAATTTGGATTCTCAAACAATGCGTTTCATTGTACACTCGCTCAAGAGGAATGCTACGCAACCGCTATAAATTAAAGGTGTGGCTTGCGGTTTCGCCATGCACAGCATGGCCTGCAATTAACCGATTCCCGGGACGGGGTAGTTCTCGGCGAACTCGGCGATTTCGTTTCTTACGTGTTCTACCACTGAGGTGTCGTCGGGAGCATCGAGGACTTGCAGAATCCACGCGCCGACCTTTTTCATTTCGTCTTCTTTGAAGTTGCGCGTGGTGAGGGCGGCGGTGCCGATGCGAATGCCACTGGGGTCGAGCGGTTTACGTTGGTCGAAGGGGATCATGTTTTTGTTGACGGTGATGCCCGCGCGATCGAGGGATTTCTCCGCGATTTTTCCGGTGAGACCGATTGAGGTGACATCGGCAAGCATCAGATGGTTTTCGGTCCCGCCCGACATTAATCGCAATCCCCCAGCTTGTAACGTCTCTGCCAGTGTTTTCGCATTGGCAACGATTTGTTGTGCGTATTCTTTGAAACTCGGTTGCAACGCTTCACCAAAACAGACAGCCTTGGCTGCGATGATGTGCATCAACGGTCCTCCCTGAATACCGGGAAAGACGGTCCGGTCGATATTCTTCGCCGACTCTTCCTTGCAAAGAATAAATCCTGCACGCGGGCCGCGCAAAGTTTTGTGCGATGTCGAAGTCACAAAATCGGCCACCTCGACCGGGTTATTATGAATTCCCCCCGCGACCAGTCCTGCATAATGCGCCATATCCACCATCAACACCGCACCAACTTCTTTGGCGATTTCCGCGAACTTAGGATGATCGATTTCCCGCGGATAAGCACTGGCTCCGGCGACGATCATCTTAGGTTTGTGTTCTCGAGCAAGTCGGGCGACATCGTCGAAATCAATACGATGAGCTTCCTTCGTCACGCCGTAATGCACCGGTTTGTAAAGCTGTCCCGAAAAGTTAAGGTGCATTCCATGCGTAAGATGCCCGCCGTGGGCAAGATCCATCGCCAGAAACGTATCCCCCGGTTGCAGAACCGTCATGAAAACCGCCATGTTTGCCGAAGAACCACAATGAGGTTGCACGTTGGCGTGTTCCCAGCCGAAAAGTTCCCGAACTCGATCTCTAGCCAATGTCTCAGCAGCATCGACATATTCGCAACCGCCGTAATAACGTCGTCCGGGGTAACCCTCGGCGTACTTATTGGTGAGTACCGTTCCTGCCGCTTCAAGCACCGCCTGGCTGGTGTAATTCTCTGAGGCGATCAATTCCAATCCATGAACCTGTCGGAATCGTTCCTGTTTGATCGAAGAAAATACTTCCGGATCGGATTGTTCGAGAAAAGATGGCATGAAGTCCCCTGCCCTGTTGAAATCTTGTGGGATAACTGAAAATATAGTGACGTTTGAGTGGCACGCCGTGAGTCTTCGAAGGGCGTGATAGAACTATTGACCACGCCCTTCCTTACGTCAGGACGTGACACCCAAACCCATTTTGAAGCCACTTCAGAAAGATGCCGCAACTTATAGCTCGTTTTTCCTGGATTTGCTACCCATGCGACCGAAAAATGGGTATTGTGGTGGGGTCAAAGGAGAAGCAAGGACAGGGAAATGACGAACACATCCGAACGAAAAATTGAAGAGCTTTTGCAAAAGGGATCCCCCTGTCTTCAATCGGAATGCGTGACATTCACCGGCACACTGGCTTCTATGACGCACAAACAGGCCATGGAACTCGTCACTCAAAACGGTGGCACACCCACTACCTCTGTCAGCCAGCAGACGACGATGCTTGTGGTGGGAGAAGAAGGTTGGCCGCTCGATGACGACGGGCAAACCTCTCAGAAATTGCAGCAAACTCAGGAGCGGCAAGAAAAAGGGCAGGATTGCAAAATCCTCAACGAATCGGAATGGCTGCACTTGCTGGGTCTGGAAGAACGCCGCCGAGAATTTCACAGCCTGTTTACGCCGGCAATGCTCAGCAAACTGTTGAACGTCCCGGTAAGTAAAATTAGGGCGTGGGAAAAACTGCAATTGATCGAACCGGTGCGAAAAGTGTATCGGCTGCCTTACTTCGATTTTCAAGAAGTGGCCAGCGTTCGCAGCCTGGCAGAATTGATCGAATCGGGAGCCTCAACCGTCCACCTGAAAAAAAGTCTGCAACGATTAAACGGTGTTCTGGATGGTATCGAACGTCCGCTTGCACAACTGGAAATGCTCTGTCGGAATTCGAGGTTACTCTATCGGGACGGTCGTGGTCTGGTGGAAGCCGATTCGGGGCAACGTTTCCTCGATTTCTTCTCCGATGAAGACGAGGCCGAAACGGACGGAAAAAAACGGAAATCTCCACGCGAAGTTTCTCCCGTTGTGATCATGCACCCTGCCCGAAATCGGATGCACGGCAACGTGGAAGAGACGCAGGAACAACTTCGCTGGTCGTCGAAGAAGTGGTATCGCGAAGGTTGTCGGTTACTTGCGGCGAATCGCACACAGGAAGCGGTGGAAGCGTTCCGGTTGTCGTTGATCGAAGACCCGGCCAACGCCGACGCTCATTTTAATCTGGCGGAAGCACTTTACCGTCTCAACAATTTATCAGGCGCACTGGAGCGGTATTATTCAACCGTTGAAATCGACGAGAACTTCATCGAAGCGTGGACACAACTTGGATGTGTTTACTCGGAGCTAGGCGAGTACGATTCCGCGATGCAGGCACTGGAGATTGCGCTGGAAGTTCACGAAGAGTATCCCGACGCTCACTGGCATCTCGCGGATATTCTCTACCAGATTGGTCGCCACGACGAGGCGGTTCCACACTGGAAAATGTATCTCGACCACGACCGACAAAGCCCCTGGGCCGAAACCGCAAGACAAAGGCTTCTCGAAGCGAATGTCATCGACGAATAGACTAGTGTTTCGCAGAATGCTACTGATTCTGCCAGCGATAGACTCGATGAATCACTCTGTGATTAACTGGCGTGGAACGTCCAGTACGCAACACCTCCCATGGCGATCACCGTGTAGAAGAAGAAAATTGACAGCATTTTGCAGATGGCACGACCGAAATCGCCATCGTCTTGATCGAATCGCTGAATTTCTTCCGACACGAATACTTCTTCGGTTTGCGTGGTTTGTTCCGACATTTGAACTCCTCTTGATCCAGCGACATCAAACGGGCGTCGTCACCCGCGGTGTCATTTTGTATACAATTCGCCATACACAGCATGGCCTATGGTAATACACTGCTTCGACAAATGAAGGAAGCATTGTTACGAAGAAATTGGGTCTTGTCGAGTCCGAAGGGAAATGCTGGGGTGTTCAAACCGATTTTTCCAAACATGCAAGCAGGCGATTTTCACGCGGGTAGGGATGCCCCTTGTACTGGCGGAATGCTTCGCCGTAGGATTTCCCGATGTCTTCTCCCCGTTTGGCCGACCAGCGTTTGCAGCTATCGAGGTATTCGTCCATGCCGTGTTGTTGTTTGAGCCAGTTGCGTTGGCTTTCGTGGCAGGCGAGCATTTCGAGTTTCAACGCAAATGTTTGGGAGATATCGACAATGAAATCCCAAGGCTGTGGAATACCAAAGTGGTCTGCCCCTTCGACCGCATCGACGAAATATAATGCCGGAATCCGTTCCAGAGATTTTGCAGAAGAATCCTGTTGTGTTTCATAGTTGGGGACAGGGGCTGCAAAGCAGGCATCGCGTACCAGTTGGCTGGTGATTTCGTGATCGGCCATGTAATCGACCGGCGGCGCGGTGAGGACAATATCGGGCCGAGTGCGTCGCAGACATTCCGTGACCCGTTTCCTGGCAGCGACATCGTTTGGAATCGCCAGATCGCGAAATTCCAGGCAATGGTATTCCGCACCGATCATCTCTGCCGATTGCTGCGCTTCGTGACGGCGGATATTGGAAATTTCTTCGGCGGAATACTCCGCGGTCCCACAGTCACCGGGAGTCATCGTGACGATGGTAATGGGACAATTCGCATGTGACAATAGCGCCAAAGTTCCTGCACATTGAAACTCGATATCGTCCGGATGTGCATGGATCGCGAGGATGCGGGGCGAATGGGAAGAGTGTGTCATGGATGTTTCGATTCAGGATTTCGATCAAGCCTCGTACTCTGCTGGAAATCGACGTACGCTAGTGCGTAATTTTGCACTGGGGTAATGCGATTTGAAGTTCTTTCACACCAGCAGCAGTGAATTGTGTTTTGTTAAGATAGAGAAGACGCAAATGGGTAAGAGCTTGTAATGAAACAATACTGGCATCGGAAACTTGAGTGCGGTTGAGATATAATCCTTTCAGCTTGATCAGCCCTTTTAATTTCTCGATGCCGGCATCAGTAACTTGCGTGTCGTTGAGATACAGTTCTTCCAGATCGGTTAGTCCTTTCAAATTCACGAGACCGGTGTCCGCGACTTTCGTGTTACCGAGATTCAGATATTGTAGATGGATCAGATTTTTCATCGGGACGAGACAAGCATCGGTGACTCTCGTATCGTAAAGCGCAATCGTTTGTAAACTGGTCAGGCCACTCAGATGCACAAGGTCGGCATCCATGATTCCGGTTCCCGAAAAATCGACTCCTACCACGTTGCCCGATGGGTCGAGTGAGACGCTTCCCCCATGAACTGTGAGTGCGTCAATGGCATCCTGGGTCGCTTTCGATGGTTGCGCAGATTTCTCGATCCCGCACCCACTTGCCAACGACACAAAAAACGACAATAGAAGCGGAACGTATTTCATCGCATTGACTTTGGAAAAAACAGAAAGGCATATCGTCCCCGGCATCATTATGCAGGAACTGTCTTAAAATCGCAATCACACTCCAAGTATTCATACAATCACGTTGTTGCCAGTCCTAACGGTTCCACGTATAATGGCGGTCGGAACTGTTATACCAGCATCAATCGCTTTTTCGCGGCCAAAAGAAGATTGCTCATTCTGCTGCCGTTGATCTTCTGTGTTGGGATGTGTTTGATACGGAATGACTGCACGCCGATATTAGAATGGCAGGGAAATTTTCATGATAAGGGAAGAACTCACCAAGATGGCTACCGACACCAAAAACGCCAGTCAGACAACATCGTGCACACAGTATTTGCGTCATACGAAAATCCCCACTCTTCTCTTCCAGAACGCTAAGGAAGTCGATAAGCATGTCGCGTTGATCGTGGAAGGCTTAATCCGTGAAAATAACTCTGCCGGACTCCCAACCGTATTGGGGCTTCCTACCGGCTCGACTCCCATCGGCGTTTACCGCGAGTTAATTCGACTGCATCACGATGAAGATCTCGATTTCTCGCGTGTCGTGACCTTTAACCTGGACGAATACTGGCCGATGGATCACAATTCGATCCACAGCTACAACCGCTGGATGCGTGAAACCTTTTTCGATCACGTCAACATTTCGGAAGGGAACATCCACATTCCTCGCGGCGACATTCCACGCCAGGATGTCGAAGCCTTTTGCGACGATTACGAACGAGCCATCGAAAGAGCGGGCGGAATCCAACTGCAACTTCTGGGCATTGGACGGACGGGGCACGTCGGATTCAACGAACCGGGAAGTCCGAGTAACAGTTTGACGCGAATGGTGACGCTCGACCCCGTGACCCGACTCGATGCCTCGGGTGATTTCTTCGGCGAAGAAAACGTTCCGGAGAACGCGATTACAATGGGTGTCGGTTCGATAATGTCCGCCAGAAAAATCATTGCCGTCGCATTAGGCGAACACAAAGCCCCCGTTGTGCGTCGTGCTGTCGAGGGTGAAGTCACACACGAAATTGCTGCGAGTAATCTGCAAAACCATCCCAATGCCATTTTTGCAGTCGATCTGGCAGCGGCGAACCAATTGACAGCGGTCGCAACGCCTTGGATGGTCGGACCAGTCGATTGGACTTCCCAACTGGAAAAACGGGCGGTGATCTGGCTTTCCGAGCAAACGGAAAAACCCATTCTCAAACTGGAATTGAAAGATTTTCTCGAAAATCATCTCCACGAACTCGCGCGTGAATTCGGTCCGCTGGAAGGAATTCGTCACCGTGTTTTTCAAGAACTGCTCGACGGAATCTGTACCATACCCGCTGGGCAAGACCGAAAAAAAATTATTGTCTTCAGTCCGCATCCTGATGACGACGTGATTTCCATGGGGGGAACGCTTATCACGCTGGCCGATCAGGGACACGATGTCAATATCGCGTACATGACCAGTGGAAACATTGCTGTCTTCGATCACGACGCACGCAGGCACATCGAATTTATGCAGGAATTTCAGAGAATCTTCAATCTGGAAAGCGACAAGACGAAAGCCTTGAACGAGAAAATGCTCGAATCGATTCGCCAGAAAGCGCCCGGCAATCCGGATATCGATGAATTACTCGAAATCAAAACACTGATCCGCATGACCGAAGCAACGGTTGCCGCCAAGACAGCAGGCGTTCCTGCGAAAAAGTTGCATTTCCTCGACCTGCCGTTTTATCGAACGGGTGAAGTCATTAAACGTCCTGTCGGTGAAGAAGATGTCACCATCATTGCCGAACTGCTGCAACGCGAACAACCGGACCAAATCTATGTCGCGGGTGATCTCTCCGATCCACACGGAACGCACCGGTTATGCGCCCACGCAATTCTTCGTGCCTTGGATCGCATCAAAGACGAGCTGAATCCGCAAGTCTGGTTGTACCGAGGCGCTTGGCAGGATTACGAACCGCACGAAGTCGATATGGCTGTCCCTTTAAGCCCCGAGACAATGCTGCGAAAAAAACAAGCCATCTTCAAACACGAATCCCAAAAAGACAGCGCACTTTTTCCTGGCCACGACGATAGAGAATTCTGGATTCGTGCAGAAAACCGGAACAAGAATATGGCACAACTCTATAATCTGTTGGGATTGCCGGAATACTTCGGGCTGGAAGCGTTTGTCAAATTCTCGAGCCAGATTTGAATCGATTCAACGAGAATGAGCACGCTGCGCATCGATTTGTGCATCGCCGTTCTGGGTAGCATAGAAGATTCCCTTTTCGTTGAACAAAAGTTCGATCGAAAGCGGTTGTTTCTTTCCTCCTGAGTGCGCACGAAACTGGCAATAATAAACGCTTTGAGAATAGGGGCTGAAGTCTCCGGTAATACCGGCTTGTTTCAGTTTTTTCAGGACGATCTCACGAGACGTTTCCAAAGGTACAATTTTGAGGATGATATCCTTTTGCTCTCTATAACCCAGTTGCTGGAAACTCGATTTTCGAAATAACGAGCAACCGTTTATGGAAAGAATCGCCAATAGAATCGATTCGAGTACAAGCGGTTTCCAGAAAACTCTCGAAACGGAATCTTGTCGTGTGTCAGACACTGCAAACCTCGAAGCGATTACTAAAGAAGATCGATCATCAAACGACGACGAACCACACAAAATCGGACGAAGTCTAGGCCGAAAAAAGCCGCCACGTCAAGCGGAATACCGGAAATGCTTTAGACATCCCGTTTCGATTTCCCTAAAATGGCAAAGCCAAATAGGAACTTGAAATCGAATATGGAAATCAACATGCCAAAATTCGCGCTCAAACGGGAAACAAAGACCGTTTCTATCCCGAGATTTCTCCTGCTTGTCGTTTTGTTGATTCCTCTCTTGGCAGGATGTTACGGGAAATCTTCCTCCAAAAAAACGGCTTCAAAAAGTTCGTTCAAGAAAGAAAATTTCAAAACTCACCAGTTCAAGGCAAAGTCTTCGAAACTGGCGGGCGATCCAAAATCTCTAAAACCGGACCACGCCATTCGCAAGCTGATTAAGGATTTGGCAGAAAATCGTCCGGTGGAATTCTGGAATGCCCTTCCAGCAAGTTACCAGTCCGACTTGAATGCTTACATTCACGAATTCGCAGCCAATATGGATGCGGAATTGTGGGACGATGTTTTTGAATTGTTGGAACGCATCGAAAACCTGATCAAGTCTCGAAAGAAGGCGGTCCTCGCGATTCCGGAAATTCGACTGGCAAACAATCTGGATCGCGAGTCGATTGAAGATCTCTGGGATGGTTATACTGATTTGCTGGAAATTCTTCTCACCAGTGAATTCGCCGATCTGAAGAAACTCATGCGAGCCGATTTGGGAATCATTCTTCAAGAAAAAGGCAGCAATGCGATGAATTTGCTGGCCGCGATTTCCAGTCTGCTTGGAAACGATTCGCTGTATGCCATTCAGGAAAATCTGGCATCGATGCAGGTGGAACTGCTCGAGTCGAGTCATCTGTCTGCAACGCTCCGCTTCACCGATAATACATCTCGAAACGAACCGTTCGAACAGAAATATGTTCAAGTCGAAGGGAAATGGGTTCCCGTCCAGTGGGCGCAGAACTGGCAGAAAAACATAGAGCTTCTTCGTTTTCGATTACGGTCGCAGCTAACTCGATCCAATCTCGCTTGGACTAAGAAGAGCATGAAAGAGTTTCACGAAAAAATCGACCCCGTGCTGACTCAACTCGAACAGGCGACAACAGATGAAGACTTTCAGCAGAAACTGCGAAAATCGGGAATTTTAACATGGTTACTCGCCAAATTTCGCACGACTCCAAAAAATGCGATCGTCCCTCCTTTAGTTCCGACGAATCTCGACTCGAAAAACGCCCACCGGAAAAAAAGAAGTTACAACATCGTCATCGTGGATTCCGTCTCAGCAAAAGAAGCCTCAGATTTTGCCGACACGTTTTTTGAACTAATCGCCGACATCGACATCGCTCCTCCCGAGAGACATTCCAGTACAACGACATTTTCGATCGACACCAAAATCGATTTTCCAAATTTGCTGAAAAAACTATCGTTTGTCGAAATCGTCAAATCTGACGAAACCAAGGGGGTCATCCAAATCCGCCTGAAAAAATAAACCTGCTGTCGTTCAAGCCAAACATGAAAACGAATTGGTTGGCTGGAGTCGAAATCTTCGCATCCTCGAGACCAATGGCGACTACAGGACGGAATCAACCCTACCCTTCGAGGACTCAGTTCGTGTCACCCATAGCTTCTTTTCTCAGAACAGGATGCCGCAAGCGAAATCCAGCAGGCACTTCCTCGTTTCTTCATTCGAAATTCGCTTCCTCATTCGAAATTCTCAATTTCCCGCAGGACGAAGATATTGCACGCACTCCCCAGAACACGACTTAATTTTTTCCGTGTGGCGATGCTTAAGCGGGAATCCATAATCGAATACCCCGTGCAGAACGAACGGGTAGAATCCACTGCCACCACGTTCCAGTTCGTCTCGCAAAACAGTCGTACCCACCATCGACGGCTGAAAGTATAAATTTCTGAAAAGGAATTTTCGCTTGCTCTCCATGGATGGGAGGGACGGTCCACCATTTCAGAATATGCGTCAAACTCGACCAAAAACGCCAGCTGCTGGAAGGCAGAATATGGAGCACGCATCCCTCTCGTTTCAGCACGCGGTGGATTTCCTTTTGGAACTCGCGAATGTGCGCAATATGTTCGAGTACGTTGGAACTGAAGACGATGTTGTAGGTGTCGTCCTGGAAGGGAATTATTTTGCCGTCGTAGTCGGTGACGGGCCGAACGCGGACCTCTCGATAATTGCTCGAAGGCAAATCGATAGCGTGGACATCGTAACCGAAACTCTCCAGCTTCGATGCCTGCCAACCCGTTCCCACACCGATTTCAAGCAACTTCCCTTTCGCCGGAAACATGCTCAGCACAGCATCGAGTTCAGTAGACCGAATGGCTTGCAGATGTTCGAGAGTCTGCTCGGCAATATAAAATGTGGCAACCGATCGAAACTTCCTGAGGAGTGTTTTGAAACTTCGAATATTCATTCGCATCGTTTCGGGAATCGGTTAATCGAGAATTTTAGTTTCGGTTTTGGATGCAGTAGATTCTTTTTGCGGTGCGAATCAGCAGTCTGTCTCCGGCGATGGCAGGTGTCGCCAGACACATGTCGTCTTCGGCCAGTGCGTTCGTGTGCAGAATTTGAAACTTGTCGCCGGCGGGCATCACAAAAGTGACACCGTCTTCATTCAGGCAAAATATCTTTCCATTGTATGCCCAGGGGGAGGAAGTAAATGCCCTCCCTTTGGGTATTCGCTTCTTGCGAAACACGCTTTCGCCGGTTTCTGGGTCGAACGTAGCGAGGAATCCACGGTCATACAGAACGTACAATCGGTTTCGGTAAATCAAAGTACTGGGGTTGTACGGTGCGGTTTTGGAATCGCTCCACGCAATCCACTTATTCTTCGTCTTGCCATTGGGCAACGTCAAATCTCCGCTGGCTCCAGAACGAATCGCATATATCGGACGCAGCGGACTCAGCACATATCCGGACGACACATACAACAACCCGTTGCGTGCGTACGGTGTCGCAATCGTAATGCTCGACATCCTTTTTAACCACCACAGCAGTTTGCCCTCCAGACTGTACGACCGGGTCTTGCCGGTTCCCGGTGTGACTATTTCTGTGCGTTTGTCGTTTTTCCAGATGAAGGGTGTAGACCAGTTACTCTTTTCATTGCGTTGGACGCGCCAGATTTCCTCGCCCGTCTTCTTGTCGAGTGCGAGCAAATACGATTCGTCTTCGTTATCGTTGACGAGAAACAGACGGTCTTCATGCAGAACCGGCGAGGCGGCGGTTCCCCAGCCGTACCTTGTGCGGTGGGCCTTCAGTTTTTTCGACCAGATCGGTTTGCCGTTGAAGTCGAAGCAATACACGCCCACATTACCGAAGTAGCAATAAACGCGTTCTCCATCGGTCACCGGCGTTTCCGAGGCAAAACTGTTCTTGAGATGTCTTCCACCCTGCGGTTTTCCTTTGTGGACTTCCTTCTGCCAGACGATTTTGCCCGATTTCAAGTCGAGGCAGAGCACTCTCCAGTGAACGACGGTTGTCGGCTTCGGTCGGTTGCCTCCGAAATAGAGACCCTTTTTCGGTTTCTCTGTCTTACCCTCATTCACAGCCGTCGTGATGAAAACTCGGTTTCCCCACACGATGGGAGAAGCCCAGCCCCGACCGGGAATGTCGGTTTTCCAGGCCACATTCTTCGTCGCCGACCAACGGGACGGTAGCGCGGGATTCTCAGCAATACCGCGATGCCCCGGCCCACGCCATTGCGGCCAACGCGCTCTATGTTCCTGTCCCTGCAAATTGCTGCCGACGAAAACCAGAAGGATTAAGCAGAACTTATCGATGCTTTTATAATCGCTCATGTATCGTTCTCGATCTTAAAAAAATTACCGCGAAATCCGAGGCATAGAGATACGTTCGGTCCGATCGATGATACTCTGAGTTTGCTACTTCGTAAACTGGACCCGTTCTCGTCGATCATTTAGCCCCCCGTGTATTCACGGGGGCCGAATGCTTCATTGACCAACTTTTACAAAGAACACGAACCCTGGATCGCCCTCCGGTGTGTTCACCGGGGGCTAATTTTTGGTCTTGGTTGCCGATGGGAATGCTTCGCTGGTACACTGGCGGTTGATGTTTTGAAACCTTCCAACACCTTCCTGCCACGACGGACTTTCTCCATGATCCTGAGTCAACATCTTCGCTGCAAATCCTGCTGCTTGTTTCGCGCATTTTTTATCGTAATCGTTTCGTCGATCACTGTTGTTGCTTCAGAGACCGGTTTCCACTTCGAAAAAGGGAACCACATCGTGTTCATCGGCAACGCCCTTGCCGAGCGAATGCAGCACGACGGCTGGGTGGAAACGGCTATCCAATCTCGGCTTCCCGGTTACCATCTTGTCTTCAGAAACCGGGGTTTTTCCGGGGATGAAATTAAGACACGATTTCGTTCCGCCGGTTTTGGCGGTCCCGACGAACATCTCACCACCCACAAAACCGATGTCGTCTTCGCTTTTTTTGGATATAACGAATCGTTTGCTGGTAAGGAAGGTCTCCAGAAGTTTCACAAAGAACTGACCGAATTCATCAAACATACTCTCAGCCAAAAATACAATGGAAAATCCTCACCGAAGCTGGTGCTGTTTTCTCCCATTGCACACGAAGACCTTCAGAACCCGAATCTTCCCAACGGCAAAGCGAACAATGTCCGTCTGGAGCTTTACACCCGCGCGATGAGAAAAATCGCCAAGAAGAATGGTGTGACCTTCGTCGATCTCTTTCATCCCACCCAGGCAGCCTACAAAAAATCCCAGGCGAATCTGACGATCAACGGCGTCCATCTGAATTCCTACGGGAACCGAATCGTCGCTGAGATTATCGACCGGGCATTCTTTCCCAATAGACCCAACGTCGTTCTCGACACCACGCAAACCGTCAAGATTCGTAACGCGGTACAAGACAAAAATTTCTACTGGTTTCAGCGTTACCACACCACCGACGGCTATAACGTCTACGGCGGTCGTTCGCATTTGAAGTTCGTAGACGGTATTACCAACCGCGTCTCGATGCAGCGTGAAATGAAAATACTCGATGCAATGACGGCACTTCGTGACGAACGGGTCTGGGCGATTGCTCAAGGTCGGGACTTGAAAATCGACGACTCGAAAACGCCAGCCTTCATTCCCATCAAGACAAACAAACCCGGACCACTTCCAGGAGGAAAGTACAAATTTTTGGGCGGCGAGGAAGCCATCGGCAAAATGACACTCGCCAAAGGGATGAAAGTGAACCTTTTCGCTTCGGAAGAAATGTTTCCCGACTTGGTCAGTCCGGTGCAGATGGCATTCGATTCCAAAGGACGATTATGGGTCGCCGTCTGGCCAAGCTATCCTCATTGGACTCCCAAAGACGAAATGAACGACAAGCTGATCGTTCTGGAGGATACCGACGGCGATGGTAAGGCGGATAAAAGCACGACCTTTGCAGGGGGTTTACGCAATCCGACCGGTTTCGAATTCTGGAACGGCGGAGTCATCGTTGCGATGGCGCCCTATCTGCTCTTCCTCAAAGACACCGACGGCGACGGCATCGCCGATGTGAGAGAGCGAATTTTACAGGGAATCGATTCCGCCGATACGCATCACACGGCAAACAGTTTTGTCCTCAGTCCCGGGGGTGCGTTGTTCTTTCAGGAAGGGACGTTCCATCAATCTCAAATTGAAACGGTTGACGGTACCATCCGCAATCACAACGCCTGCGTTTGGCGGTTTAATCCCCGGACTTGGGATGTGGATCGCTATATTCCCTTCAACTTTGCGAACCCGCACGGTCATGTGTTCGACCGCTGGGGACAGGATTTCGTACACGACGGAACGGGGGCCGTGCCTTACCATGCCGTTCTCTTCTCCGGGCATCTCGACATGCCGATGAAGCACCCCAAGCCTCCGCAACTTTATCGACAGAGGACGCGCCCCTGCGGAGGTACCGAGATTCTCTCCAGCAGCCAGTTCCCTGCCAGAAACCAGGGGAATTTACTGATCGCAAATGTGATCGGTTTTCAGGGAATTCAGCAGTACAAATTCGAAGACAATGGATCGAGTTTTTCAGCCACCGAGATCGAACCGATTCTGTTTTCATCCGATCCAAATTTTCGACCGGTCGATATGGAAGTTGGACCGGACGGGGCACTCTACTTCGTCGATTGGCATAACCCTCTCATCGGTCACATGCAGCACCACATCCGTGATCCGAACCGTGACAAAATCCATGGTCGGGTCTATCGAGTCACCTACGAGAATCGCCCGCTCTTAAAAGCACCGAAAATTGCGCATCAACCGATTCCTGACTTACTCGAACTGTTGAAATCGCGCGAAGACCGGGTACGTTACCGAACCAGAATCGAACTCAGCGGTCGAAAAACCGATGCGGTTATTGCGGCTGTGGACGAGTGGGTTAAAAAACTCGATCCCGCCGACAAAGATTATGAACATCACCGGTTGGAAGCACTCTGGATTCATCAGCATCACAACGTCGTCAACGAAACTTTATTGAAGCAGGTTTTGCGTTCCCCCGACTATCGTGCCCGTGCCGCTGCTACCCGTGTGCTCTGTTACTGGTTGGACAAAGTGAAAGCATCGGACGATCTATTGCAACGACAGGCAGACGACAAACATCCCCGTGTCAGGTTGGAAGCGGTGCGGGCTGCGAGTTTTCTCCGAAGCGAACGCGCACCGGAGATCGCGCTGACCATTCTCAAACATTCTACCGATAAATACCTCGATTTCACTCTCTCGGAAACGATGCGGCAACTCGAACCCTGGTGGAAAAAAGCGATCGCTTCGGGAAAACCGTTCGCCGAAAACAACCCCGCTGCAATGCAGTACCTGTTGGCGAAGATTCCCACACCCGATCTTGTTAAGGCTCATCGCAACAAGGCAATTTTTACAGCGTTACTCAACCGACATCAAATCGCAAAAAAATACCGCCAAGAAGCACTCGCAGGACTGGCAAATCTCAACGGCACCAGCGAAATGCAGGAATTATTGCAGGCGATCAAACGGATGGACGCCAACCAAATGGGTCATGCCAATCACGTCCTCTACGATCTGGCCTTACTTCTCACTGAGAAATCGCAAAAAGAACTCGGAGAAGTTCGCAACGAACTGGATCGCATGGCCGACTCTTCCAAAAAACCGCTTACGAAGCAAATCGGTTATGTGGCGTTATCGATGGCCGATCGTTCGACAGATCGTGTTTGGCAGAAAGCAATCGGCTCGGTTGGTTCGCTCAAACGGTTTCTCGAAGCGATACCTCTCATTCCCGACGATAAACTGCGTAGCGGTTTGTACTCTCGTGTGAACCCGCTGTTAGCAGCGTTACCCCAACCGTTAAACCAAAAAGTTCAACATCACAAAGGAACCTTCGGGCGATTCGTACGGATTGAACTTCCCGGAAAACGTAGAATCCTTACGCTGGCTGAAGTGCAGGTTTATATCGATGGAAAAAACGTCGCCCGAAACGGTCGCGCCTCGCAAAAAAGCACAGCATTCGGTGGTGTCGCATCGCGTGCCATCGACGGAAACGCCGATGGTGTCTACGGAAGAGGTAGTCAAACCCATTCGAAAGAGCCGGACCGAAAACCCTGGTGGGAAGTCGATTTGGGTCAGGAATTCCCTATCGAAAAAATCGTCGTCTGGAACCGTTCCGAAAGAAACGGTCTGTACGCCAAGCGTCTCGATCGTTTCACCGTCAAAGTTCTCGACGCACAACGCAAACCGGTTTTCGAGAAGAAGCGGAACAAAGCCCCCGCAACTCAGGTCGCCTTTCTCCTGCAAGGAGACCCCGCGGGATCGATTCGACATTCGGCGATGAATGCCCTTACCTACATGCCTGGGCATGAAGCGGTAGTCTGTCGAACGTTATCGAAAATGTTGATGGATGCCAAAGACCGACATGAGGTGGTGCTTGCGTTGCATCGTATCCCAAAATATAAATGGCCCAAAGAACTGGTGCGGCCTGTGGTCGATGACATCGTCGCCCATGTTGCGAAAGTCCCTCCCAAACAACGGGTCGAAACCCAAATCCTCGACGAACTACAACTCGGTAACGATCTTGCTGCGATTCTCCCTGCGACACAGGCGAAACGAGTTCGTTCACAACTGGGAAAACTTGGCGTTCAGATTATCATGATCCGGCCTGTTCCTCTGAAGATGTTGTTCGACCGCACCGAGATTGCGGTTGAAGCGGGGAAACCGGTGCAAATTGTCTTCGAGAACATCGACATCATGCCTCACAACCTGGTTATCACAAACCCCGGCAAGATGAAGGAAATCGGCATGGCCGCCGAACGTATGGCGACACAACCCGATGCGTATGCGAGACAGTTTATCCCCAGTTCGCCCGACGTCCTTTTCCATACAAGGCTGTTACAATCGCGGGAAACCCAGAAACTGCGATTCATCGCCCCCACCAAAACGGGCGATTATTCTTTCGTTTGCACGTTTCCGGGACACTGGCGAAGAATGTACGGCGTGATGCACGTTGTCAAAGACCTTGAAGAGTTTCTGGCAAGTCACCCCTTGCAACAACCGACCCAAGTCGGCAATATTCGTCCCTTCGTCAAAGACTGGAAGTACGAAGATCTTTTCCCACATCTCGGTGAAGTCGATTCCGGAAGGTCTTTCAAAAAAGGCAAGCAGCTTTTCACCTCGATGTCCTGTGTGCAATGTCACAAGAATGGCGGTGAAGGTGGCATCGCCGGACCGGATCTCGTCAAACGGGATTTGAAAATGAAACGTGCCGACTTGCTCTGGGAACTCATCAATCCCTCGAAAGTGATTAAGAAGAACTATCAATCGTGGGTGATCGTCGATACCGACGGCAAACAGACCATCGGCATGATCTTGAGCGAAGACAAGAAAAAGTTGACACTCATGCCCAATCCGCTCGGGCTGGATAATCCCAAACCGATCGAGTTCGACATCGACGACATCGAGTTCAAAAAACCGTCGAAGGTTTCGTTAATGCCCGAGAAACTTCTCAACACCATGACGTTGGAAGAGATACTGGACTTAATCGCATTTCTCGAAGCACGAGGAAGCTCGGGACATCGCCTGTATCGACGTTGAAAATAAAATTAGCCCCCGGTAAATACACCGGGGGCCGAACCTGCGAGAACACCAATGAAGAAAAGATCCGCAATGAAATCGAGATTGCTTATTGGAACCGTATTTTGTGTTTGTGTTTCCGTAACGGTCGAAGCAAGCCTGCAGGAATCCAACCAGAAAATAGAAAAGGAAAAGGTTCAAAATCCCGAACTACGGAAGGAATTAGCGGCAAGAGTCAAGACCGACCAGGAAGCTCGCAAAATCTATATTGCATGGGCGCGCAAAAATAACAGACTTACCGATAACAAAAAACCGCTTCCCAAAACGCCGTTGCTCAATAAAATGCAGAAAGTCGATACCGAAAACCGAGAATGGCTGAAGAAGATCGTCGAGAAAAACGGTTGGCCGGGCAAATCGATGGTGGGTAAAGAAGGTGCTCACAACGCATGGTTGCTGGTGCAACATGCCGATAGAGACCGGAAATTCCAGCAGAAATGCCTCGCTCTGATGAC
>Ga0114931_10004044_pt1 | contig 18386 bp, 20 predicted proteins | sample 2SBtaG_FD_89579 | JGI IMG/M metagenome (GOLD analysis project Ga0114931, IMG submission 89579) | Deep subsurface microbial communities from Kolumbo volcano to uncover new lineages of life (NeLLi) - 2SBTROV14_V59a metaG | ecosystem: Environmental > Aquatic > Marine > Volcanic | place: Kolumbo...
ACAGACAGATCTTGATGATAGGCTAGAACGATTCTGTGATATGACTGACGAAGAGAAACGTCAATTCTTTGCAGATCATCCAAGAATAAAACAGTTCTCAGATAGACTCACAAATTATTGTGATTTGTCTGAAGATGAACGTGAAGACAAAATTGATGATTTCATCAGAGAACACGTTCCTGAAGTCAGAGATCATGACAAATATGGTCTTGATGACATGCTAGAACGATTCTGTGATGTGACAGACGAAGACAAGCGAAAATTCTTTGATAACTATCCACGACTCGAACAATTTTCAGAAAGAATTCTAAACTATTGTGAAATGTCTGGAGATGAACGAGATGATGCAATTGATAAGTTTGTTGAAGAACACAGAGACGAAATAAAAGACAAATATTCTAACAGTGGCACTGGAAATCTTAGAGATCACTTTGCAATGTATTGTGATGTGACTTCTGAGAAAAGAGCAGAAAAAATGCGTATGCATACTGATCTGCCTGATGATCTCAGAGAAAAATTAGCACGATATTGTGAAATGACTGAAGACGAACAAGATGAATTACGAGATTCGATAAAAGATAGAATGGTTGATTTCCGAGGCTACATGAAAGATAGAATGACTGACAAACATAACATGGATTATGACAGATTGTGCTCCATGGCCGCTTCTGATAGAGCAGCAGAAATTACCGACTCTGAAAAACTTGATAGAATCTCAAAATGGTGTGATATGACACCTGAAGAACGAGAAGACTACAAGAAAGAACATCGAGATACTATGAAAGACAAAGTTTCTGATAGAATCAGAATGTCCGACATGTCTCCAAGACTTAAGGCAATGATCATGGAAAAGCATGACATTTCTGATGAGAAACGTGACGAGATCAAGATGAAATACAGGGAGAAACACGGTGAGCTAACTGATGAGCGAAAGTCAGAACTCAAAATGAAGTTCAAAGATCACATGAAAGCTATGAAAATCAAAATGTCTGATGAGAGAAGATCAGAGATTCATGATAGATTAGCTGACATGAAAGCCTTCAAGGCAGAACTCCGTGAAAGAGCATCTGACATGACTGATGATGAAAAACAACAACTTAGAGAAAAGTTCATTGAAAAGGCAAAAGACATGCAATTGGCATGGATTTCTCCACGAACACAAATTACTGCAGGTATTGATGCTGCAGAAGTAGAATGTCGTGAAGGATTTAGTCTTGTAATGAAAGCATCAAACGGAGTACCAATGTGTCTCAGAGCAGATACTGCTCTTAAGATGATAGATAGAGGAATTGTAGTTCCTGCTAACTAATTTTTTTCTTTTTTTATTTTTAATAATTACATAGTTCTGTAGTTTGCAAATGCTAGAAAAATATTTCCAAATTAACTAAATTAATATTCTTACATTGAAATTGATTGTAATGCAACTACTGCATCACAGTTTGCAGAACCTGCAAAGCTTCCAAATTTTGCAGATAACCAAACATATGCATTAGATACAGTTGATGAATCTACTACTCCTGCATATTTCCAACATAAGACATTAGAGAACCACTCAAGCATCCCTCAAATAATAGTCCAAATTCCTATAATGCAATTTGTGTGTATAACATGAACAATTCAATCAAAAATTCTTCATTTATGAAAAATCTAGCCTCAATTATTGAGTTATTTCCAAATTATCTGTATTCGTCTCCACAATCTCCAATTACATCAAACAAATCATTTGATTTAGCCGTGATAGATTCAATTAATGAAATATCCTCACCGTCTAATTTCATATCGAAAACCCTAGAATTGTCTTCTCTATGATTAATTATTCCCAATCTTACTCCGATGATTACTCCTGCAACTTGTGGTTTATCCAAAACAAATCTGGTTGCAACATTTGCAATACTACAATGATGTTTTTTTGCTATTTCATCTAATGTTGATAGTAATTCTTGAAATAATCCCCATCCTCCCCAAACATCAATCATATTTTTGTATTTTTGTAAACTGGTTGTAAATAATTCTCCTCTATGTGGTTCATCTGCTCCGAGATATTTCTCCGAAAAAAATCCTCCAAGTAATGTTCCATATGATAGAATCTTAATTCCATGTTTTGCAAAAAATGATGTCATGATTTTTCCTGGTCTATTATCCAAAATTGAATATTGAACTTGGTTTGAAATTATTTTAAAATCATTTTCTATCATTATTTTTACTCGTTCAGTATCAAAATTTGTCAATCCAATATGTTTTATTTTTTCTTCATTTTGTAATTTTGACAAGTGATGTAATGCATCGAGATAACTTGAATCATTATAATCCCACCAATGAAATTGGAGTAAATCAATACAATTTGTATTCATTTTTTTTAATGATTGCTCTATGTAGTGAGTAACAATACTATTACTCATTGGACCCGGATTTGGAACAAATTTTGTTAGTGTCTGAAATTTTATTCTGTCGATTTTTTTGCTAAATTCACCAATTAATGATTCTGCAGGACCATAAATATCGGCCAAATCCCAAGTAGTAAATCCTGATTCATGATATTGTATCATATCATTAATTGCAAGTTCTGAATCAATTTGACCATGACCTCCTGCCACTTGCCACATCCCATTTAAAATCCTGCAAATCTCTAAATCATCTGCGAGATATGTTTTCTCAATTTCCACAACCATCCTTGAAAATTCTCTTTAAAAAACTGGTCCAATCATCACAGAAATATCTAAATCACAATCATCTAACAAAGAATTATCTTGGAACTACCACGAGGTATGAAGGACTTTGAAGGTCCAGAAAATTCAAACATTGAGCATATCAGGTATCATTTCAAACAACTATCAAATCTGTATGGTTTTTCATTCATGGATCCCTCGCCAATCGAACTCCTATCTACTCTTGAAACAAAATCTGGTCCTGGAATAAGAGAAGAAATCTATTATTTCAAAGACAAAGGAGATAGAGAAGTAGCACTGAGATTCGATTTTACCATGGGGCTGACCCGTTATATTGCAGCCCAAAAATCAATGAGACTTCCAGCAAAAATCTCCAGTTTTGGTGGAGTCTTTAGATATGATGAACCGCAAAAGGGCAGATACAGATACTTTCACCAATGGGATATCGAAGTATATGGAAAACCATCATTAGAATCAGAGGCTGAAATTATTGAATTAACATCAAGGCTTTTTGATTCTCTATTGCTCAAAGGAATTTCAATTGACATCAACCATAGAAATCTAGTTGAATCTTACATTAACAAAATTTTCAATTCTAAAGAACCAGATCTTGTTGCAGATATTCTAAGAGCAGTTGATAAAATTGCAAAAAAGTCTAAAGAAGAAATCTTAAAGGAATTTCAGGAAAAAGGATATGAAACAGACAAACTTGAAAAAATTCTAGAGTTTTCACAAATTAAAGGAACAATTTCAGAAATTGAAAAATCATTTGATGTTACTCAATTGGAATCATGGGGTGAACTCAAAAAATTATTTGATTCGTTAGAAAATAGAGGTGTATCAAATGTTAGAATTAATTTTGGAATTGTTCGTGGACTGGATTACTATTCTGGAATGGTCTTTGAAGTATTTGATACAAATTCAAAACTGGGAGCTCTTGCTGGTGGTGGAAGATATGATACATTAACAAGAGCATTCGGAAGAGATGATATTGGCGCAGCTGGAGTTGCAGGTGGAGTAGAGAGAATCATACTCACAATGCAAGAACAAAATATAATTCCAGATATCTTACAAAAACGCGTAGCAGTATTATACATTAATGATGAAATGCAAAAAGTTGCACACTCTATAACATCCCTACTTCGACTAAATAATATTCCAACTGATATTGATTTAGCTGGACGTAATCTAAAAAAGCAAATGGATATTGCAAATAATGCTAGATTTACAATCATTGTTGGCCCTGATGAGCTAGAACAAGGAAATGTAGTTCTAAAAGATATGATTAATGGGACAGAAGGAACTATTTCAATTGAGAAATTAACTGAAGATCCAAATTCTGTACTTAATTTAGAAAAGCCCTAGTTAACATCATAATTTCAGGACCTGTAGTCAATGATCCTACCACAATACTGTGATTATTGGCAAGAATTCCTGATGCTAGATATGGAATTCCATTATTAATCGTACTTTGCTCAATTTTTACGCCTAATAAATTAGAAAATATTTTCATATCCTCCTCATCAGCTTCTGGATGAATTACAGCACCGGAATTATTTGCAACCATAACAACACCCGTTTGATTAAATCCTGCAATTTTCTTCTGTAATGTCTCAACTCCTAAAACATCAGAAATTGTTTGACAATCATCAGAAGACATCCATGGCGAAACTACAGCTCCTTTGTCATTTGCACAAATCACATTTCCTAAAGCAGATAATTTTGAATCTAAGACACCTACTTCCAAGTCCGTCTCATTTTTTATAAAATCAAATTCATCTTGATATGCAGTTTTTGGAAGTAAGATTCCTTTGTTGTTCATAATGCATAATGCACCAATCAGTCTTGTATTTGCAATTGATGTGAATAGATATTTTACATCCAAATCTTTTGCAAGTTTTTCTGCTTTTGTTTCTGCATATCCCATTGGAAGCAAAACCACACTATCATTTACTCTGGTGTAAACTCCAATATTTGGTCCACGATATACATCATACTTGATAATATCCATATCAAGAGAATTGATCGTTTGGCGTTATGAACGTAAGGAAATCTCTCTTGCCTAATTGATCGATAGTTATTGATATACTCGTAATTTATCCCGTCTAGCTTTAAATAATAACTCTGGAAAATTATAGTATGCCAATAGCAGAAAATTTCCCTGAAGGTCTAAAACCACTTGGAAAAATTAATCTGGATGATGGAAACTTCCATATCATGTGGGGACCAGGTAAAGAAAAAAACACAGATGGCTCACAAGCTGAAGTGTTTGCAGATTCTGATGTTGTTGCAGCATATACTGCAAGAGGCGAAGAACAAGTTCCTCTTGGTGTAAGTGGTACGATGGTTGCAGTAGATTGGGACTCTTGTGTAGCAGATGGTGCATGTATTGAAGCATGTCCTGTTCAAGTATTCCAATGGTACAGAACTGAAAAAGATATCCCAGCAAAAGATGTTGTTGGTCAAACTTTCAATGGAACTGGAAGCAATGTCAAAGATGAAAGAAAAGATCTAACTGACAAAGCAGATCCAATTAGAGAACATGATTGTATTTGGTGTATGGCATGTGTATCCGTTTGTCCTCCACAAGCAATCAAAGTTGATCAGTCAAATGTTGAAAAACACGAAAGTGCAGCAAAGACTCTGTAAGTTTCCTTATCTGAGATCTACATATTTTTGATTTTTTACTAGGTTTCAAATTTAGTCATAACTAATTTTGTCTAGATTTAAATATTATTTAGAAATATAATTTTTCATGGTAGATCTACAAATACCAGAAGACTTTTGTCACAACGATGTAAAACCAGTCGGAAAAACAAGCCATGCAGATGGTGAAAACTTCCACTGGATTTGGGGTGAGGGAAGAACAGATGGTGCAGCATTCTCAAATGACGATGTAAAGGCAGCCTATGAAGCCAGAGGAGAGAAACAAGTTCCTCTTGGAATTCATGGAACTACTGTTGCAGTTGATTGGGATTCATGTGTTGCAGCTGGTGCATGCATGAGTGTATGTCCAGTACAAACATTCCAATGGTACAGAACCGAAAAAGACATTCCAGCAGCAGATTGTAAAGGTGAAACTTTTGAGGGTACTGGTCTTACAGAACAAGATGAAAGATTAGACTATACAGACAAATCACAACCAATCAGAGAACACGATTGTACTGTTTGCATGGCCTGTCAAGAAATTTGTCCTGAAGGAGCTATACGTATCGAATCAGCTAACCAAGAATGGCATGAGAAAGCAGCCGGAACCTATGTAGTTATGTCATCTGGTTCTGAAAACCCACACGCACACGATTAAAGAAACTTTTTCTTTTTTCTTATTTTTCTATTTCACATCAACAAATTTTAATCACTATTATCAAAGATTTTTTGCAGAGGTCGCCTAGCTCGGTAGGGCGCGGGCCTTGAGAGCCTGTGTGCGCAAGCATACGGGGGTTCAAATCCCTCTCTCTGCGTTTTAATTTTCTATGTTTGCTAGTTCTGCAAGTAATGCAGATAATTGAATCTCAGAATTAGCCCCAACTAGTATTCTATAATCATATTTTGCAATTATTTCTAAAATATCTGATAATTTATCATGCTTTGATTTGAATACTGCAGAATTAAGATATTTTAGGAAATCTGATTCTGACATTCCATAAACTTTGATTAATTCTATCATTTTCTCCCTTGCTTCTGGAACTTTACCACTCAATGCAATTTTTAGAACTTCATCAACATCGCTAGTTTTTGTCAATCCAGCTGATGCCTTTACATGCTCTTCAGTAATCCCTCCCAGACTTGCAGTTGCTTGCATTAAATTAATTGCGTGTCTCAAATCTCCTTCTGAATAATCATAAATTGCCTTTAGACCCTTTTTGTCTACTTTTACTTTTTCTTTTTTGGCAATCTCTTCTAATCTTTTAATGACATCTTCTTCTGGAATTGATGTAAACTTGAATGTTGCACATCTACTTTGAATCGGGTCAATAATTTTTGAAATGTTGTTTGCAATGAAAATAAATCTACAATTTTTAGCAGTATCTTCAATTATTCGTCTCAAAGCAGTTTGAGCATCTGCAGTCATCTCATCTGCTTCATCTAAAATGATAATCTTAAATGGAACTTCTCCCATACCTGCAAATCTAGAGAATTTCTTAACTTTTTCTCTTACCATTCCAATACCTCTTTCATCAGATGCGTTAAGCTCTAAAGTGTAGTCTTTGGCATATTCTCCTAAAATCTGGTTTGTGATGCATAATGCTGCAGTTGTCTTTCCAACCCCAGCAGAACCTGAAAACATTAGATGGGGCATGTCAGTTGGATCTTTGATTAATGCCTCCAAGCTACCAATGATCTCAGTTTGATTAACAATTTCTGAAAGTTTTGTTGGTCGATACTTCTCTACCCACATCCCGCTTCCAAACATGAGTTCAAAGGCCTAATCCCCATTAATAAATCCGAATTGGTTATTGTAGAATACTCTAAGTTAAAATGAAAATAAGTGAAAAACTATGTGCGATCAGCCTGAGATTAATTAGGATCAATTGATCTCACTAAATTGTTAACAGAATTGATCGATCCGATACTTGAGGATCTAAAAGAGGATAAGTGATCTCGTATGGAAATTGATAAAGTAGAAAAAGTACACACTATTGGATATCGCCTAAAGGATGCTAAAGTTACAATTAATCAAGATTTTAAGTTCAATGTTGCAGGAATGAAAATTGAAGGTACCCAAGGTGAGGTAAACAACATGCCTCAATGGATAGGGAAAATACTTGCTGATAATAAAGTTGGAATTCTTGAATCACCTGATATGATTACTGAACTAAAACAAGCATTATCAAAAGAAAAGATGGTTGGCGAATATCAAATTTCCACATTAGATCCTCATTTTTACATCAAGCTAAGAGAAACAATGAGAGAATTAAATCGTGATGATTTTGATAAAGTAGAAAGTATGATGCTTGAATTATTTAGAATGAGAAGAGGAAAACTTGTTAAACTTGCAGACTCTATTAAATTAAATTCAGAATTATACAACAAACTAACCGTTGAAGAAAATATTTTCTACAAAACTATTCATGAAAACAGTGTAGAGTTTGAAAAACAAATTACAGGAGATCTAAATGAGCAACGCACAAGCTAGTACATTTACAGATTCTGCATTATCAGATAAAGTAAAAGAATTCTTAACTCGATTCAAAGATAAACATGGCAACTACAAGTATGTAGATGCAATCGACGAGATGATGCCAAAGAATGCAAAATACATTATTGTTGATTACAATGATTTGGTGATCGAACCTCAAATTGAAGTCATGTTTTCTAAAAATCCTGATAGAATTTTTGATGCCTTTTCAAGAGCAATAAAAGAAGCATTACAGACAAGATTTCCTGATTATGCTGAAAAGATAAAAGATGAAGTCCGTGTTAGATTAGTAAATTTTCCCTTAGAGAGAAGTCTTAGACAAATAAATGCAGAAACAATTGGTCATATTACCAGCGTTTCTGGAATGGTTGTTAGGGCATCAGAAGTAAAACCTCTTGCAAAGGAACTAGTTTTTGTATGTCCTGATGAACACGTAACTAAAGTAATACAACTAAAGGGAATGGATGTAAAAATTCCTGTTGTATGTGATAATCCAAGTTGTAAACAAAGAGACTTTGAGCTAAAACCTGAAGCAAGTAAGTTTATTGATTTTCAGATTCTAAGATTGCAGGAATTACCTGAAGACTTGCCTCCAGGACAATTACCTCACTATATTGATGTCACTATTAGGCAGGATTTAGTTGATAATTCAAGGCCTGGAGACAGAATTATTCTTACAGGCGTTGTTAGAGTAGAACAGGAATCTGTAACAGGAGTTCAAAGAGGTCATAGTGGATTATACAGATTGAGAATTGAAGGAAATAATATTGAATTTTTAGGTGGACGTGGAACTAAAACTGATAGAAAAATAGAGAGAGAGGAAATTTCACCTGAAGAAGAAAAAATGATCAAAGCATTGGGTCAAAGTCCAGATGTATATCAAAGACTAATTGATTCATTTGCTCCTCACATTCAAGGTCAGTCATTAATCAAAGAAGCAATTTTGTTACTTATTGTAGGTTCTAATCAAAGAGCACTAGGAGATGGAAGTAAGATTAGAGGAGACATTAACGTATTTCTAGTTGGAGATCCTGGTACAGCAAAAAGTGAGATGCTAAAGTTTTGTGCAAGAATAGCTCCTAGAGGACTATATACTTCTGGTAGGGGCTCTACAGCTGCTGGACTTACTGCTGCTGTAGTTAGAGATAAAACTGGAATTATGATGTTAGAAGCAGGAGCTGTGGTTCTAGGTGATCAAGGTCTTGTAAGCATAGATGAATTCGATAAGATGAAACCTGAAGACAGAAGTGCATTACACGAAGTTATGGAACAACAATCAGCAAGCATTGCAAAAGGTGGAATAGTTGCTACACTAAATGCCAGAACTTCAATTTTAGCTGCTGCAAACCCAATGTATGGAAAATATGATCCTTTCAAAAATATTACAGAAAATGTCAATCTGCCAATACCATTACTTACAAGATTTGACTTAATCTTTGTTGTAAGGGACATTCCAACAAAAGAAAGAGATGAAAAGATTGCAAGACACATAATAGAATTACACACTCCTCAAGGAACTGATAAAAAATCTGTAATTGATGTTGATTTACTTACAAAATATCTTGCATATGCAAAACGTTCTGCTCCTGACTTGACAAAAGAAGCAGAAGAGAAAATCCTTGATTATTATCTTCAGATGAGAAATGTTGAATCTGAAGAAATGATTACAGTAACCCCCAGGCAACTAGAAGGAATTATCCGACTTTCTACTGCTAGAGCCAGATTACTCATGAAAGACAAGGTTGAGGAAGAAGATGCAGAGCGTGCAATATTTCTAATTCAGAGCATGCTTCAAGATGCAGGAGTTGATGTCAACACTGGAAAGGTAGATCTTGGAGTATTACAAGGAAAACCACGAAGTGAAGTCTCAAAAATGCAACTATTCATGGACATCTTAAAAGGTCTTGAAGGTGATAACAAAGTTCCAGTAGAAGAAAGAGCATTTGTCAAAGAACTAGAAAAGAGTGAAAAATTCACAGAAGAAGAGGCAAGAAACTACATTAGAAGAATGCTCAGAGAAGCATCTATTTATGAATCAAAACCCGGTCACTATAACCGAGTATGAATATAGAAAAACTAGATCTTCCCAATTCTGCAATTGAATTTTTAAAATCTCAAGGGTTTGAAAAATTATATCCTCCTCAAGCAGACAGTGTAAAATCTGGATTATTAGATGGAAAAAGTATTTTGGTTTCTGCACCTACTGCAAGTGGTAAAACTCTGATTGCAATGCTTGCAATGTTGAGTTATCTACCTAAAAATGATGGTAAGATAATATATCTTAGTCCTTTACGTGCTTTAGCTGCAGAAAAATTTACAGAATTTAAAAAATTAGAAAAAATATCTCTTGGAAAAAAAGTTAAGGTTGGAATATCTACTGGTGATTTTGAAAATATTGAGAAAAATCTAGAGAAGAATAATATCTTGATTTTAACAAATGAAAAAATGGACTCCATCATTCGACATGGTGCTGAATGGGTTGAAGAAATTGGTTTAGTGATTTCAGATGAAGTGCATTTGATAGGAGATGAAAGCCGAGGACCTACACTTGAAATGATTTTAACACAACTAAAGTTATTGGAAACAAAACCTCAACTTGTTGGACTAAGTGCAACTATTACAAACTCTGATGAAATCGCTGATTGGCTTAATTGCAAACTAGTAAAAAATGACTGGAGACCAGTTCCTCTCTCTGAAGGTGTATGTGATGCAGGAGAAATTACTATGAGTGATGGAACAACCTTTGAAATTGAGCGTAGTTTACGAGGAACACCAATCGATTTAGGCGTACAATCAGTACAAGAAGGTGGACAATCCTTAGTATTTGCAGAAACTAGGACTCGCTCAAAATCTCTTGCAACAAAAGCAGCAGATGTCATCTCTCAGATTTTAGAAAAAGAAGAGTTGACAGAACTAGAAAAGACATCAAAAAAAATTTTATCCGAAAATGAACATACAGAATTAGTAAAAACATTAGCAATTCTTGTTAAGAAAGGTGTTGCGTTTCATCATGCAGGACTGAATCAAAAGTGTAGGGAAACAATAGAGACAGAATTTCGAAAAGGGACAATCAAACTATTGTCATCCACTCCTACATTGGCAGCAGGTGTTAATCTCCCTGCAAGACGAGTTGTAATTTCTAATGTTAATAGATATAATGCAAAAGTTGGAGCTAATAGACCTATTAGTATTCTAGAGTATAAACAACTTTGTGGAAGAGCTGGAAGACCACAATATGATGATTATGGCGAATCAATAATTGTTGGAAATGGAAACACTGAAGATCTAATAGACTATTACATTAACGGAGAACCAGAACCAATTGTATCAAAAATTACAGATGATAAATCTCTAAGAACTCATATTCTCAGTGTAGTAGTTACACATCCTGGAATTAAAAAAGAAGCGATTTTAGAATTCTTTTTGCAGACATTAGGTGGATTACAAACAAGAAAACCTACAATAAAATTTGCAATTGATATTTCTCTGCGCTTTTTATCAAGTCAAAATTTGATAATTAAAAAGGTGAAAGATATGCAGCAACTGAATTTGGTAAGAAGACATCAATGCTTTACATTGATCCACTAACTGCAACATACTTTAAAGATGCAATAGAGAACGTATCTGAAGAAAGAAAACATACGTTTGGATTTTTACATTTAATTTCAAATTGTGAAGAATTTTTTCCAAAATTCTCACTTCGACAAAAAGACTATGAATCAGCTAGTTTGATGATTGAAAATAATTCCTCAGAACTCCTAGAACCAATTTCAGAGTATGATTGTTCAAGAAGTTTATTGGGCCTACAGGCGTGGATTACTGAATCTTCAGAACTATCACTATCAGATAGTCTCGGAATAGAGTCTGGAGATATGCATAGAATGACTGAGAATGCCAATTGGTTATTGTATTGCCTAAGAGAGATATCCAAGTATATTGAACGAGCAGACTTGCTTGAAGAACTAGATGATCTACGAAAAAGAATTGTTTATGGAATTAGAGAAGAATTACTGGATCTGGTTCGAGTCAAAGGAATTGGCAGAGTTAGAGCGAGAATTCTATACAAACATGGTGTAAAAAATCTAGATGATTTGGCAAAAATTCCTGTGAATAAATTGGCAGAAATTGATAAAATTGGTTCAACCATTGCGGATAACATAAAGGCAGAGTTACGAAAGGTTAGATAATTGATTGAATTAATACTTCCAGCTATAGTTTCTTGTATTATTGCATTTTTTGTGGTATTTGTTCTCACACCACCCTTGATTAAATTCCTTGAAAACAGAAATTTTACAGTAAAAGATATGAACAAAAAAGAAAATGTAATGATTGCAAGACCTGGTGGAATATCAATTATTGCAGGAATTATTGCATCTGAAATTGTTCTTTATGCCTTTTTGCAGTTAAATGAAATCCTTGCAATAATTATTACTACATCTGCAGCTTTTCTAATCGGATATGTTGATGACAGAAAAGTAATGGGGGGATGGTTTAAACCTGTAGCTCTTGCAGTTGCTGCAATTCCAATTATTGCATTTGGTACATTTGATTCTGATCTTACGTTTCCTATTTTTGGAGCAGTTCAAATCCCTGCATTATATCTGGCATTGATAATTTTTATGATTCCAATTACTGGAAATACCATTAATTCAATTGATGTTCTAAATGGTGTTGCAAGTGGATTTATGGTGATTGCTAGTTTTTCATTATCTATCTGTTTATTCATTGTACAAAATTATGAAATTGCAATAATTAGCTTACCTTTAGGGTTTGTTTCTTTGGCTTTTTACAAATTTCATAAACTTCCAAGCAAGATTTTTCCAGGTGATTCTGGAGCATTAACGTTAGGTGCAATGTATGGTGCTATTGCAATTGTAGGCAATGTTGAAATTATAGCAGCAGTTGCACTATTGCCTGCTGTCATCAACTCATTTTTGTTCCTATCAAGCGTAAAACGAATAGTTGAACACAGAGAAATCACGGGGAAACCTGTAGAACATACTGATGATTTCAAACTAAAGGCCACTGATGATAAAACAGCCCCTGTTACCTTGGTAAGATTAATTCTTGCAGGAGGACCATTATCTGAAAAACAAGTTGGATTTGCAATATTCAAACTTGCTATTTTTTCTGGAATTTTGGCAATAGTTACAGCGTTTCTGATGAGGGTATCTCTATGAAATCTAGTCTGTATGTGTTCTTGTTTGCAATGTGGATTTTAATTCTGCTTGGTGGTGGAATAATGGTGACTATTTTGGGTCCGTTCTCTATTCAACAGTTTGGAAATTTTAGTTGGATTATTGCATCTGGAATTAAAGTCATAATTGCATTTGTTTTAGTTGTGATTTGGATTTTAATTTTATAAAAATTGAAAAACTGGATATTTAAAAAAGAGATAAAATCTTAACTTTCTTTCCATTCTCTTTGTTTCTTCTCGTATTCTTCTCTAGTGTATCTGATTGTTGCAGGAGATCCTATTACAACAGAATTTTCTGGAACATCTCTTGTAACTACTGCTCCCATTGCAACAACACTATTTTTTCCAACAGTAACTCCAGCTTTGATTACTGCTCGTGCACCAATAATTACATCATCCTCAATTATAACACCTATCATTTTATCACACATTGGATAAGGATCATTTGTAAGAACTGCTGCTGGACCAATGAAGACATTTTTTCCAATTCTTGATAATGGTGGAATATATGCTTGACCTTCGATCTTTGTATTTTCACCAATCTTTACATTATAATCAATATGTACAAGAGAACCAATCTTTACATTGTCTCCAATTTCTACATCATCCCCAACATAAGAGAAATGCCAAATCTGCACATTTTGACCAAGTTTTGCCTTTTCAGAAATATAGTTTGTAACCATTATCTTACAAATGCCATGGATTTGCCTCTGTAATAATTTTTTCAGGCAAATTTTCTTTATAATTTTTCAAAAATTCCATTTCTTGTTTTTTATCTCTTAACTCATCAGGAAGTAATATTGGAATTCCCTCTATTATTGGATAAAATCTAGAGCATTTTGGACAAAATAACGCACCTTCTGATACTAGATTATCATTTTCTTTAATTTCAAATAATTCTAAAGGATGACTTTTATCAATTGGGCATGCCAATATATCTATCATGGTCTTGTTCATTTTAGATCTAGATAGATAGGAATACCTTTTTGACTAGATAAGAGTGCCGCTTCTGCTATTTTGGTAACGTTGACAGATTCTTGTGGTTTAACAATGTGCTCATTTTTACCTTCAATTGCTCCAATAAAACTCTGAATCTCTAGTGATAATGGCTCTTGTTTTTCGTTTTTTATCGTTTCAGATCTCTCAGCGTCTTCTACAACAATTTCTTGAGTGATAAAGTCTGATGAAATTCTAGCATCTGTGCATATTGCCTCAAATTTTCTAATTCTTTTTGGTGTAATCCAGTTTGATGAAATGATTGCAACTTTATCATCTCTATATCCTAACATGATATTTGCAAAATCTTCTCGTTCATATTTTATTTTACCTGCTCTGGCAAATACTACATGTGGCATATCATCAAACAACCAATTTGCTGTATCGATATCGTGAACTGATGTATCGTAAATTATTCCCACATCTTTGATATGCAAAGGCATTCTATTTTCCCGGTGAAACTCTAACATTACAAGATCTCCCAATTTTTTTCCTCTGACAAGTTTTTTTACAATATCTACAGCAGGATTAAATCTCTCAATATATCCACATGTTAGAATTACTTTGTTTTTTTCAGCAAGCTTTGCAAGTATTTCACCATCTCCTGATTTGTATGTCATTGGTTTTTCTACAAAGACGTGTTTTTTAGCTTCTAACAATTTCTTGGCAATTTCTGTGTGAGTTGATGTAGGAGTCACAACAAATGCCCCATCAAATTCCTCTGAATCTAGAAGAACATCTAATGATTCATAATGATTTACAGAATATTTTTCTCCATATTCTTTGCTTTTCTGAGAATCCGCATCACAAACTGCTGAAAGTACGCCTAATTGAGACAAGATTCTGGTGTGGTTTTTACCCCAACCTCCTGTCCCAATTTGAACAATTTTCATCTAATACACTTCCGTTAGCCAATGAGAATAGTCGTTGTTTTTATTCATCACAATATCTGTATATTCTTGCATCATTTTCTTTGTAATATCTCCTGGTTTACCATTTCCAATCTTTTTGGAATCCATTTTTATGATTGGAGTGATTTCAGCTGCAGTACCAGTAAGGAATATTTCGTCAGAAATTATTAGCTCACTTCTTGTAATGTCTCTCTCAATAACATCAATATCCAAATCTTTTGCAATTTTGATTATTGCATCTCTAGTAATTCCTTCAAGTGCTGATGATTCAAGTGTGGGTGTTACAAGTTGCCCATTTCTTACAATGAAGATATTTTCACCTGGTGCTTCACTAACGTTTCCATTATGATCAAGTAATATTGCTTCATCCACTCCGTTTCTTTTTGCTTCTTGAGTTGCAATGATTGAATTTAGATAATTCCCACCCATCTTAGCTTGTGGCGGAGTTGACATATCTGAGAATTTTCTCCAAGATACTACTCCTGCAGTTATGCCATTTTTGTTAAACAAATCCCCAAAAGGAAATGTGAATATTGCAACATTGGTAGGTGCTTTTTCAGTTACATGTAGATTGATTCCATAATCTCCAACAAAATAAAATGGTCTAATGTAACACGATTTTTTTATCTTATTTTTTCTACAAATTCCTGTAATTGCATCAGTAATTTCTTTATCTGAAAAGTTTAGTGAAATATTGTAAAATTGACCAGATCTTCTAAAACGTTTTACATGTTCATCTAGTCTGAATATATAGAGATTTTTCCCATTCCAATATGCTCTAATTCCTTCAAAAATTGATGTTCCATAATGAATTGCATGTGTTGTAATTGGTACTTTAGCCTTTTCTGTTAGAACATACTTTCCATCAAACCAGACATATTTTGAAAGTGGAAGTTTCATAGGAAAATTTTATCAAATGTGTATTAATCTCTATTTATTTTGACCATCCTTCTTTAGGAAATTTCATTCCAGCAACTCTGGTAGTCCTATCTTCTGAATCAGCAAATTTCTCTACTGTTTTCCAATTTTCTTCGATTACTCTGGCAATACTTTTTGGAACATCTTCTTTCCATGATGATTCTTTTCCAAGTGCTGCATCATACAATTTCTCTTTTACAGATGCTGCAGAAAGTGCTTTTCTTTCTCCTACCTTGGGTTTTAACCTATAAATTTTCAGCATGTATCCCTCTACTTTATCTCCTGTATACGAGAAAAAATCTCCTTCTACACCACGTAGTACCTGTTTTCGTAACTGCCATGATTTTGGAGTTAATAGTGGTGGCATGTATTTTTTGAATGGAGCAAAAAATGCGTAATCATCAGTAATTTGAACTGAATCTCCAAAAACTGACATTAACATTTTCTTTCTAATTTCAAAATTAAATGGAAAACTCTTACTGTTGATCTCTTTTTCCCCGTCTTTGAATACTACTGGCATTACTTTTACTATATCTGCTTCTTTTTTTAATTCTGAAATTATTTCTACATGAGCGTTAGTCACAGGATTTAGATGTGCAAGATATAATGCAGTAATCAATTAGATTTACTAAATAAATCTTATATTTCAATGATTGATTTTTAGAAATTCTATCCGTAAGATTCGTACTTGACTTCAAAACTACCGTCTTCACGCTTATCGTGTTCTGTAACAAAGTCTTTTGGTTTTAAGAAATCCATCACGCCATCAATGGTTCCTTGCCAACCACAAACATAGAACATTGTATTCTCTTTTGTGATTTTATCTCCAATTAATTCTTCTAAAGGTGATAATCCATTATCTCTGGGTCTTAGGAATGTTTCAACTCTTCCAACTTGACCTGCCCATGATCTGTTAAACCATTCTTGAGGTCTACTTATTGCTGCTCTGTATTTGAAATTCCATTCATCTTTACCTCTTTTGATACTCTCATTTTCAAGATCGGTTAACAAATCTTTGTAACTTAATTCATCAACATAACTTGCGCCATGTAATACTATAATTTCTCGTTTATCATCTGAATCGTGAAGATGTTGTGCATAACTAACAAATGGTGCAAGACCCGTACCTCCTCCAATACAAACAATTCTTCTGTTGTCTTTTTCTCCACTTGGAAGTTCTTCATTAATCAATAATGCTCTACCTGTTGGTTTTAGCCAAAGAATTTCATCTCCTTCTTTCGCATTAAATAATTGTGTAGTTAATCTACCTGGAAGTGGTTTTCTTACCCATCTGATAACAAGTTCAATATATTCTCTGTTTTCTGGATGTGATGCAATTGAATATGCACGTCTAACAATTTTTCCACCTTCAGCAGGATTTGGTAATCCTAATGTGATAAACTGACCAGCTTGATAATCCGGTACTGGACCATCTTTTGGAACTAATCTGATGATTACAAGATCTTCTTTTAGTAATTGTACATATGTGATAGTTGCTTTGTTATCTACTACCATAACGATTGAACCATCATTCTCGAGGTTAAATATATTGTGTTAATTTTATGGGTCGATTTCAACTAAACCGCTAAACGTTAATAACCAATTTTAAAAATGTATTTCAATCAGATTTCTGATTATTGGGCCGGTCGTCTAGTCTGGTAGGATAGGTGCATGGCATGCATCGGATCGAGGGTTCAAATCCCTTCCGGTCCACTACATTTTTTTTAATTGAGTAAATAATTTTTGCATTTCTGGTTCTTTGATAATTTCATTTTTTACTTCATCAGGTATTGACATTTTCATATCTATAATTGCATGAAGGGCACTTTTCCGTACTTCTAAATTAGAATCTAACAGAGATTGCAAAAAAATTTCTTTTGCTTCTATTGCCTTAAGATGTCCCAATGCTCCAATTGCACATGATCTGACCATAGAACGTTCGTCTTTTCCAAGTTTTATTAATTCTGGAATTGCATCCCTTTCATTTCTATTTGCTAATACTAACGATGCAAAACCTCTAATGTTTTTATTTGTAGAACTCAAACTCTTAATTAAAAAATTTGATATTTTATTTTTATTTAACACAAGTGAACTAAATGCTTCCCCTCTTACCTGCATATCTTCATCATCCAATTCCAAAATCATCTTCTTAATGATTTCTGGATTATCTGCATTGTCTAACGTTTCCAAAATTTTGATTTTTTCTTTGCTATTTCCTGATTCTAAAATTTTTGAAATATTTTCCAACTTTGGAATAAATCCTCTTTTCTGGTTAATAATAGTTCAATTTTTACAAAAAATTTTCTACAAATTCAAAAAAACCCTTTTAGCTTTAAATTATCCTTAAATATGAAAAATTTCATGTCAACCGAAGCCAGAGACACCATATTCATTGGTAAGAAACCATTGATGGCATATGTTACATCAACGCTAATTCAATTGGCAAACTTACCTACCGTCAACATCAAAGCTAGAGGACTCAGCATAGGTCGTGCTGTAGATGTAGCTCAAATCATTGCAAGAAAAACAGAAAATGCAGGCTACTCTATCGGAGAAAT
>Ga0114931_10004045_pt1 | contig 18377 bp, 14 predicted proteins | sample 2SBtaG_FD_89579 | JGI IMG/M metagenome (GOLD analysis project Ga0114931, IMG submission 89579) | Deep subsurface microbial communities from Kolumbo volcano to uncover new lineages of life (NeLLi) - 2SBTROV14_V59a metaG | ecosystem: Environmental > Aquatic > Marine > Volcanic | place: Kolumbo...
CGACCATGTGGTGCACCTCGTCGGGGCCGTCGGCGAAGCGCAGGTGCCGCATGTCGGTATACATCGAGGCGAGCGGGGTCCACTGGGAGACGCCGGTCGCACCGTGCATCTGTATCGCCTGATCGATGATCTGACAGACCTTCTCCGGGACCATGGCCTTGACCGCGCTCACGTAGATACGCGCTTCCTTGTTGCCGAGCACGTCCATCGCCTTGGCGGCTTGTAGCACCGCGAGACGCATTGCGTTGATCTCGATCCGAGCGCGCGAGATGACCTCGAGATTCTTTCCGAGCTTCGCGATGGGGCGGCCGAAGGCGACCCGGGTCGCGGATCGCCTGACCATCAGCTCGAGCGCCTTCTCCGCTTTCCCGAGCGAACGCATGCAGTGGTGTATACGGCCCGGGCCGAGTCGCACCTGGGAGATTTCGAAGCCGCGCCCTTCCCCGAGAAGGATGTTCTCCTTCGGCACCCGGACGTCGTGGAAACGCAGATGCATGTGGCCGCGGGGGGCGTGATCTTCCCCGAAGACGTGCATGGGGCCCACGATCTCCAGGCCCGGGGTGTCCTTGGGGACCAGGATCTGGGACTGCTGGCGGTTCGGCGGCGCGTCGGGATTCGTTTTCACCATCGTGATCAAGATCTTGCAGCGTGGGTCGCCGGCACCCGAGATGTAGTACTTCTCGCCGTTTATGACCCACTCGTCCCCGTCCAGCACCGCGGTCGTGCTGATGTTGCGGGCGTCCGAAGAGGGAAGGGTGGGTTCCGTCATCGCGTACGCCGAGCGGATCTCCCCGTTGAGGAGGGGCTCGAGCCACTGCTCCTTCTGCTCGGGGGTACCGACCCGTTCCAGCACTTCCATGTTGCCGGTGTCGGGGGCGCTGCAGTTCAGCGTCTCGGAGGCGAGAGGTGATTTTCCGAGCTCCGAGGCAATGTAGGCGTAGTCGAGGTTGGACAGGCCTTCACCGGTTTCCGCGTTCGGAAGAAAGAAGTTCCACAATCCGCTCTCCTTGGCACGGCTCTTCGCTCCGTCGAGGAGCTCGAGCTGTCGGGGATGCCAGCTCCAGCGGTCCTTCTTCTCCTCGTTCAAGGCGAAGAACTCTTCGGAAATCGGGTCGACGTTGTCCCGTATATGAACCTTGACCAGACCGAGTAGAGGCTGTGTCTTCTCGGACATCGACAGCTCGAAGAGGTCGGAATTCAACAGCTCGGACACGATCTTGCTCCTCCGGGACCAGGTCCCGCGATAAGGCCGCCGCGGATGGCGGCGGCGGGTACGGTCATCAGCTACCGGCCAGGCGCTCCGTCCGGGGGAGAGCCGCCCCGACTCTCGGCGAGGTCGCGATCGGGTGTCCGACCGGCGCCTCTCCTGGTCCCGTTATCAAGTCCCGAGCCGTTGGTCAGTCCTCGGCCTCGAGGACCAGGGTGCCGGTCGTCGACAACGTGCCGCCGGTGCCGTTCACCACACAGGTCCGGGCCGAGACCTGCTTGCCGGGGTCTCCGTTCACCCCATCCTCGGCGGTGCCGGAAAGCTGGCGGTAGGCCTCGATGAGCAACGGCATTCCGTACATCCCGCTGTGGTTGAATGAGAGCCCCCCGCCATTCGTGTTGATCGGGAATCGTCCTCCCGGTCCGGCGTGACCCTCTTTCCACAGGGTGTGCCCCTCGCCGGGCCGGGCGAGACCTAGCATCTCCGCGGTGATCGCGGCGGTGATGGTGAAGGAATCGTAGATGAGCGCCATCTCCATGTCGTCTGGCCCCATTCCTGCCATCGTGTAGGCGCTTGTCGCGGAGCAGCGCGCGGAGGTTGCGGTGAAATCTTCCATCTCCAGCATGTTCTGATGTCCCATGCTTTCGCCGGCCCCCGCTATCCAGACCGGACGGGTGCCGAGACTGGCGGCTACCTTGGGGCTCGCGACGATGACCGCTCCGCCATGGTCGGCGACCATGCAGCAGTGCAGGATTGTGAGCGGCCAGGTGATCATTCGAGACCCCTGGACCTGCTCCACCGTGATGGGGCCGCCGAACGGATGCTTCTCCTTCGAGTACATCGCGGCCCGAGGGTTCAGGGTCGCCCAGTCTCGGGAGACCTTGGCGATGTGTGCGTAATCTTCCGGCGTCGTCCCGTGGCAATGCATGTGCCGCACCATCGCGTGGGCGTAGGCGGTGGGAGCGCCACCGAGACCGTAAGCGACGGTCATCTCGGTGGCGGGTGAGGCGTCGCCGCTGCCGGGGCCATAGCTCGGGCGGCCTTTTGCACCGATTTTCCGGGAGGAGAAGCCGTTCTCGCCGTGGCTGATGAGGGCGGTGTCGATGATTCCGCCGGCGATGGCAGCCAGCGCGTGATGCACGTGCATCTCGAACGAGCACCCCCCGCAGGCGGTTGTATCGATGTACTTCGGATGGATCCCGAGGTGCTCACAGAGCTCGCTCGTCCAGCCGGTGGAGAAGACCCCTTCGATCCTGGAGATGGGGATCCCGGTGTAGTCGCTGACGTTCTTGATGGCCTCGATATGAAGCTGGAGTGAAGGCTTCGGCTCTTGGAGAAAGCCGATCTCGTTCGCTTCCGCTGCACCGACGATGGCGGCGGCCTTGTAAAGGAGCCCGGGCATGATCAGTCCTCCACCACTCGCCAGAACGGGATGCGCGTCTCGTCGTTCGCTTCCTCGAACTCCACCTTCACCCTCGCGCCGATGCGGATCTCCTCCGGTTTCTCTGGGTCGACCCCGCGCAGAATGGTGAGCATTCGGTCGCCTTCCTTCAGGTCGATGTAGGCGGTGACGTAGGGGGCAGTGTCCTGCCACTGTGGCGGTGTGAGATGCTGCACGGCATAGGTGTAGATCGTTCCCTCGCCGCTGCCCTCGATCCAATCGAGAGCCATCGAGTGGCAGAAGGGGCAGATCAAACGAGGGTACCAATGCACCCGATTGCAGTCCCGGCAATGGGGCAGCATGAGCTTCCCTTGTTTCGCCCCGTCCCAGAACGGGGCGGTATGAATTCCCCGGGAGGGGATCGGTTTGTCGTACGCCATGCCTCGGTTCCTTCCTCCGATCGTCGAGCCGCGTAGCTTACACCGTTGACAAATCGGCGTTGCGCCCGCGCACGCTCCGAGAAATCCAGGACGAACTCGTTCACACGCTCACCAACCGGCCGCAATGAGTGTGCACTCGGACTCGCGCTCCAGATCCGCTCATCGTGGCATTGGAGGGGGAGTCCATATAAGCTCCCCGGGAGGCTGTCGGAGTTGGGCGCGCGGCGCGAGGGGACGCGGATCTTCGGTCGGTTCGAGCGGTCGTTCGAGGAGCATAGCGGTAGCGATTTGACGAAAAGGGCCGCGCCAACCGGCCCAAGCCCGCATTTCCACGGTAGAGCGGGCTCGAGTCCGACGGGCGGCCAGGCTGTTACGATCCGCTCCGAGCGCGGCGGGGAGGAAGCAAGGTGCCGGAAGGCGAGCTTTGGGTCGAGGATGAGGAAGGGGTTTTTCCAGAGCTGGAGGCGGCGAGGGAGCTCGCCCCGCGGGTCCGCGACGCGGCGGCCTTGATCGATCAAACGGCGGAGCTGCCGTGTGAGCTCGTGCACGAGCTGACCAGCGCCGGGATGTTTCGATTGATCCTTCCTCGCCGCTTCGGAGGGTCGGAGCTGCCGCTGCCGTGCTTCCTGCGCTGTGTGGAGGTCATCGCCAGGGCGGACGGCAGCACCGGGTGGTGCGTCGGTCAGGGCGGGGTCTTTCCGAACCTGGCCGATCGCATGCTGCCGGAGACCGCGGCGGCAATTTGGGTCGCGGACCCGGCAGCGGTAGTGGCGACCGGCACGCCCTTCGGATGCCGGGCGGTCGATCTCGGGGACCGCTATCGCCTCACCGGGCACTGGCGATTCGCGAGCGGCTGTCTGCATGCGTCTTGGCTTGCGGCGATGGCGGACATCGTCTCGGAGTCCGGGGACACGAAGGGATTCGGAATGTTTCTCGTTCCCCGGGCGGAGATCACCCTCGGAGAGGGGTGGAACGTGCGCGGCATGCGGGGCACCGGCAGCCGGGAATATACCCTCGACGAGCTGACAGTGCCCGCCGAGAGGGCACTGCTCGGGCGCATCCTGAGCGATCACGGGGGCGCGGCGACGCGGCTGCCGGCGCAGCTTCTGTTCGCGAGCGTCTTCGGCGCGGTCGGACTCGGAATCGCCCGCGGTGCCCTGGATACATTGATGGCTCTGATCCAGGGCAAGACTCCCGCGTTCTCTAATCGGCGGCTGCTCGACGACGATCTGGTCCATGCCGGGCTGGGCGCGGCGGAGGCCGCATGGGGAGAGGCCCGTGCCTTTCTCTACGAGGTGGCTCGTCGTTGCGAGCGGGCCCGCGCCGGCGGTGGGGCGCCGGGGCGCCTGACGCGCGCCCGGCTTCGTCTGGCGGCCACGAACGCGATGCGGAAGTCCGGAGAGATCGTGGACCAGGCGTACCGGCTGGCCGGGACCGACGCCATCTTCACCGATCACCCACTGCACCGTTGCTTCCAGGACATCCACGCCCTCACTCAGCAAATCCAGGCGCGCCCCGCTCACTTTCGGACGGTGGGACGGGTGCTGCTCGGTCTGGAGCCCGACGCCCCGGTGCTGTAGTCCCCGCCTTCGATCGAGCACGGCGTGAGGCTCGGGCAGGAAATGCGGGCCGAGCCCCGAGCCGGGGAAGCGGGCCGGGCGGCGTCACCGTTCCGCGGGGGGGTCCACCGGTCCGTCCATTCGCTGAACGTCTACGGAGACCGCGAGCTGCTGCTCTTCGCCGTTTCCGAACAGAACCCCCTTCAGGGGAGCGACGTCCGAGTAGTCCCTACCCCACCCGACGGTGATGTGCTGGTCGCTCGCCGCGGTGTCGTTCGTCGGATCGAAGTCACACCAGCCGGTGTTCGGGGCGTAGACCGAGAACCATGCGTGCGACGCGTCGGCGCCGACCAGCTTCTCCTCGCCGGGCGGCGGGAGCGTTTCGATGTACCCGCTCACGTATCGGGCCGGAATGCCGAGCGATCGGAAGCAACCGATGGCGAGATGGGCGAAGTCCTGACAGACCCCACGGCGTCGAGCGAAGACCTCGTCGAGGGGCGTGCTGACCGTCGTGAAGCCGGGGTCGTAGGCGAAATCCAGGAATATGCGGTTTACGAGCTCGTTGACTCCATCGAGAAACGGGCGCTCGGGCGGGAAGGATTGCCGCGCGTAGTCGGCGAGCGCCGGAGCGCGAGCGACGAGCGGCGAGTTCACGAGATATTCGCGCGCGAGGAGCCCTTCCTCCGTGGTCGATTCCCGAATGAGCCTCTGAGCCTCGCCGGTGAGGAGATTCGACCGTGGGCCATTCCCGGTCCGTTCGACCTCCACTACGCTGAACGCGGAGATCTGAAGCCGGGAATGCGGCTCGTGGATCGCAAAGTGGCGGGTCCGGTTGCCGAAGTAGTCGTTCCGGCTCGTCGAACTCGCGGGGGTGGGTGTCACCTGCACGTGGGAGGACAGGCAGCGCTGCCTGGAGGTATCGCGGGGAGCGAGGCGCGCGACGTTGTAGCACTGAGAGACCGGGGAGCGGTACTGGTACGTCGTGTGATGGGTGATCCGGTATCTCAAGTTCAGGGCTTCCTCAAAGCTCCCGGTTGCGCTGCGCGGCGAGCAGGGGCCACGGCCCGGCGGTGTGGTCGAAGAACCGCTCCGCAACGACGTCGGCGATCTCCGAGAGAAGCGCGGCCGTCCGGGCCAGGACGGCTTTGAGGTGCGGCCGCTCACCGGTAGCCGGGTCGGGGGCGAGAAGGCGTTCCGGATCGGCAAGCTCGATGACCGTCCTCGCTTCCAGGATCAGGCGTTCGGTGGGCGACAGCCGGGGATCGTTCGGCATCGCGGGCTCCTCGAACGGCAGGGTGGAGAGGTGTGTCTCCAGGCGCAGGAGCTGGAAGAGCAATGAGCGGGGATTCGTGCGATTCATCATCAGGAGCGGCAGCGCGTCAATGATCTCTGGCTGCGAGCGGTAGACTCGCCGGTAGTCGACGAGGTTCTCCACGCTCGAAAGCAACGCCGCCAGGACGTCGGCCTCGTCGTTCCGGTTGGACTCCCTTCCGAGAGCACTCTCGAGCAGTGCGCCGGTTAGCAGGGCCCGTTCGAGCCGCCTGCCGATGTGAGTGAAGCGCCAGCCGAGGCCGTGCATCATGCTCTCGTTGGAGAGACCGGCGAGCGCGATCAGGTACGTCACCAGCGGATCGAGCGCCTCTTCCGGCGCCGAGGACAGGTCCCCGCCGAGCGCGGCCGGAAGACCGCCCGCCTTGTCACGAATGTCGCTCAGCACCCGCCGGATGTCGGCCGAGAGCTCTTCTTGCACGTCGAGAGCGGCGCCGAACATTCGGCTCAGGTTGGCGCGCACGCTGCCGGGTCTCTCGACGTCGAGTATGACCGAGAGGAGCTCCGGCTCCGGATTCGCGATCAACGATTCCCCCTCCGGTCCGAGAAAGCCGGGGAAGGTATAGGTGATCTGGGTCAGAGCGCGCAGCAGGATCGCCCGTGGTGGACTGTTCGCCCGGGTGCTCATCTCGGGGTTCGTCTGCAGGAAGATCGTTCTGAGCAGTCGGATGGCGTACTCGGCGCGCTCCGCATAACGCCCCATCCAGAACAGGTTCTCCACCACCCGGCTCGGAGGCGGCAGCCGACCGGATGGCCCTATAGCGCGCGCCTTTGCGCTCGGTGGGGCGGGTGCCGGGTGCCCGGGCTCGGAGGCGAGTACCCAGGTGTCCTTGGTGATGCTCGAGGTGGGTCTCACGTCCTGGACGACCGCGGCCGGCGGGCTCACGATCCCGAGCGCGCCGGGCATCACCAGGTAGCTGCCCGGCTCGGCTACGCAGAAGCAGCGCAGGCTGACCGGGCGTGGCCGGAGTTCGCCGCCGGCCAGCACCGGCGCCTCCGAGGCCCGCATCGGCGACTGTGCCGAGAAGCGGTTCGGGCGGGCGGCAATCCGGGCCCGCAATGCCTTGCGCTCGGTCTCACTGAGACGGCCCGGCAGCAGCGTGCGTGCCACCGGGCCTTCGAAGTTCGAGCGGATCACGAGCTGATCGAGGTGGTGGGTCACATAGTCGTAGTCGTCCGGGTCGCCGCACCACCAGGTCGGTGCCGCCGGGAGGCGGGGCTCCCGGCCGAGGAAGTGCCTGCCGATAGCGTCGGAGTACTTCATGAGCGCGGGATTTTCGAGCACGCCCGCCCCGAGCGGGTTCGCGAGCACGATGTTGCCCGAACGCGCCACCTCGACGAGACCGGGCACGCCGATCCGGGAGTCACCGTAGAGCTCCACCGGGTCGCAGAATAGGTCATCGACCCGCCGAACGACCGCGTCCACTCGCTCGAGCCCGCCGACCGATTTGACCCAGAGGCGATCGTTTTGGCACACGAGATCGGTGCCCTGCACCAGGGAATATCCCAGGTAGTTCGCGAGATACGTATGTTCGAAGTAGCTCTCGTTGAAGGACCCCGGAGTCAGTACGACCACTCGGGGATCGCCTTCGGGCGGCATCGCGAGTCGGTTCAAAGTCGCCCGCAGGGTTCGGAAGAAGATCGCGAGACGATGGACGTGGCTCTCCCGGAAGAGGCTCGGAAAGACGCGGGAGATAGCGAGCCGGTTCTCGAGCGCGTAGCCCGCCCCGGCCGGGGAGCGCGTGCCGTCACCGAGCGCGTAGAAACGACCGTCCAGGCCCCGCGCGATGTCGGTGGCAAGCACCAGCAGATCGTGCTCCCCGGGGAGCCGGATGTCCTGGCAGGCGCGGAGGAACCCGGGGTGGGTGAACAAGAGCTCCGGAGGGACGACCCGGCGCCGCAGGAGCTCCCGGGCACCGTAGAGATCGCGCAGCACCAGGTTCAGGAGCTCGGCCCGTTCGACGAGCCCGGCTTCGATGGAGCGCCACTCTTCGCTCTCGATGACGAACGGAACCGCGTCGAGAGACCCGTTCACCCCGGGGGAAACCGGGTCTGCTCCGAGCGCGTGAATGGCGCCGTCGTCGCGCAGGATCCGGGCGATCTTCGTCGCCCGATCTTCGAGGGCAGCCGGCCCGAGAGCGGAGAGGCTTTCGAGAATGTTTCCCCAGTGCGCTCGCGGGGCGCCGCCGCGGTCACGCGTCTCGTCGGCGCACGCCTCGCTCGGAAGCGGTACGGGGGTGTCGAGGGCTCGGAAATTCATGGTTCGAGAAGTATAGCGGCCCGAGGCCCCGTTCCCGGCCCGTCCCGCTTCCGTGCCCGGCGCCCGGAGCGGTATAGTTCCCTCCCTGGAAAGAACGTGACGCGCCGGATGCGCGCCCGAGAGCCAGCACGGAGGGTGCCCATGGTCGACGTAGAGGAGCTCAGGCGGCGATTCCTCGACCTGGAGTTCGATACGAAACGCTTCGAGATAGACGCGCACAAGGTCGCAGCGGCGGCCAAGGCGGCGGGTGAGGCCTTGCCCGAGTTCACCGACCCGGACCATCCGGATTTTCAGGTCATGCCCGCGTTTCTGGCGAGCTTCGGCTCGGGCCGCCGCCTGCCGATCGACTTTCCTTCGCTCGGGGGCATCTCCATGGATGGGGGCAAGGCGGTCACCTCCCACCGGCCGGTGCGCCGGGGCACCGAGCTGACCGGACGGACCCATCTCCACGACATCTACGACAAGAGCGGACGGTCGGGTCAGATGGTATTCATCGTCGCTCGTACCGAGCTCTACGATCCCGAGGGAGCGCACTACGCGACGCTGGACTCGCGCCAGGTCATCAGGGAGATGCCCGACCGATGAGCGTAATGACGATATCCGATGTCGAGTTCGGCCAGGAGCTCGAGCCTTTCATCCCGGACACCGCTCTCACCAATACGAAGGCGTTCGCCGACGCCGTCGGGTACTCCGGCAACGGGCGTTTCGAGGATCACGAGCGTGCCCGGGCGCAGGGTCTACCGAGCGCGCTGGTGCCCGGAATCATGGGCATGGCCTTCTTGACGAGCATGATCCACCGCTGGGCGCCGAATGGCGTCATCGAGAAGGTCGACACGGTGTTTCGAGCCCCTATGCTGGCCGATACTCCGCTCGCGATCAGTGCGGTCGTGACCGACGTCGACGAAGGAGCTCGGCTGGTCGAGCTCGATCTCAGCATCAAGAACGCGACCGGGGAGACCCGCGTCTTCGGTACCGCGCGGGTCAGATTTCCTCCCGGTTGATCGGCCGCGGGCAGCCTCGGCGACGGTGTGGATCATCGGGAGGCCGCCTTCGTCTGGCGCAGCCCGAGGGCCCAGGCGCAGAGCATTCCCAACACGACCCAGGCAAGCTCGCGGGCTCGGCGCACGAGGGCGGCAGCCAGCCCCAGGGCGGGAACGCCGGTCACCGCATCGCATAGATAGACGAAGACCCCTTCCTGAGCGCCGATTGCGGCGGGAATGAAAAACGCGGCCGCGCGTACCATCTGTGCCGCGGCCTCTATGACCCAGGCGGTGGCGATGCTTACCGGATGACCCAGGAAGTGAAGGACGAGGTAGATTTCGAGCGCTCCCAGCATCCAGTTGAGGAGCGCGAGCGCGAAGGCGGCCGCGAGGTCGCGTCCCTGGCGGAGGTAGAACGAGGCGAAGCGGGCGTCGAGGATCTCGAGCAGACGGAGGGAGCGGGCGATGGCTCCGTCCGGGGCGCTGGATCGCCTCCTTCGCTTCAGTTGCTGGGCGGCCCGGCTGGCCAGGCCATGGCGTTGCAGAACGTAGAAGCCGGCGGTGCCGCCGGCTAGAGCCGCGAGTCCAATCGCGGCGAGCCACGTAGCTTCTCTGGGCAGCTCTTCCGTCCGGAGAGACAGGGCAAAGCCAATGCCGAGGAACAGAACGAGCGCCAGGAGGTTGATGGTGCGAGCGAGCACCACGGAAGCGCCCGCGTCCTCGAGACCTACACCATAGCGGTGATGAAGCAGTGCGACCTTGAGCGGTTCCCCCCCAATCCCGGCGGCTGGAAGCACGGTATTGAACGCCTCCCCTGCGAAGCGGACGAGAAACAGTCGGCGCGCGTTGGCGAGGCGGAAGGGCAGCGCCTGGACGGTTAGCAGCCAGCTCAGCGAATCCACGAAAAAAGCGGTCGTGTAGACCGCAAAGACCACGAACCATCCAGTGGGCTGGATCCGGGCGATCGATGTCCCCACCGCGCCGAGGTCGAGATCGCCGGCGATCCAGACAATGGCGCTGAGGCCGAGTGCCAGGTAGAGGAGCCGGAGCAGACGAGCACGATTCAAACGTGAAAGCGCCTCGCCGCGCGTGAGAATTGCCCCATCCAGTAGAGCTGGGCGCCCAGAGCGGCCGCCGGCAGAAGTAGCCAGAGTGTATTGGTCACGCCGAGAAGCAGCACCAGGAAGCAGAAATCCGCCCGGAACAGCTCGCGGAAGGCAAAGAGCGTCCACTCCAGGCTGCCGCGTGGGTGCGCCGCCGGCCCCTCCAAAGCACCGCCCGGGGCTCCGTTGTCGCGGCGATCGAGCCTGTCGAGCAAAAGACCGAGCGCGTAGTTCATCGTGGCGCCGGCGGCGGCGAAAGCGCCGGTCCAGGCCGGCCAGGCAACCCCGAGCGCATTCGACCAGCCAAGCCCTAGGGCGAGGAAAAAGAAGCCGTGAACGAGCCAGTCGACGGCCGTGTCGTAATGCCGGCCGAATTCCGATGTCTGCCGCTTCGCCCGGGCGACCTCTCCGTCGCAGTTGTCCAGCACGTAGCACAAGATCATGAGGATCCCGGACGCGGTCCAGGCGGAACGGCTCGCACCCATCGCCAGGATTCCGGCCGCGACTCCGCATGCCGCCGACAAGGTCGTGATCGCATTGGCCGACAGCGGCAGGCGAAGGAGAAGAACGGTAACCGGAGCCGAGAGCCAGCGCACGGCCGGAAAGGGCTGCTCGGGCCAGGCCCAAGGGCCGCTTGTGACGTTCGTTCCGTTCATTTGCCCTTCATCGATCTGGAGCCGAAAAGCCAGCCCGGGTAGAGGCGCAGCACCGCCGGGACCACGAGGAGAGAGGAGAGCACACCAAGGGCAAGCGCCAACGTCAAGAGGAGGCCCATGCCAGCGGTGCCGGGATGGTGCGAGAGCATGATGCTGCCGAACGAGCCTACCGTCGTATATGCGGAAAGGGCGACCGCTCGCGGTGTCGTCGTGTGAAGCGCTCTCTCCGAGGTTCCCTCCTCGCGCGCACGGGCGATGAGGTGGATCGCGAAGTCCACACCGAGGCCGAACAAGAGTGGCAGGACGATGACGTTAGCGAAGTTGAAGGAGATGCCGAAAAGGGCGGTGACGCCCAGAGTGAGCAAACCGGCCGCTACGACTGGCACTAGCGCAAGCGTGGCGAGCCGCAACCGGCCGAGCACGAGCCAGAGAAGCAGAAAAGTGGCCGAGAAGGAGATGAGTCCCGCCTCGGCGAGTGCTCCCAGGATCGTCCGCTCGGCTCCCTCGATCACCACGGCCGACCCGGTGGCCCTCGGAGCGACCGATCGGACGGCCGCGACGAAGGCGCGCCGCGCCGGACGGTCCATGAGATCGCGAGCGGGCCGGATCTCGATGCGGGTGCGACCATCCGCTGCAAGATAGCGCGCGCGGATCGATGCCGGTAGGTTTCCCAGTGTCACCGGCTCTGCCTCGAGAGCGCTGGCGAGGGCGGCGATGCGTCGGGGCAGGGTTCCGAGAAGCCTCTGCTCCAGCTCGCGAAGGCGAGTGTCTGGAACACGCTCGAGGGCGGTGGCGAATCGATGAAGCGCGCGGGTGATCGTTTCGAGTGCCGAGGATTCGTGGGAGCGCTCTCTCTCGGAGAGCGCGGTGAGGAACGCTTTCCTCGCCTGGAGCCGGGCGGGGTCGCCGATGTCGACGAGTGAGGACTCGGGATCGATTGCGCCTTCCGCGACGAGCGCCATCTCATCGATGATCGCGAGCTTTTCCTCCTGTTCGCCAGGGATGAAGCTCGTGAGGGTGATGGCGTCGTCGACCTGGGGCAAGCTCGAGAGCTCGTGCGCGAGAATCCGGGCCTGCGCGATGTTCTCGGCCAGCACCTCGGCACCGTGGACAGGGGTACCGGACGCGTGCAGGTCCAGCAATGTCCGCACGGACTCGCTTTCCGGGTCCTTCAGCCGTAGCGGATCGGAGTCGAAAGAGATGCCATCGGAGGCAAGAAGGGCTCCGGCACAGGCAACGGCGAAGCCCGCGAGGGTTGCGCGTGGATAGGCAAGAGGAAGGGCCCAGCGGCTTGCCTCCGGGCGGTGGGACGGTCGAGCCGCGTTGCCGTTGTCCGCTCCGGCTTTCCGGCGCTGCTCGCCGTGGCTTGGGAGAAAGCGTCGCAATGGGACGAGGGACAGCAGAGCCGGCAACACGGTCAGTGTGGTCCCGAGCGCGACGAACATACCCGCTCCCGCGATCAGACCGAGCTGAGCGAGACCTATGTAATCGGTGGGCAGGAGAGAGAAGAACGCGATTGCCGAGGTGAGCGCGCACAGACCGAGGGCGCCGCCAGTGCCACTGGCAGCGTTCACGAGCGCGTCTCGGGCGCTTTCCCCGAGCAAGACCTGCTCCCGATAGCGGAGCGTGAAGTGGATCCCGAAGTCGACTCCCAGTCCGATGAACAATACGACGAAGGCGACCGAGAGTAGATTGAACGTTCCGACGAGGGCGGTTGCGAGCGCTCCGGTCCACAGCAGTCCGAGCACGAGAGTGAAGAGCACCGCCGCCGCTGCCGAGAGGGAGCCGAGTCCGAGGACGAGCCCGATAGCGACGAGCGCGACGGAGACGCCCCCAGCCCATCCCAGGCCGGCCCGAACGCTGCCGAGCTCTTCGCTCGAGAGCGCTGCCGAGCCGGTGAGGCGTACCCGGAATCCCTGGTCTGGCGTGAGATGCAGGGCGCGAGCGGTTTGGCGGACGCCCTCCATCGCTGCTGCCGCGGGATCGAGCGACCCGAAATCGAGGTTCGGCTCGACCCGAAGCAGATGACGAGCAGGACCTGCGCTCCCCGTCCCCGAGTCGCTGGTCTGGAGTAAGTTCGACCACGACAGCTTTCCGGGCCGGCCGGCCAGCATTCGCTTGGTCTCGGCCGTGAGTGCATCGACGAAGCGCACCAGATCGTTGCGGGCGATCGCGCTCGCCCGACCGGCGTCGTTGGCGGCCCGGGCCAGCAGCTCGAGCAAGCCTCGCAAGTCGAGGTCTCGCGCCAGAGGGCCGAGAAACGGCAAGGCCCGCGCGAGGTCGTCGGCGCGGCGGTTCAGAGCGTCGGGGTCGAGATAGAGCAGCGCGTTGCGCCGCAGAAACGGGTCGCCCTCCGGATCACTGACCTGCCGGTAACGCTCCCGGTCCCGGGCGAGTGCATTGGCCAGAGCGCTCGCGGCGTCATCCGCTTCGTCCTGGCTCGGCGCCTCCACGACGATGAGCAGATTGTCGGAGAACTGCGGAAACGCGTCGCTCAACGCGATCGAGTCACGCCGGAAAGGGAGGTTCGGCGCGAGCATGTCCTCGTTGTTGGTATCGATCCGGACGTGCTCGGCCAGATAGAGCGCGGCGAGGGCGCCCGAGAGCACGGCCACTAGGAGGAGCCAAACCGGCCGGGCGGTGCAGATCCGCACCCATTGAGCGAGCCAAGCCGATGCTTGGGAGGTAAAGCGCTTCATATTGGAGCCGCCTTATAGGGCTTCTGTTTCCCAGCGGCAACCGGGCCGGATGCGGTCGGGACCATGAAACGGCTGGAGTGGCGTGCGGGCGGCGGGCGAGCGAGCGGGTGCGAGGCGGGTCTCGTTCGCCGCCCTGCACGCCCGGATACGCCGTCCGGCGCCGTGGACGAGGGGAGGCTTCTTGCTCCGGGAAGCCTCGGCAGTACGATAGACGAGAGAGCCGGGGCGGCACAGTCGAGACACTCCCCGCTTGACAAGGTTTGAGCCCTGCCCGAGAGTGCTGCCGCGATGAAATCTCCCCCTTTCGACCAGCGTCTCGCCCGGCGGCTCGTGCAGCCGCTCGCCCGGCTGCCGGTTACTCCGAATCAGATCACGACGCTGACTCTCCTGCTGGCATTGGCCGGAGCCGGGCTCATCGCCACCGGTGGGCACGGGCAAATGAATCTCGGGGCGGGGCTGTTCGTCCTCGCCCGGTTCCTCGATCACTTCGACGGCGAGCTCGCGCGGCTCAAAGGTGCAAGCACCCGGCTTGGCTACTATCTCGACTATCTGGCCGGGGCGCTGAGCTACGCGGCGCTCTTCGTCGCGATGGCCTTCGCCTTTCGGGCGAGCGGGCTCGGCTCCTACGCCTATGTTCTGGGGGGGATCGGGGCCTGGGCGGCGCTCTGTTCGATGCTCGCGAACCTCGGTATCGACCGGGTTCTCGCCCACCACGCGGCGCACGGTGCGGAGTCCGGCGCCGTAGGTTATCCAGGTTGGGCGGGTTTCGAGCTCGAGGATGGGATCTACCTGCTGGCGCCGGTTACGTGGCTCGGCTGGCTGTACCCGTTCTTCGTTCTGGCCGGCCTCGGGGCCGCAATCTACTGTCTGTGGTCCTTTCGTGCCTGGTTCGGGCTGCGCGGGCGCAGCCCCACGCTGGCGGCGGGGAGCGAGAGGTGAGGATGCGCCGATGCTCGAGTTCCCTCTGCTGACCAACGCCGAGCGTGATCTTTTCGAGAAGACCGGGTACCTGTTGGTCCGGGGCGGGTTTGGCAGCGCGGCGATGGAACACATCACCCGCTGGAGCGAAGAGATCGCGGATCGCCCGGAGGTGAGCGGTGCCCACTGGGTCTATCATGAGAAGAGTCTGCGTGACGGCTCGGATCTCGTTAGCCGAATCGAGAAGATCGCCCCCTTCCACGCCGGCTTTCGCGAGCTCTGCGAGGTGCTTCGTGTTCCGGTGGGATGTCTGATCCGGGAGGAGGCGGTGTTGTTCAAGGAGAAGATCAACTTCAAGCTTCCAGGCGGAGATGGGTTCAAGCCGCATCAGGATGCTCAAGCCGGGTGGGACGTCTACGCGGATTACTTCGTCTCGGTGTTCGTCTGCATCGATCGATCGACGCTCGAGAACGGTTGCCTTTGGATCGCGCCGGGACACCACAGGCGCGGCCTGTTTCGTTCTTGGGAACCGATGGCGGAGACGGACATGGCGGGGATGAACTTCATCCCGGTTCCCACCGAGCCGGGCGACGTCATTTTCTTCGACAGCTTCGCGCCGCACGCATCGGAGCCGAATCTGACCGACTCGACCCGGCGGATCTATTATGCGACCTACAACCGGAGATCTGCCGGCGATCATATGGCGACCTACTACGCCGACAAGCATCGGTCGTATCCGCCGGATATCGATCGCCGGCGGGGGCAGAGTTACCGATTTCGCGTTTGACCCGGGACGGCGCTGCCGAGCGTGAAGGCCCGAATTGCCGGCATGATTTCCAGGCGCGCTCGCTCGACGTCCTCGGGGAAGTCGATCTCCACCCACGGGATTCCGGTGACGTCGAGGGGCACGAACGTACCCGGCGGGCTCGCGATCAGAACGTCGCGCAACGCCTCCTCGTAGGTGGCCTCGATCGGCTCGTATGCCATGTACTCCTCGACGCGTGCCGCCACTGTTCGAGCTACCGGTGCCGAGAGCCGAACGAAGCCCGGCCACTCGCCGACCGTATCGTACGCGGCGCCAACCTGCTTTCCGAAGTCGACCGGAACCCCATCGCGTAGACAGACCTTGACCGGCTCGTCGCCCGGCTCGAACGAGCGGTCGAAGGGCAGACAGGCCGGGCCGGTCGATCCCGCGAGGAGCGCGATCAGACGCGGGTGGTACAGGACGTCGGCGTCCATCAGCAGCACGTCTTCGGCCCCGGTCAGGACCTCGAGCCCTGCCGCCAGAGAGATCATCGGGGCTTCCCGATAACGGGGGTTGTGGTGCGCTACGACGTAGCCGTGGGGCGCGAGGGCTCGCGCCCTATCGAGGATCTCGTCACCGCGGTGGCCCAGCACCAGAACGAGGCGTGAGATCCCGCAGGCCAGCAAGGCTTCGATGTGCCGGGCGAGCAGAGTTTCGCCCCCGAACTCGAGCAGCACCTTGGGGGGAGCGTCGTCGGTGCCGCCATACAGCCGGCGTCCCACCCCGGCCGCGAGCATGAGCGCGATCATCGAAAGAGGCTCCTCCAGTTTTCGGGGGTCTCGGTCCGCTGGGACGGCCCCTCGTCTGCCGGGGTCCGGCCTCGGATCTGCGACCGCCAGGCACTCGCCCATGAGCCACGCGCTCCTCCGCGACGGGTGTACACTGCGCGCGTTTCACCCAGAGAACGAGAGAGCGATGGCGGTCGTAACCCAGCATCTTATCCCACCGGCGAGCAAGGCGGCCCAGCTCAGGACGCTCCTCGAATCCCCCGAGCTCGAGTTTCTGCTCGAAGCCCACAATGGGCTCAGTGCCCGAATCGTCGAGGAGGCCGGATTCAAGGGGATCTGGGCGAGCGGGCTCGCTTTGTCCGCTCAGTTCGGAGTGCGAGACAACAACGAGGCGAGCTGGACGCAGGTCGTCGACATGGTCGAGTTCATGTCCGACGTCACCCGCATCCCGATTCTTCTCGACGGCGATACCGGCTACGGAAACTTCAACAACATGCGTCGCCTCGTGCACAAGCTCGAGCAGCGGGCGATTGCGGGGGTGTGCATCGAGGACAAGCTCTTCCCGAAGACGAACAGCTTTATCTCCGGTGAGCGGCAGGCGCTCGCCGACATCGATGAGTTCTGCGGAAAGCTCAAGGCCGGTAAGGACTCGCAGCGGCATGACGATTTCTGCATCGTCGCGCGGGTAGAGGCCTACATCGCCGGATGGGATACCGCCGAGGCGCTGCGCCGGGCCGAGGCCTATCGCCAGGCGGGTGCCGACGCGATCCTCATCCACAGCGCGCACTCCAATGCCGAGCAGGTCCTCGAGTTCTCCAGGGAGTGGGCCAGGCGAGGTCCGGTCGTCATCGTGCCCACCAAGTACTACAGCACCCCGACCGAGGCGTTTCGCGCCGCCGGGATCAGCCTCGCCATCTGGGCAAATCATTTGATCCGCAGCGCGGTGAGCGCCATGCAGGCGACGGCTCGGCGGATCCACGAGGCCGAATCGCTCGTGGAAGTCGAGGATGAGATCGCGCGTGTCCAGGAGATCTTCCGCCTTCAGGGGGCCGGCGAGCTCGAAGAGGCCGAGCGCCGTTACTTCTCCGCCGGTCGTCACCATACGAGCGCTATCGTTCTTGCCGCCTCTCGCGGAGAGGAGAACCTGACCCATTTGACCGACGAGCGGCCCAAGGTGATGCTGCCAGTGGCCGGGCGTCCACTGCTCGAGCACCTCGTCGAGCGTTGCGGCCGGCAACAGATCCGGGAGATTTCGGTGGTGGCGGGCTACAAGGCCGAGGCGATTGCCGTACCCGGGGTGGATGTCGTCGTCAACGATTGCTACGAGACGACCGGAGAGCTGGTCTCGCTCGATTGTGCGAGAGGTCACTTCACCGATGACATGGTGGTGCTCTACGGGGATCTGCTCTTTCGAAGCTATCTCTTGCGGGTGCTCCTCGACGCTCGTGACGAGCTGACGGTGGTGGTCGATTCCACTCCTCGAGGCGAGGTGCCCTCGGGCGTGCCCGATTACGCCTACTGCAGCGAGCCCGACGATCCCACCGTTTGGGAGCAAGCCGTGCATCTGCGGCGAATCGACCTCCGTCCGGTCGCTGACGGTCGCTCTGCCGACGGGCTCTGGATAGGTATGATCCGGGCACGGGGTGCCGGCAAGGGCTGGGTCGAGACCGCCCTCGGCACACTTGCCGCCCGCCCTGATTTCAGCGAGCTCGGAATGAGGGACCTGCTCAATCGCATCGTCGAGGACGGACATCCGGTGCGGGTCGTCTTCGTCAGGGGCCACTGGGTCGACGTAAACTCGCTCTCCGACTGGGAGCGGGCCGGGGCGTTCGCCGCCGGCCGGGAGCGCTGAAAGGCGGGTGGTCCGGCAAGCGTGTACGGAGCCGCATTGCCGAGAGATGGCGGGTGGCGGAGAACGAGGAGTGCCGGCCGTCCGCCGAGCGGTGCGACGGCTGGTCGCCAGTATCCGACGAGCGACGCGGTGATGGATGGATGGAGCGAGGCACAAGCCGCGTTTTCGCCAACACCTCCGGATATGCGATAGAAATGCCACTTCGGCCCTCCGGATAGAGGAACAGGACGTAACACCTCAAAAAGTCCGGGCATTGGCAGCACCACAGCGTGGATAGGGGTAGGTTCTTCCACGACCGTATGCAGCAGGGATACTGCATCCGAGCCTACAGGGACGTATTCACGGCGTGTCGTGGCAGGACCTACCCCTACGGACTTATTGAGATGTTACAACAGGACAGCGCATGTTCGAGGCCCGGGAATTTGTCGGGGCGGCGTTGGAGCATGGCTACGAACGGTAC
>Ga0114931_10004046_pt1 | contig 18377 bp, 14 predicted proteins | sample 2SBtaG_FD_89579 | JGI IMG/M metagenome (GOLD analysis project Ga0114931, IMG submission 89579) | Deep subsurface microbial communities from Kolumbo volcano to uncover new lineages of life (NeLLi) - 2SBTROV14_V59a metaG | ecosystem: Environmental > Aquatic > Marine > Volcanic | place: Kolumbo...
CCTACGTACGACCGGGGTGGCCACACTCGGCGCGGGAATTGGCAGCCGGCTGATTCATCCGGGTGCGGCACTGGCCGAACAGGCGCCGAAGACGGCCGACCTGGGAATCGCCCGCGGCTCGAACATGGAAGAAGCCGTGCGCAAGGCGGTCGAGCTATCCGGCGGCATGGATTTCATCAAGGAAGGACAATCGGTTCTGATCAAACCCAACTGCACCGGCGCCGCGCACAACCCCACGACGACCAGTCCCGAGGTGCTGTATGCGGTGATCAAGCTCGTTTCCGAGCGCGGGCCAAGGAAGATCATCGTTTCCGATCGCAGCTTTTCGCCATTGTTTGTGCAAGACCCGGAAAAGGCGCTCACGAACCCGACCACGTTGTACGTGATGAAGCGCATCGGGCATCTGGACGCCGTCGAGCAGGCGAAGAGCGAGTTCAACGCTCCGGTGGTTGCCTGCGGCTTGGAAGACCCTGCCCAGCAATTCGAGGAACTTGGTCTGCCCCGCGACACGCCGCATTGGCGTAAAGTCAAACCGATGCTGTCGACGCATTGGCCCAACGGCTACGAGCTGGCCGAGTTGCTCTTTGCCGTCGACCACGTCGTCAATGTACCGGTCATCAAGACCCACTTTCAGGCGTGGTTCACGATGTCGATGAAGGCGTTTGTCGGCATGAGCCACCATCGCACGCGGCGCGAGTTCCACGGCTCGTTTCATGGCAACAACGATCTGTTCAACCAGAAATCGTCTGGCCGTCGGCGCCGACGTGGGCGGGCCGGGCACGAAGAAGAAATCAAAGAGGTACAGCCGTTCGTCAGCCGCATCTCTGAGCTGAACCTCGGCATTCGCCCGGCACTGAACATTCTTGACGGCACGCGAAGCTTCGTCTTCGGCGGTCCGTCGCAGGGCGACACGGTCGACCCGAAACTCTGCATCGCCAGCCGCGACCGCATCGCCGCCGACGCCACCGGCGTGGCCGTACTGAAACGCTACGGAACCGAACGGCGGCTGCAACGCTACTCGGTGTGGGAAAATCCCTTCATCCGCCACGGAATCGACGTCGGACTGGGAATCGACGGCCGCGACAAGCTGAACGTCAAGCACGCCGGCATGGACGATATCGACCAGATACTCGAGATGCTCGCTTGAACGCGCGCCCGTAGCGTTTGGCTAATCAACAAGCCTTGCGCAGTCGAACCATGTTCAACGGCTGCCCCGCGCCGTGAACTTCCGCATCAGCGGCACTCACCGCGACGCGGGCATCACGGCAGGCGTGCCGGCGATGTCCTTGTGGGCGAATAGCTTTCGCAGGCCGCAAAGTTTCACCCCCATCTTCGTCAATTTGCGAAGATTCCCCGCGCACTCGCGTTTCCGGTTGATCCCCTATGGCGCCACGGCCGATACGATCAACGGAAGTCGGATAGCCCATGCGACAGGCGGCTTGTGCCGTTCCGACGAGAGACGGATTTCTCGCCCGCGGTTCACCGCGCCACACAAGTTTCAGTTCCGAACTTCGGAGTATTGGAGACATGCGTAAGACGATCAATCTCATGCTCACCCTGGCGGCGACCGGCGTTTTATGCAGCGGTCAAGCCAAGGCGCAAGGGCCAGCCACAAGCTTTCTGCGCCAGCCGGCGTCGTTCGCCCAAACCGGCTACGATTACGACGGCTATTACGGCGACTATTACGCCGACGACGAAGACCCGGACAAACCGGACGCCGGCCAAAACGCCGCCGGTGACTCATGTGCAGCCGGCGACTCCTGCGATTCCTGTGACCCAGGCGGATACTTCGGCGGATTTTTCAGCACCGACGGCCCGGGACTGATTACGGTTTCAGGCTGGGTCAACGGCAGCGCCACGACCAACGACGCCAACGCCGGCGCGTTTCCCAACAACCCGGAAAACTTTCTGGTTCCCATCGGGCCCAAGCCCCGCGGCCGGGGTTCCAATTTTCCCGTGGGCTTCAACGATCGCGAACAAGGGCAATTGAACCAGCTCTATCTGGTCCTCGAGCGTGAGCTTGATACCTCGTCGCGCGGCTGGGACGTGGGCGGCCGGGTCGACCTGCTTTATGGAAGCGATGCCCGCTTCACGCAGGCCCTGGGTCTGGACGACCAGATCATCAGCGACAAAGACAGCCTTGAGTACAAGATGGCCATCCCGCAGTTGTATGCCTCGTTCGGCCTGGGCGACTTGACGGTGAACGTGGGCCACTTTTACACGATCATCGGTTACGAAGTCGTGACGGCCCCCGACAACTTCTTCTTCTCGCACGCTTATACCATGCAGTACGGCGAGCCGTTCACGCATACCGGTTTCTTGGCCAACTATCAGGTGGGTGACGGGATTACGCTCTATAGCGGTTTGACCCGCGGCTGGGACAACTGGGAAGACAACAACGGCAACCTCTCTTACCTGGGCGGCGTGTCGGTCAGTTTGGGCGAAAACACGACCGTGGCCTTTGCGATCATCAGCGGCAACGAAGACGATGCGGGGGCCAACAATCGCACGCTCTACAGCATCGTCGCCACGCATAAGATGGGGCCGCTGACCTACATCTTGCAAAGCGACAACGGCTCGGAAAACGACGCCAGCGCGGTCGTCGCGGGCCAAGATGCCGAATGGTACGGCGTCAATCAGTATCTGCTGTTCGACTACAACGACCTGCTCGCGCTGGGCATGCGGTTCGAGTGGTTCCGCGACGACGACGGCGCGCGTCTTGGCGTGGGCGACACGAACTTCTTCCAGTACACCTTGGGGGCGAACGTCAAGCCCGCCGACAACGTGATCATTCGCCCGGAGGTTCGCTGGGACTGGCAAGGCGGTGGAGCCGCGTCGACGCCGATCTTTGCGTTGGGCACCGAAAACAGCCTGTTCACGGCGGCGTTCGACTTTATCGTCACCTACTAAGATTCGCCCACCGCGCGGCTTGATGAGCGGGGGGTGAACAGGTTTGACCGTTTTCCAAAGGGGGTTGTCGCTTCGGCGGCGGCCCCCTTTTCGTTATGCCGCTCCACCCTGACTCTTCGGAAAAGACGGCACGCCCGCGAAGACGAATGCCCGACTACGCTCGCGCCCCTGTCTCGCAAGCCCTTGAGCCAGCGGCCGTTCGAGGCTCATTCACCGTACCAGCCGGCCCCCCTATCCGGTATCAGCGGGCATCTCGACTCGAGCGGAACGTTCGCTATAAACCTCAAATTCCGCCTGAAAAGCAAACGCTTCGCCGGCCCGACAGCCGATGAAAGATATTCAGGGGGGAAATGCGATGGCCGCTTGCCGGCGAAACATGCGGCCCGAGAGTTTCTTCGGCCGCGAAATGGAGCTCGCGGCGTGGGCGATCCTCACGGTATCCCGCCTTCGATATTTCTCCCCCATGAAGCATTCCGACCACGGGCGATCGTGCGTGGGCGATTTTTTTGACCGCCATCAACGCGGTTAGCAAGCCGCTCGGACGATCGTGCGAAATTCGTCACGGCGGACAAAAAACAGACTGTCATCGAGTGTCCGGGGGGACGTCGCATGTCAAAGAGCCTCTATGTTTTCGCCATGGCGCTGTTGCTGATTTCGTCGGCTACGGCCGGTGAGCGGCCCGCGTCTTATGGCCATGGGAATCGCTCTCGCCTTGCGATTCGGTTTGCCACGCCCACCGAACCAGGCAAGCCGGATAAGAACGAGACGATTCGCGTCTTGTCGTATCAAGCGGAGCATGCCGAGCCGGCGCTGCCGTCCAGTGCTCCGGCGGCTGAAGACGTGGGGCCCGACCAGTCGCATTCCGACCAGAAACCCGCCTCGTCACCCAAACTGTACTACGACGAGACGGCAAATCCTGAGTGGATGCCGTCGGGCGATGGGTTTTCCGAACCAACGATGATCGGAGACGATGGCGACTGGACCGACGACGAGTCCGCATGGATCGATCAATGTGACGCGTGCCACGGCAATCGGGCGTGCGGAGGTTGGCGGTGCAAGTGGCCGCGTCTGGCTGCTTTCTTGGAGAGTTTGAGTTTGCGCCACATGGCCTCGAAGCTGGGCTGTTGCCTCGGCAAGTAAGCCTCGTTCAGCAAGTCTCGTTCAGGCGCCGCCACTTGCGCCCGTGTTTGCATGAGATTCGCGGCAGCGGGCATTCCTACGTTAGTCCGACGGCACTTTTTTCGGCGTGCTGGCCGAACCTTTTCCTTCGCTTTGCCGCTTGCATCGTCAGAAAACGCCGTCTTTCGGCGAGTAGCCGAGTTGGTCCCCGCGGCTAAGGTCTTGCTTGGCAAGTTCGCCGTGCCCCAGTGCTTGGTGCGCTAGTCCGCGGTGATGCAAGATCACGCCCAACTCCTCGTTCATCAGACGATCCATTCGTGCGCGCTGTTTGGGGGTTAGCTTCGCCTCATCGGCGGACTTCTCCAGCGCGCGATGATCCCGTTCGGCAAGTTCAACGGCACGATCCAAATCCGCCAACGCGGCTTCATGCTCGCCAAGCAACTCATGAAGATAGCCGCGTGTATCGTAGTAGGCGGCTTCGTCCTTATCGTCCAAGCGAATGGCTTCTTCGACGTCGGACAACCCTTGATCCAGTTCCCGCTTGCCCAGCGCTCGGGCATACGCCCGATTGTTCCGCGGCGAAGGTTCCCATTCCGGCCGTAGCTCGATGGCTTTGGTGAAATCGTCAATCGCTTCGCGATGCCGATCAAGACGCTGATAAACCGCGGCCCGCCCTGTATAGCCGCCCGAGTAGGCGGGGTTCAATTCGATCAGGCGATTGAAATCGGCCATCGCGCCGACCAAATCGCCAAGCTCCAGTCGCACTTGGCCACGGTTTTCGAACACCAGCGGATTATCGGGCGTCTTTTCCGCGGCTCGGTCGAGCGCTTCGAGCGCGCCTTGAAGATCGTCCGCCCGAAGGCAATCGTCGGCCTTGGTGATCGCGCGGAAGCTGCTGAACTGTCGCAAGCCGCCAAACAGTGAAAAGGCCGGAACGGCGATCATCGCGACCACCGCAATCGCGGCCAGCAGCGACCAGAGAAGCACGCGTTTCCATCGTCGCGGCGGCGGAGCGACCGGCAAGGGGCTTTCTTGAGCCGGCCCCGGCGGAGTCGCCCGAACGTCGGCCAAGTGGCTTTCCTCGGCCTGACGGCTCGGCTCCGATTGGGGCTTCGTGAGCAACTTTGGCGAAGCTTCTGGCTTGAGCACTTTGGTTTTGGGTCTCCCGCTTATTTTCCCGCCGGCTGGGCGGCATCATCGGCCGCCAGCGATGTGTTGCGGCCACGAATATGAATTCTCCACGGAATCGTCGCGCAAACAAGACTCGCCTGACTCTTGGCCCTGAGCTCGCGTCAACATTGCTGGCACCCGGAAGCTCCCGGCGTTACGATGCCTGAGATCATACAATCGCCCTCCGATTTCTGTCCCGCGACTACTTCGCCGGCCGCTGGCCCCAAGGTCCGTCAAGAGAGAGCTATCAACATGAGTCTCAAAGTGTGGTGCCTGTCCACCGTGCTCCTGTCGCTGGTTTGTGTGCCAGATTTGGATGCCGCCGATTGGCCGCGTTTCCGGGGCCCCGCGGGAGCGGGCGTTTCGCTTGAAACCGGCCTGCCGGTTGAGTGGAGCGCGACGCGGAACGTGGCCTGGAAGGCGCCTCTGCCCGGCCCCGGCGCCTCGAGCCCGATCGTGCTGGGCGGCCGCGTGTTTCTTACCTCTTACGACGGCTATGGAGTCAGCGAAACGTCACCGGGCAAGCCCGACGACCTCGAGCGGCGCGTGCTGTGCCTCGATCGCGAGGACGGGCGAGTTCTGTGGAACAAGAAGGTGAAATCCGTTCTGCCGGCCCAGCCGTATGAAGGTTTCCTCACGGAGCACGGTTTCGCCTCGAGCACACCGGCCTGTGACGGCGAGCGGCTGTATGTGTTTTTCGGCCGCTCTGGACTGCTGGCGTTCGACCTCGACGGGCGGCAACTTTGGCAGGCGGACCTCGGTTCGGGGAAAAACGGCTGGGGCTCGGCTACCTCGCCGGTGCTGTATGACGATCTGGTGATCGTCAACGCCTTTGTCGAAAGTCGTTCGCTCGTCGGTGTGAATAAGACGACGGGCGAGATCGCATGGCGTCTGGAAGGGCTGGCGCGAAGCTGGAGTACGCCGGCGTTGGTCGAAACCGCCGCGGGAAAAACGGAGCTCGTCATCAGCATGCAGGGCGCCCTGTGGGGCGTCGATCCGAAGTCGGGCAAGCGGCTGTGGACTTGCCGCGGAATCGATGATTACGTCTGCCCAAGCCTCGTCGCCAGCGACGGGGTCGTGTTCGCCATCGGCGGACGCCGGGGAGCGGCGTTGGCCGTTCGTGCCGGAGGACGCGGCGAGGTCAGCGATTCGCACCTGGTTTGGGAAGCCAAGGCGGGCTCGAACGTGCCCTCGCCGGTGTTCTACAACGGGCATTTATATTGGGTCGATCATCGCGGGTTGGCCTATTGCCTGGACGCCGCGACCGGAGAAATCGTCTATCGCCAGCGGCTACCGCAGGCGGGCCGTGTTTATGCGTCGGTCATCGAGGCGGATGGCCGGCTGTATGCGGTCACGCGCGAGCGGGGCACGTTTGTCATCGCGGCGCGCCCTCAGTTCGAGCTTTTGGCCCACAACGACCTTTCCCCCGACGCCAGCCTGTTCAACGCCAGCCCGGCCGTTTCCGGCGGCCATTTGTTTCTGCGTTCCAACGAGGCGCTTTACTGCATCGGGCCGAAATAGCCACCGCACGCTCATCCGGACTCACACCCCGCAAGGCCCACGCGCCGGGGCATCACGCGGCCGGCCCGATCTCGCGGTTTCGCACGAAGCGTCCTTCGTCAGTCGGCCGCGGTCGGCGCGGCAGCGGCCCTCCCTTGTGTGTGGGAGGGGTTTGACTACACTAACGCATTTCCCTCAGCATCCTCTCTGCTTACGATGCCTAAAGCCCCTCGCGGGCCGAAGAAAGGTCGACCGTTATGGCTCGACGCTATCGCTTTAGTTTTGGCCCCTGGAACATCTCGACCGGTGCCGATCCGTTCGGTCCGCCGGTTCGCAACGAGGTGAAGTTCGCCAAGAAAGTGCGCCAGTATCGCGAGCTGGGGTTCACCTATATCCAGCTTCACGACGATGACGTAGTGCCGGCTGACTGGGACGCGCGGCAAACCGAGCGAGGCGTGGCCAAGGTCAAAAAACTGATCGACGGTGAAGGGTTGAAGGCCGAGTTTGTCGCTCCTCGATTGTGGGAAGACCCCAGGACCATCGACGGCGCGTTCACCTCGAATCGGGCGTCCGATCGCCGCTACGCGCGAAACCGCGCGCGGCGAACGATCGACATCGCGCGAATGCTCGATTGCGACCTGATCGTCTTGTGGCCCGCCCGCGAAGGCACGTACATTCGCGAGGCCAAAGACGCCCAACTGGCCAGCGGACGCCTTGTCGACGCCGTGAACGATATGCTGGCCTACGATGAGACGATTCGCATCATCGGCGAAATGAAACCCAACGAGCCGATGGATCAGGCCTATTGCCCCACGGTGGGGCACTTCCTGGGCATGGCCTATCGCACGGCCGATCCTCAGCGGGTCGGCGTGCTGATCGAAAGCGCGCACAGCATTCTCGCCGGGCTCGATCCGGCCGACGATATGGCCTATGCCCTGTGGCACGGCAAGCTGTGGAGCGTTCACCTGAACGATCAGAACGGGCTAAAGTACGATCAGGACAAAACGTTCGGCTCGGTCGATCTGCGGCGGGCATTCAATCAAGTCTGGGCGCTCGAACGGGCCGGCTTTTATGACTTCGGCGTCGTAGGGCTCGATGTCAAGGCGATGCGGACGACGAAGTCAAGCCACCAAACCAAGCACCTAGCCAACAGCCTGGCAATGTTCCATCATCTGCTCGAGCGCGTTCGCGGCGTGGATGAAGAAACGGTCGAAACCTTTCGCCGCAACCGGGACTACGAATCACTGGAACGGTATATCCTAGAACACCTGATGGGCAAGTAAGGCCGCTTTCACCACCGGTCCGCAAGCCGGCAACCATCCCGTTGGCCGGCACGATAGCGCCGCGCGGTGTCTTCGAATCAAGAATCTCCTGGAGACTCGAAACTTTTCCAGCCTTCACATCCGCTGCCTTCACGGCAGACGCCATAGCATGCACGAGCGAACAACGGCTGCGTGCAACTTTTCATGAACGACCAACCTGCCCCGCAATCGCTTTCCGAGCTTGACATCGAAGTCCTGCGACCCGACTGCCGACGTGGCGAGTTTCGCGCCGTGATCTTCGACTTCGACGGCACGCTGTCGTTGATCCGCCGCAACTGGCCGGGCGTTATGATTCCCATGATGGTCGAGGTGCTCCAGGCAACCGGCACCTCGGAAAGCCACGACGAACTGTGCGCACACGTCGAAGAGTTCGTCATGCGTCTGAACGGCAAGCAGACGATCTATCAGATGTTGCAGCTCGTCGACGAGGTCAAGGCCCGTGGTGCAGCGCCGCGCGAGGCGCTGCAGTACAAGGACGAATATCACCTCCGTCTTTGGGAGCAAATGCGGCATCGCGTCGAAGGGCTCATGTCCGGTGAGATCGAAGCCGAAACGTTGACCGTGCCGGGATCGCACCGTTTGCTCGAACAGCTTCGCCGCCGCGGCGTGACGCTTTACCTGGCCTCGGGAACCGACCTGAAATACGTCCAGGATGAAGCCCGGGCGCTGCGGCTCGACCAGTTTTTCGGTGACCATATCTACGCCGCGCTGGACGATTATCAAAACTTCTCGAAGCAAATGATCATCGAGCGGATTATCCACGACACCGGCGTCGCCGGGCACCAACTGCTCGGTTTCGGCGACGGTTACGTGGAGATCGAAGAGGTTCGCCGGGCGGGCGGGCTTGCCATCGGCGTGGCCAGCGACGAGCAACGTCGCGAGGGCGTGAACGCCTGGAAACGCAATCGGCTGATCCGCGCCGGGGCCGATGTGATTATCGGCGATTATCGGCAACAAGACGCATTGCTCGATTGGCTCGGCATCTAACATGTATCCTCAATTCGACCGCGGCAAACTGCTGATCAAACCGCTCTCCGAGCGGCAGCACGACATCCAGCACGCAAGCCTGCTCGACCTCGACCACCAACCCGATCGGTTGAGTGAGCCAGACATGCAAAGCGTCGCCACGTTGGGGCGGCGGCTCGTCGATGCCCGGCAAGCCGGGGCCGCGCGGATGATGCTCATGGGCGCGCATGTCATTCGAGCCGGCGTCGGGCGGCAACTGATCGACATGATGCAGCGCGGGCTGATCACGCACCTCGGCATGAACGGCGCCGGGCCGATTCACGATTACGAGTTGGCCTTGATCGGCGCCACCTGCGAAAGCGTGGCCCGCTATATTCGTTCCGGCGAATTCGGCCTTTGGCGCGAAACCGGGCAGATCAACGACATCGTGGCCCGCGGGGCATCCGAAGGCTTGGGGCTGGGCGAGGCGCTGGGGCGAGAGATTCTCGAAGGGGATTTCCCGCATAAGGAGACCAGCGTGCTGGCCGCGGCTTATCGGCTGCGCGTGCCGGTGACCGTGCACATCGGTCTCGGCTACGACATCCTGCACGAACACCCGAACTTCGACCCGGCCGCGTTTGCCACGGCCAGCTATCGCGACTTCCTTACGCTTTGCGACACGGTAAGCCGGCTCGAACAGGGCGTGTTCCTCTGTTTCGGCACTGCCGTGATGGGGCCGGAGGTCTATCTCAAGGCGCTGGCCATGGCCCGCAACGTGGCTCATCAGCAAGGCGCGCGGATCAGCCATTTCACGACGGCGGCCTTCGATCTGATTCCGATTCAGGGAGACCCCGCTCACGAGGCCTCGAAAGACAACTACCAGTATTACTATCGCCCGTGGAAAACGATTCTTGTGCGAACCGTGGCCGACGGGGGCGAAAGTTTCTATGTCCGCGGCGACCACCGGCAGACCGTTCCTCTGCTGCGTCGGGCTGCCCTCGAAGCGGAGACGCGGCCGTGATCGCGCGCGATCGACTAGCCGGGCTGCTCGAGCGGTTCACCGGCTTGAAGATCGGACTCTTCGGCGACCTGTTTCTGGATCGCTATCTCGATATCGAACCCGGACTTTTCGAGCGGTCGATCGAAACCGGCCTCGAGGCCTTCCAAGTCACCCGCGTCCGCAATCAGCCGGGGGCCTTGGGCACGGTGATGAACAACCTTGCCGCGCTCGGCGTGGGGCGATTGGTTCCGCTCACCGTGATCGGCGACGACGGGCAGGCTTTCGACCTGCTCAAAGAGCTGCGGCGATTGCCGGTTGACACGACCCACGTCATTCGTGATCCACGGCGGCTGACGCCAACCTATACCAAACCGCTGAAACAGGACGAAGGCGGTGTCTGGCGCGAGCTGAATCGCCTCGACCTGCGGACGCTCCAACCGCTTCTCGAAAGCACCGAAACCGAGCTTCTCCAGCGGCTCGATGAGGTCTGGAACCAGACCGACGGGCTTCTCGTCCTGGACCAAATCGCCGAAGAAGGCCTGGGCGTGGTCAACCCCAAGGTTCGCGAACATTTGATCGCGCGGGCAAAAGCCGAACCGGAAAAGTTGATGTTCGTCGACAGCCGCACCCATATCGGTTTATTTCGCTCGGGCGTACTGAAGCCGAATCTCTCCGAGTGTCTGGCGGCCATCGGACGGCCCGAAACCGATGATCCGCGGGCCGCCCGAGAGGCCGCGCAACAACTGTGCCGTAATACCGGACGCCCGCTTTACTGCACGATGGGCCGGCGCGGCATGCTGGTTGTTCGCCCCGATCGTGAGCCGGTCGAGGTGGCCGGCTACCACGTTGACGGGCCGGTGGACATCGTCGGCGCGGGCGACAGCGCGACGAGCGGGATCGCCGCCTCGCTGCTCGCCGGGGCGGATGAGGTCGAAGCGGCGGCGGTCGGCAATCTGGTCGCTTCGATCACGGTCAGGCAATTGGGCATGACCGGCACCGCCTCGCCCGAGCAACTGCTCGCCCGCTGGGACGAAACCCACGCGGGATGACGCACGCTCCTTCAACCGCCCCTTACACCGGCAGGACGGCAACCAGGTCACCGATGCTGATCCGGCCCCCTTCGAGAACGCGGCCATGCACGCCGCCGCGGCAGTCGGGTTTGAGCACGCCGCGCAAGCCGGGATGCAAGGTGTCCATCAGTTCGCACGGCTTGGTCTCGGCGGTGATCGCCAACTTCACGTTTCCCACGCGAATGTGCCGGCCGAGCAACGCGCTCATGGAAAGACCTTGCACCAGCAGATTGGCCCGGCGTGTGTGCCAAGGCAGCGACACGCGCAAGGCGCGGTTGACCTCGTCCCAATGTTCTTGGGCCAGAATCGTAACGCCGCGATCCGGATTGGCCGGAAGATCGCCTTGCACGCCCCCGCCGGTTGCTACCGAGGCAAAGTCGAGTATCTTCATCGGACCGTTTCGTTCCGTACGCACGGCAATGGCCAACAGGCGACCGGCGCGAACTGGCATGTCTCGGTTCTCCGTTTACACGATCAGACCGTCGTCACCGGGCCAAGGCGCGAGGCAGGGCGGGTGAAGCTTTCGACCGCCCAGAATGTGTGGCCGGCCCGGCTGTTACGTTCCAGTTCAGACACGCAACCGGCGGCAAGGTTCACCGCGCCGTCCCAGTGGGTCGCCACTCCCCTTCCCGACCAGCCACGAGTGCACCCCGGGTGTCGGTCCCACACGTTGACGTCGGCTGGACAAAAATTTAGATTCAACGTTGCCCCTTGTCACGTGCCCCGGCGGAAACTGTCACGAAGCGGACCTTCTTTCATCTCAAGGAAAACAAGCCATGCCGCTATTCGAGGTTGAAACCGAATCGCACATCATCATCACCTGGGCCAACGATGAACAACTTGCGGCCGACGTGGTGGGCGACGCCTACCCGAGCGAAAACATCGTCCGTCTGACCAAACGACCCCGCGATACGTGGGTCATTTCCAAAAGCGCGCTGGGAATCTCCTCCAGTCGCCCGGGCGACCCATGTACGACCGCCCGCGATTGCCTGTCCAAGGCGGCCGGCGATAAGGTGCATGCCATCCGGCTTTACATGCACGAAACCGGCACTGATCTGGAACACGCGCGCCGCGTGATCGAATCCAACATGGTGATGGGCTGGTAAGTAATCCTCGGCCCAGCGGCGGCGGGCTTCGTTGGGGACCGGCGATGCGTCGCGCCGGGGCCAAGCCGGCGGCGGCGAAGTCTTGCGCCGCCTTCGACGTTGGGGCGATGTGCCAATCGACTCCTCCTGGCTTGGTTGCCGCCTCGGTCGCTGCGATTTATGATGGGCGCTCGCGGCGCGTGGTCCACGCGCTAAATTCTTTTTCGCGCGGCGGCCCGACTTGCATCACGTTTTCCTTTGGCATTGGCTCGCGTTTGCCGCCTTCGTGGCCGGCCTACTGGCGCTCGATCTGACTGTTTTTCATCGCCGCTCACGCGAGACCACTCTGCGCGAAGCCGGCCTCTGGACGCTCGTCTGGTGCCTGTTGGCCTTGGCCTTCGACGGGCTCGTTTGGCGCTGGCTCGGGCGACACGCCGCGGCCGAGTTTCTAACCGGCTATGTGATCGAATGGTCGTTGTCGATGGACAACGTATTCGTCTTCGCCATGATTTTCGCTTACTTCATGGTGGCCCGGAAGTATCAATATCGGGTGCTGTTCTGGGGAATCCTGGGCGCGGTGTTCATGCGGCTTTCGTTTGTGCTGGTCGGCGCGCAATTGCTGCGGCACTTTGAATGGGTCTCGGCGCTGCTGGGCCTGTTTCTGGTTTATTCCGGCGCGCGACTCTGCTTCCATGGCGAGAGCAAGCCTCATCCGGAGAAAAACGTGGTGCTGCGACTGGCCCGCCGGCTGTTGCCGGTATCCAGCGGATCGACCGGCGACCGCTTTTTTGTGCGCGAGGCGGGCCGCTGGTGCATGACGCCGCTGATGGTCGTGCTCGTGGTGATCGAAACCACCGACGTCATGTTTGCCGTCGACAGCGTGCCGGCCATTCTCGGCGTGGTCAACAAACAGGCGGGCTATTTCACCTTCATCGTCTTCACGTCCAATGTGTTCGCCATCCTCGGCCTCCGCGCGCTGTACTTCCTGTTGGCCGCGGTCATGGATCTGTTCCGCTACTTGAATTATGGGCTGTCGTCGATCCTGGCTTTTGTCGGCCTGAAGATGCTCGCCGAGTATTTCTATCAACCGGCCGATGGGGGCCATCTCGTGCCGGCGTGGGCTTCGCTGCTGACGGTCGTTACGCTGTTGACCGTTTCGATTCTCGCATCGCTGTGGAGTCAGTGGCGGCAGCCGCGGCTCACTCAGCCGGCAGCCACGCCTCACGCCGGGCCGCGACCGGCGGACCATCTGGTCGGCGGACCATCCGCATAGCGATCACGCGAAAAAAGCGCCTGCTTGCCTTCCACGCGGCGGGCTTCAATAGGCCTCCGCGCCGAGAACGGTCAGCGCATAGACTGAACGACCTTCATAGCCGGGCCGTTGCGGATTGTTGTCCATCCGTAGCAAACGCGCGCCGCCCGGTTGCCGAGTTTCACGGCCGTCGGGCGTCATCAACAACGCGTAGACGAGGTAGTCCGTCTCGTCGGAGATGAACCGCGTGTGCCCGTCGCAAAACGCGACCACCACGCCGCCGCGATGAAAGCTCGCGGGCCGCGCGAAGCGAAATTGTTCGTCCACGTTTCCGCCGGTCGAGCTGACTTGCCCGATGGCTTCGTTGATTCGCAGCAGCACTTGCTGGCCCATCGTAAAGTCGCCCGGCCCCGGTCCCGCGGTAAACGTCGCCGGATCAAGCGTCGCCTGCCACACAAAACCCACACGCTGTTCCTCGACCTCGGTCCAACCACCCGAGTCGACGTTTTCCGCAAGCAGCAACGTCTCGGACAGGCCATCGCCGCGCTGAACCCGCGCGGCACTCTGGTCGACCGTCAGCCACCGCGGGCCGGACGCGGCGGCCATGAATTCACGCACGCCATCCCCGTCAAGATCGGCCAGGCTCAGCGGTCGCGAGATGCGACTTTGAAACACGCCGTTGGCCGGCCAGTCGCCGGGAAAGTTGACGCGATCGCTCGTTTGATCACGCAGACCGCAGTTGACCACATAGCTCGAGGCATCGTCGACGCCGGGCTCGACGTTCGTCTCGGCCAAGGTATCGCTTGGACAACGCAACAGTTTGAGCGCGCCGCGTGGACGACGACCGCGCGTCAGCGGTGGTCCGTCGGGGCCGAAGGCCGAAAAAAGATCGTGGCGACCCAAGTGCGGAAGCAACGGAAAAACCCAACCGGTCACCGCGTCCACGCCCGAGAAACGATCAACCCCTTGAAAGTTCTGATAGCCCGGATAGCGGCCCCGGCGCTGTTCGAAGGCGATCACGGCCCGGGCCAACTGGCCCTGATTATGCGTACACTGTGTCCGCCGGGCGGCCTCTCGCGCGCTGCCGAGCGCCGGCAACAGCAACCCGGCCAATCCGGCAACCACGACCAGCACCACCAACAACTCGACCAGCGTAAGACCGCGATCAGAGGTCGCCTCGTGCACCCGCGCAGCTCCCTCTGCCCCTCTGGCCCCCACCCAGCGGTCAAAGGCCCATGCCACCGCGCGGAGTTTAACAAACCGCGCACGCCACGGGAAATCTTTTCTTCCTTCCCACGCCGTGGCAGGCATCCCATGGGTCGTGACCAGGTACCAGGTGAGCGCTACATCGTCGGCCGTGTTGGCGGGTGGTTTATGCTGGGATTATTTCCTGGGATTTACGACACGGCTGGGGGTTGGGGATGGCTGGACTTGAGGTGGGGCGGGAGCGGTATTGGCGGGGGTGATTCGGGATCAGCGGTCCAGCGGCCTTTCGATTGCCGCGTTTTGCTGCGATCGTCAGGTGGCGGCCGCCTCGTTTTTCTACTGGCGGCGGAAACTTGCCGAACGGCCGCTCGAGTGCGAAGAGGCGGCCCTGCCGGGCGGGCGGGCGGGTGCGAAGTTCGTCGCCGTGGAACTGCCGGCGGCTGCGGGAGCGGGCTGTTCCAGTTGCCGGAACGTAGGCTGTTTGTCGCCGGTCTGCCATGCGTCCAGCTTGGAGAATTTTTTAAGCAACTCGTCCGTCGGTAAACCGGAGCGCTCAACCGCCCAACGAATCAGTTCAGGCTTGACAGGAACGGTTGGCATGCGACCTTTCTCTGGAATCAACAAACAAATGGCACCGCATGGTCATTAGGCCACCCGCCAACTTGCCACGCGGGGGCACTAGATGGCTTCGCTGCCGCGTTCTCCGGTGCGGATGCGGATGCAGTCGTCCATGGGCAGGATAAAGACTTTGCCGTCGCCGATCTCTCCTTTTTCGCCGGTTCGTCCACCTTTGAGAATGGCGGAGACGGTCGGTTCGACGAACTCGTCGTTCACGGCGATTTGCAACTGCACCTTGCGAAGCAGGTTGATCGTGAAATCATGTCCGCGATAAACCTCGGTTTGGCCCTTTTGCCGCCCGAACCCCTGGCAATCCATGACCGTTAGCCTAAAGACCTCGATGTCGGTCAGTGCCGCCTTGACCGCTTCGAGGCGGCTAGGCTGAATGATGGCGATGATCAGCTTCATCCGTCGACTCCTCCAGTTATCGATGAATGCTGATCGTAGCCCGGCCGTTTTAGCGACTCAAGGCCAGCCACCGCTCGCCCGGAAAACGGCGCGGTACGCGACCGCCGGAAATTGCGGTTCGCTTGGCCGTCTCGAACGGCCGGCGAGCAAGATCGAACCGGGCATCCGGCGAGCAGCGATGGTCGCGGTTGGCGGCGATTTTACCACCGACGCTCGGCGGCGTTGCCCCGACTGCTTGGCAGAAAAAACGCCCCGGCTTGGGCGGCGGCAGGCGGACCTCCGCCCAAGCCACTACGGGGCATCCTTCTGGCTCAGACGAGAGCCCAGAATAATTGGGGCCGGAAAAAAAGCGGGGTGGTGGACAAAACTGCCTGAGCGACCCAGCGGCGGTTCGGTTCACCAGAGAGCTCGCTTGCCTTGACCTCGAGTGAACCGGGCAAACCCAAGCCCGACGTTCCCACAAGAATTCCGACATATCGATTTTCACAACCCAGCGAGCCAGCGCTGGCAAGCGACATCGCGCCCTCGCTCGATCCGACTCGACGTGGCTGTGCCGAGTCGGATCGAATTCGAGGCGGAATCGCAGGTCAAGTTCCCTGGGGGTTCGGCTTGCTGGCCGTCGCTCCAACTCCCAGTGGCCGGCTGGAATTCGCGGCGTGTGAAATCGGGCTGCCGGAAGCCACATCGGCCACGAATCCGGGCGGGTAGGCCCACATGCCATGCTCGACGATGTCCAGCCCTTCGAGCTCTTCTTCTTCGCCCACACGCAGCCCGACCGTGTACTTGATGGCCAGGAAGATGAGCAGGCTGACCGGGAAGCTCCAGGCAAAAGCGGCTCCAACCCCAATGGCCTGGGTTACGAATTGCGCGGAACCTTTGCCCACGAGCAAGCCGTACTCCGGCGCGATCAGACCGACGGCCAAGGTCCCCCAAGCGCCACAGACGCCGTGGACCGAGATGGCCCCCACCGGGTCGTCAACGTGAATTCGATCGAAGAACAGCACCGCGAAGACGACCAGCACGCCGGCCACCCCGCCGGTAATGATCGAGCTACCGACTCCCATGTCAGCGCACCCGGCCGTAATAGCCACCAGCCCGGCCAGCGCGCCGTTGAGGGCAAACGAGGTGTCCGGCTTTTTGAACAATATCCACGAGGTGATCATCGCCAACACGGCGCCGGCCGCGGCGGCGAGGTTGGTCATCACGGCGATGCGAGCAAACGCACCCTCGTGGACCGAAGTGGTGCTGCCGGGATTGAAGCCAAACCAACCGAACCACAGGATGAACACGCCCATCGCGGCCAGCGGGATATTGTGACCGGGAATCGGCATGATCTTGCCCTTGACGTATTTGCCGATACGTGGTCCGAGCACGATCGCTCCGGCCAGGGCGGCCCAGCCGCCGATCGAGTGGACCACGGTCGAGCCGGCGAAGTCAATGAAGCCGCGGTTTTCGAGCCAACCTTTGCCGGTCGCGCTAACAAGGCCGCCCCAGGCCCAACCGCCGAAGACGGGGTAAACGATCAGGCAGATAGCCGCTGAGTAGAACAGGTAGCCGATGAACTTCGTGCGTTCGGCCATCGCACCGCTGACGATCGTGGCGGCGGTGGCGGCAAAGACGGTTTGAAAGATCAGGAACGCCCAGCCGAACGCCGGATCCATGCCCGACGCATCGGCCATCGTGCCGGCATCGAACAGAAACAGGCTCTTGCCAAAGAACCCACCGGTAAGCCCGAACATGATGCCAAAGCCAACGGCCCAAAAAACCAACGAGCCGACGGCGAAGTCCATCAGATTTTTCATGATGATGTTGCAGGCGTTTTTGGCCCGGGTAAAACCGGCCTCGACCGCGCAAAAGCCGGCCTGCATGAAGAAGACGAGAAAGGCAGCCACGCAGGTCCAGAGAATATCGGTTTCGCCCCGCAGCGTGCCGAGGCTATCGGCGGTTTCCTCCGCGGTGACGTCGGCGTCAGCCGCTTCGGCTTGGGCCTCGGCGGCCTCGACGGTGGCCGCGCCAGCCACGGCGTCTTGGGCAAAAGCGCCGCTTGAGGCCGTGAAACAGATGGCCGCCGCGGCTAGCATGGCTGCCAGCCAAAACTCGATACGCAAGGATTTCATGGGAACCGCCTTTCCAGAAGGAAGAACGTAAAAAAAACAGACACACCTCTCGCCAAGTGGCTGTGAACGTCGCGACGAGCCACCTCGCCAAACCATCGGCCTTATGCCAGAAGTTGCCGGCCGAGGAAGTCGCCATCACGGGACGATCAATCTTGGGCGGCGCTCAATTGCAACCGCTATGCCGATATTTCGGCTGGCTAATCCGGCAAGCATGCTAAGAGGCTTGTGGTAAAACCGGTTAGGGAAAATCGTCGAGTCTGGCCGATCGGGTCGATCCCGGGCAGTTAGCCGCGGCATGCCCGCTCTTCGCGCAATGTTCGCTGCGCGGTTGGGCAAACCGTCGAAAAGCGGAAGAGGCCGGCCGCGCGACAGACCGGCTGCGATCGAGACACGGTACCTTCCCACCATGGCCGGGCCGAATCGTCGCGAGGCGGTTAGACCATTGGATTTACATGCCCGAATCGCGGAGTCGGTTGCAGAGCGGCGCTTCACTGTTAGAATTTCGGCCGGCATGCGCGGGAAGCCCAACCTCGTCGTGTGGTAAAACGCTCGTTCACCACGAAACGGGGTCATGAAGCGATCCACGACAGCGATCCACGACCAAGTCGAGGTGCCGGAATGAGTCCCGAGGCGGTTGATCTCGACGCGGCCAACG
>Ga0114931_10004047_pt1 | contig 18376 bp, 13 predicted proteins | sample 2SBtaG_FD_89579 | JGI IMG/M metagenome (GOLD analysis project Ga0114931, IMG submission 89579) | Deep subsurface microbial communities from Kolumbo volcano to uncover new lineages of life (NeLLi) - 2SBTROV14_V59a metaG | ecosystem: Environmental > Aquatic > Marine > Volcanic | place: Kolumbo...
CGATACTTATCCGCTCCAGAGAGGATACGGTACGCGGTACCTCGGCTGCGTGCTGACCTTGATGGTCTGGGCGTTCGGGTTGCCCGCGAGTCAATCGCGGGGATCCGTTGGCGATCCCGTTTGCACTATCTCACCTCAGCCCGCGTCGCGTTGGGTGTGGTTTGGATACTTGAGGGGCTGCTGCCCAAGCTGCTTTTCGTCGCACCCGCCGAACTTGAGTTGGTGGCCCGTTCCGGTCTCGTCGTGGTGACACCCACTTTCACGCTGGACTTGCTCGTTGTGGGCGAGATGCTTCGCTGCACTCCGCATGACAGAGCAGCGACCTTCGGAGCCGACAAGCGACAACGCCCATCGCTGCGAAAGGCACGTTGGCTCTAAACCGGCCTTCGTCACGCAATTCGCGCCCCCGCCGATTCGTCACGCACCCCTCTGAAATTCCGATAATCCGGTCGCGAGACGCTACACGCTTTTCTGCTATAATCATCCCGAGAAACGTCGTGGTCCCGACGGTTTTGTAGAAGGGCTTGTTCGGTTTCCAATAGAGATAACACGATGAAAAAAACGCCGTTTGCAATCATTGCGTTAATCGGAGTTGCGGTTCTTGCCGGCTACGCCGTTTGCAATCGTCCCTCGCGTACGCACGCGCCGAGCGTCGACGTCGCCGCGCCGGATGTGTCCCAACCCCTCGATGCCGACTCCCGGGCGATTATTAACGAGCTTTGCAAAAAATGGGACCGCGTCGAAAAACTGTCAGCGGCCATTCGTACGACCTCACCCTCCGCAGCCGGAATGAAAGGTACGACCAAAGGAGAGGGTGATTACGCCTACCAGAAGACGGACGGCAATCCGCTCATTCGTTTGCATCTAAGAAACATGATGCGCATTGAGAAAGAAACGACGCTACCGGACGGTAGAAAAAGCCCGCTGATTCTAACCGGCGAGGTGCTCATCTATCTCAGCGACGGGCAGTACTTGTGGCAAACGATCACGCAACCCGACTACAAAAGACTGTACAAGCGTCGCTACGATCCGGCGGAGGTGTTGCAACTCGGCGGACGTGCGTTGTGGGATACGCTGACCGATGGAACGATCTTGGAGAGGCTTGCGGACGAAAAGGTGAAAGAGGTCGAAAACAAGGACGCCTACGTTTTTTCGATCACGCCGATGGACGGCGACTGGACGAGCATCCATTGGTTCGACAAGGAAACCGGGTTGCGGCTTAAGACGGTGGAGAAAGACGCTCAAGGCAAAGAGACGTTGACGCTATGGCTCGAAAATATCGACTTCGATCCCCAATTCGATCCGGACCGCTTTGTGTTCAAGATTCCTGAGGGCTATGAAGTGATCGACCAAACGGGCGAGAACGGTACTACGAAAGAAAAGTCGCCATAACGCATCTGCGTGCTTGGCCGAACATGTATTTCCCGAACGGCTCTGGTGGTCCGCGCACGTGTCGATCAGCATGCGCCTTTGAGAAACGTCCCAACCGTCCTGAACAAAATCATCACGTCCAACTCGAACGCCATATGCTTGAGGTAGTACAGGTCAAACTGAAGCTTGCGGCGGGCGTCCTCGACGGAAGACCCGTAACGATAACTGATCTGTGCCCATCCCGTGACGCCCGGTTTAACAAGATGACGCTCGTCGTAGAAGGGAATCTCCCTGCGAAGCTGCTCCACAAAGTCGGGACGCTCCGGTCGTGGACCCACGATCGACATCTGACCCATCAAAACGTTATAGAGCTGAGGAAGCTCATCCAGTCGCGATTTGCGAAGAAACCGACCGACGCACGTAACCCGCGGGTCGTTCATGGCCGCCCATACGCTCTTGCCGTTCTCTGCATTCATGCGCATCGTGCGGAACTTGTAGAGCTTGAAAACCTTACCGTTTTGTCCAACGCGGTCTTGTGCATAAAAGGACGGACCGCCATCGCAAATCTTGATTGCAAGCGCGATAAGCGGCCACAGCGGCGCTGACAGAATCAGTCCGGCTGCCGCGGTCGTCAGATCCACGACACGTTTCAGCGTGGCTGTTTCCTCGCAATGAACCTTCAGATCCGCAAACAGAAACCAAGATGGAGTAATCTCGTCAACAAGAATCTGACCGGTTGCCTTTTCGTAAAAAATCGCCTCATTGGTAACGCGACACCCCGCCCGCAAACAGGGTGCGATCCAGTCCATGATCTTCGCATCGGAGGCAATCTCGCGACCGATCACGATGTCTTCCACCCCGTCGGTTCCGACGTGCTCCAGGCATTCATTTACCGGACCGAGATAGTTTTCATCCTGTTTTCGCTTCGTTTTTCGACTGTAGGTCGTCGTATACCCGACCAGAGAATACTCCTTTAAGAACCCCTCTTTCTGAGCTTTAACAAAGGAGTCGAACAACCCACGCGAGCCGACAACCAGCAATCCACGCTTGATCCCGTGGACCGCCCACCACCCGCAAAGGCGGACAAGCGTTCCGGTTACGAAGAAAAGAGCGAGCGTAAAACCAGCCGCACGCCGACTCACCGTCGCATACATCAACACGTAGATAATTGCATACGCCAGCGTCGAAGCCGTCGCCGTCGTCGCCAGCATTCGCGTCAAAATCCGCGAACGAGATACGATCGTCTCACGCTCATAGAGTCCAAATACCAGGCTGGACACGATGACCGAAAACGCGAACACCGCCGCCGCCTGCCACAGCTCAATGTGAGGCGTCTCCAACCCCGCGTACGGCGGAAAGAGAGTAAATGCCATGCTGACCGCGATGGTCAAAACGGCGATGTCGGCAAGCAGCCATGTTGACGGCGGCATTCCAACCAACGCTCGCCCAATCGCCTTGCCAATCGGGTCGAACAGTGAATGCGCCGAAAAACTCTCAACGCGACCTTTCCTGGCGGTTGGGGTAAACGTGCCGCCCGCCACGGCAGCACCGTCCGCCCCCGTCACAAACGGAGTACTCATAACATCCCTCGAAGTTCCATAATTCTTCAAGCGTGCATCGGACCCGAAAGCGAGGGGGATGAGTTATCGGATACCTATTTGCAGAACCCCTGGTCAACGACCGATAACCGTCAGGTGACCCAAGACCGTTCAAACCCCGACAAATTGCCTTATTTTTGGACCAGTCATGCTTCATTCCTCCCGATATTCCTGTGCGGATTCCATCAGGATCGAACGGATTATCGGCGCTGCCGTCGATGACCACAGGACGGAGTAATCGGACACATGATCGCGGAACAGAAAACGTATTCACGACTGCGAGCCCTACCACTGGCCGGTGTTGCGTGTCTTGCCCTGTGCGGATGCGCCTCCTCGAAAAAAAACCCTCAACCGTGGACTCCGGACCCCCAGGTCTCCTGGCTCCATGTTTCGACGAAACAAAGCCCCGTCGCCGAAAACGGTTACACCCTGATTGCGAAGGAAAATACGGTCGGACTCTTTCCAGCCAATCTTGGCGTCACGCGAGTTGCCATTGAAATGGACGACGAGGGTCTCCCTGTTCCGCACCTCAAGGCTGACCCAAGAAACGAATTCCTACGGTGGAACTACACCTTCGACGACCTGATGGCCATCAGCGACGTCTTCCCGGTCAGTCAGCGCGATCTCGGCGGCGGCGAGGCGACCCCGGAACAAATCCTGGCGGCGTTTCACGCCCTCGATGCAAAACTCGCACTGATCTACGCGGTGAATCAAATATCTGAAACCGAGTCCGAAATGTTCGGAACGCTGTACAACGCTCGAACGAACCAGCCGCTTGCATCCCTGCAAGCCCATGCCGTGTCGATCAAGCTTCCCGAAGACACGAAAGATAAGGACGACCCCTATTTGATGTGGAGCACGGACTCGCGGGCGATTGTTCGCGATCGATTTGCCCAGGCCCTGCACGGATGTATGCGCGAGCTGATTCTCAGGGACGAACCCCCGATCTTGGAAGACAAATCCGGATGGACCCCGGCGGTTCCAATGCGCCCGCCGGAGTGGCCACCCCGAACGTACCGCCATCGTCGAGGACGCTGACGTCAATCCGTCCACCAGCGGGAGCAACTCCTTGAACGAGCGCTGCCTGAACGTGTGAGGGAGTCTTTTCCCGGGTACAACGCCGGCGAAAAACAAGTGTGAAGCGTTTTCAATAAACCACTCGTATCGCAGATCGTTTCACTCGAATGAGCACCCAAAAATCAACGCAACCGGCGGTTCCGTTTCTGCTCCGCCACTCCGTCGAGCTGCTCACCCTGGCCACGGTCGCGTTCATCCTGCAGACGGGGTTTATTCCTTTCGACTTCACGTTGGAAGGCGTCGCGCCTGACCTTCGCAGCTTCTTGTTCGGTGCCACCAAGGAAGCGAACCTTCCGGATATCGTCGCCAACATTTTTTTGTACGTTCCGTTCGGGGTGTTTTTCCATTGGACGCTGATCAGACGCCGACACCTGCATCTCAGTGCGCTGGCCCTGTCAGTCGTCGCGGCCGTGTTGTTGAGCGGCACGATCGAATGGTGCCAGGCTTTTTCACCCTCACGTGTCTCCTCGCTTCCCGACGTGGTATGTAACGCAGCAGGTACAGCCATCGGCGCCGCACTTTCATGGATTGCGCAAAGAACGATTCCGGGGCTTGTCGGCGCGATTCTTTTCGAGCTTCGCTCCAACCCGCGGGGAACGCTTGTCAAACTCTATTGCTTGCTACTGGCTTGCTTTGCTACGTTGCCTTTTTCCTTTTCGTTCAGCGCGTCTCAACTGAAAAAGTCCGCGAAATCCGCCGTTCTGGTACCGTTTGCAGCCGTCGTTGAAACCGGAAACAAACTGGACGACACGATAGAACGAACAGACGTCTATGCACTGTCGATGGCCCGTTGGAAAATACTAAAGCAATGGTCTCGATGGGCGGCGGAGTGCGCCTCTTTCTGCGTACTCATCTGGTTATTGACCCCGCTTCTCCGCGACGATTACGGATTCTCGCGACGTGCGACGCTGGGATTGACGTTGTGGTTGGCCGGATTCTTTGCCGTCGGGCTTAGCATCCTACAGTTTCCGGTCGTTTCGCGGGGACTCGATGTAACCGATATCCTTTTTCGACTGCTGGGAGTCGCAACGGGACTTGTGACCCACGCCTGGTACGTCTGTGGCGGTTCGATTCGCAATCGTATCCCGCAAAAACTGCGGCTACGCCGACTCACCGGCATCGCGTGTGCCGGATCAGTCGCCTACATCATCTACACCGGGGTCTTGCCGCTGGTTTTCGAATACAGCGATGGTCGCCTCGAAAAAGCCCTCGCTTCACCCGCTTTTCGCCCTTTCATGGGTTACTTTGTAACGCGGTTTGATGTGATGTTCACCGACGTGGCGGAGAAGTGCTCGGCCTACGCGGTCTTTGCAGCTCTCCTGGCAACGTCTTGGACCCGCATCGCGGATCGACCGCTCGCGGGAAAGATCAACGCCCTATTGCCGGTGGGTCTTGTCCTGTGCATCCTGATCGAATGTGTTCAGGTATTCTTACCCGTTCGCGTTCCCAGCCTCACGGATCCGATTTTGGCCGGATTGGGTTGCGTTGTCGGCGTCATGGCACAGGTCTACGCCACCGATTGCTGGCGGTTCGCACAAACCCACGAAATGCTGGGTCCACACCATCGCATCAAAGTATCCAACCCGTATCGGGGAGACTCGCTCGCCGACCAACTGCTCGGATCGCTCAGCGATCCGGATGAGCGTGCTCCCCACGAGCCTTCACCCGCGCAAACCCCCACCCACCCCAAAGAATAAGCGCGGTTATTACCAGTCGAAATGACTCGAAAGCCCGCCACGTCGGGGCTTGCTGCGTTTGGGTTTTTGGGGCTTTGACGCTTCGTGCGATTCCGGAGCCGCGCCTGCGGGCTCTTTGACCTGCTTGATAGAAAGGGAAATCCGCCGATTTTCGCCGTCAACGCCCAGCACGCGCGTCTCAACCTCCTGCCCCTCCTGCAAAACCTCGCCACAAGTACGCACGTGCTTGTCCGAAAGTTCCGAAATATGAATCAGACCCTCGACCCCCGGAGTCAGCTCAACAAACGCCCCGAAGTCAGCCAAACGAGTGACACGACCTGTCACCAATGAATTCGGCTCAAAACTTTCAAGAACGCCCGCCCACGGATCGCCGGTCGCTTGTTTCATGCTCAGCGCAAGGCGCTTTTTTTCCGGTTCGATGCGAATGACCACGCAATCGACCATATCCCCCACCGAAACGGCGTCGGAAGGAACACGTACGCGGGACCAACCCATCTCGCTGACGGGAATCAACCCTTCCACGCCCGGCTCGAGCTCCGCGAACGCACCGAAGTTTGTAATTCGAACAATGCGTGCTTTGAGCTTGGTTCCCTCCGCGTACTTGTCGCCAAGTCCCGACCACGGATCGGGCAGAGCCTGCTTAAGACCAAGCGAAATGCGGTCACCTTCCTTGTCGTATTTGAGAACGACCACCTCGACCTCCTGCCCTTCGGACAAAACGTCAGTGACCTTGTCAACGGTCCCCCAGCTCAACTCGCGAATATGAACAAGACCGTCAATCCCCCCGAGATCAATGAATGCACCGTAATCCATGATAGTTTTGACGATGCCCTTTCGTTTCTGACCGGGCTCAAGGGTCTTGCGAAGCTCGTCTCGTGCGGCGGCACGCTGTTTCGCAAGCACCTTGCGGTGGCTGACCAGCACGTTTTTGTGCTTCCGGTCGACCTCCAACACCTCGCACTGCATCACCTGGTTCAGCAGAACCGAAATGTCTTTCATCTGACCCAACGAGGCGTGGGATCCGGGCATAAAAGCGCGGACGCCCTTCAGATCCAGCTCCAATCCTCCCTTGACGACACCGGTGACTCGACCCTCAACCAGCATCCCCGCCTGCAAGTTCGTCCATGTCGCGCGCTGGACCGCACCCTTGCGATTCACAATGAGCAACCCGCTCTCCTTGTCCAACCGTTCGACCGTCACGTAGACGCGGCGACCTACCTCGATCGCTTCTTTTTTACCGAACTGGTTTCTGGGAAGCACACCCTGTGACTTGGCCCCGAATTCCAGGAAAACATCATCATCGGAAACATTCACGACCGTGCCGGTCAACTCCGCTCCCTCCTCGACACCCTCACTGGAAACAGGCCCACCCCCAGTCAGCTCTGCGAGGTCAGCGGCATCCATGGCGGCCATCGCTTCCTCGACCTCTCGATCAACCTCCGTCAGTGAGGAACCGGGAACCGCCTCGGTGGCAACAGCATCGGTCGGCAGCACGTCGGAAGGCATGGAGTCCTCGGGGGTTTTTGCAGGGGTATTCGCGTGGGGAGCGGGATCCACGGGGGAATCCGCTGGTACTTCAGGAGTTGGTTGATCTGTCATTTGGGCAATCCCGATGAAATGGGCTGGTCAATTGGTTTTGTTTTGTTTTATGGAGAAACCGAACCTGCCGGGAAACATCCCGCGCGCGCCTTCTTCCGGCCACCGCCGGTACTCTCCCGACCCAACGCGTCGCAAGGTGTTTTCAAGAGCTCGCTTGCTCCATTCGGTCATGCCAAACTCGAAACCGCCGCACCACGAGGCGCGTGCCGGCCAACGTCGCCAAAATGCACCGATACATCCTGTTTCACGCCGTTGATAGGCATCTCACCGCGGGCAACTTTGTATCCACAGCGAGCGCGCAAGTCAAGAAAGACGACTATCTCGCGGCCAATGCGTGAGCTTATAGGCGGTAAACGGTTGCACAAGGCGATATGATTCTTGCGGTCCTCACAACAACACTCATCACCTCATTGCCACCGCTCGGCGCGCTACGTGTGTAACCGGCAATGGTCGGGTGCATGGCCGTTGTTTTCATGTCACCTCCGACGTGCCCCCTGCATTTTCGTTCGATTCCAGAGAGTTCCTGCGAGGGGAGCGATCCAAGCAATGACAAAACTACACGGCAGAGCCATTTCCAGCGACACTGAAAAGAGACTGCGGAGACCCTATCAGGAGATCTTATCAAGCCTTCTGCCATCCTGTGCAAGGCCGTCCGACATCAGAACATTAAGCCCAGTTGCATTTTTTCTCAGTTTTTCGTTGACCCTGACACCCATTTTAGCTAGATTGGGCAGCATAGCTGGGAAGGAACTGGGTGGAGGCGGAGCGGGAAGACCAAGTCTCATCGAATCGGTCGCGTTGCGCTGGCGCGTCGCGAGGTGCGCAGGAACAAACGCTCCACAGCTCACTCCGAGTGGCCGGTCCAAACAGTTGCGATAATCAGCGCGGTTTTTTTCTTGCTGCGTCGCTCTGGTTCTCCGGTGACTTGGTTTGATCCACCGCTCGGTTCCCCGCCCGAGTGACGGGTCTAATAGGAGGATACCTGAATGGAAGCTGTAACGCGTCAAAAATCGGATACATTCGGATTACAATCCCCGAACCCCCGACCGGAAACATTGCGGTCTCGCGGTATGTCGGGGTTCTCGTCAGTTTTCGCAGCTTTGCTTTGCATCGCGTCTGCAGCCAGTTTGTGCCCCGCAGCGGATTCGATTGGACGGGTTAGCGGTGACGACAGCGGTGGTACCGGCGCGTGCAATTGCGACGGAGGGGTTACTTTTCTGGAACTGCAATACAACGGCACGAATGGAGCCAGCGTTACGGTGGATGATGGCGGCGTGATTATTTTCGCCGACACACTCAACAGCGGCGAATCCTTTGCCTTGTTTGGTAGCCAGTCAAACGGACGATTCCTCACGAACAACTTGAAACTCTTTGTCGACGGCGTGGAAACGGACATTCACGTTTCGTGTTCACAACCGATCGACGTCGGATTTGTATTCGGGCCGTTCACGGTTATCAATATGGCCTCACGTAACGGCGGGGCATGTTTGCCCTTGTGTCCTGACGGTGGTGACGCGGATTCCAATCGCCCGGTTGACCTGACCAAGGATTCGCAGGGGTCGATTTGCGTGTTCAGTGTCCGCCCTGTGACTACGGGCGGGACGCCTGCGCCCTTTGTCTTGACAGCGAGAACCAGCATCGACGAAACGCTGCCCACGGATCCGACCGCTCCGGGTACCGCGGGCACGGTGGATTTCCAGAAGAAAGGGGTGGGAGTTCGAGACCCCCAATGCGGCGGTAGCAAGGAGATTTCCGGGGACGACTCCGATTCGGGTGACAACAGTGGCGATGCAGATGAAGAGTTGATCTTCACATTCGACAGCGATGTCGACGCGGATTGCGTCTCCATCGACTTGAGGAAAATCCGCTTTTCCGGGTCGAGTCGCGTCTCTCCCACCTTGCATGCTGAGGCAGGACAGGACGTCAACACGCTGCAACTTGCACAGGTGACGCTGGATGCCGGATCAAGTGTCCCCGCAGCCGGCGAACCTCTGTCCTTTCTGTGGCAGCAAGTAGGCGGACCGCCCGTAGCGCTGTCCGACGCGACAGCCGTAACCCCGGTCTTTACCGCTCCCTCGGTCGCGGCGCCCACGAGTCTGGAGTTTCAAGTACAGGTCACCTCCTCGGCGGGGACCGCCACGGACACGGTGTTGGTGACAGTGAACCCGCCGTCACCGACGAACACGATGCCCATCGCAAACGCGGGCGTTCACCAGCAAGTCATCAGTCTTTCCCCGGTGATGCTCGACGCGCGGGCTACCACCGACCTGGAATCCGACCCGCTGACCTATCAATGGGTGCAGGTGAGCGGTCCACCGGTTGTTTTGATCGACGCGCAGTCGGACCGACCCCGCTTTCTGGCACCCGACGTGCGCGATCCAACCGATCTGGTCTTTCGTGTCATTGTTTCAGACGGTCAAGCGCTTTCAACATCCACAGTGATTGAGAGCGTGTCCAGCAAGGCTGATGCCCCGGTCATCTTTATCTCCAGTTCCGCAGCGACCGGGTTCGACTATACGTTCACTACTTCCGATATTCTGGCGGCGTTTACGAGTTTTGGGCACGATCGCGGGCGCGTGGACTTCAGTGCATTTCCCTTGCCTGCCGGTCTAACAATCAATGCGTTTAAGATCCGCGAAACAAAACAGCACTTCTACGTATCACGCATCGAGTTCTTCTGCCCCTGCACGACGGACAGCGATTGCGACGACGGGAATAGCTGCAACGGCGCCGAGGTCTGCGATCCGGTATGCGGGTGCCTCTCCGGCACACCGCTCGTCTGTGACGACGGAAACCCGTGCAACGGCATGGAAACCTGTGACCCCTCTTTGGGGTGCCAGCCAGGTGCTCCGATGGATTGCAGCGATGGTAATGCTTGCAACGGCACGGAAACCTGTGACCCGGTTCTTGGATGCGTCGCGGGTATGCCGCTGGCTTGCGACGACGGCAATGTATGCAACGGCACGGAAACCTGCGACCCGGTTCTTGGATGCGTCGCGGGTATTCCGCTGGCTTGCGACGACGGCAACGTCTGCAACGGGATCGAAATGTGTGATCCGACGACGGGTTGCGTGCCGGGAACACCACTAACATGCAACGACGGAAACGTCTGCAACGGAATGGAAACCTGTGACCCGGTCAACGGGTGTCAGTCCGGTGTTCCTTTGGCTTGCGACGACGGCGACGTTTGCAATGGTATTGAGAGCTGCGACATCGCGACGGGGTGTACGCCTGGAACACCGCTGTCTTGCGACGATGGCAATGTTTGCAATGGGATTGAATCGTGCGATCCCACAAACGGATGCCAACCCGGGACGCCGCTGACGTGCGACGACGCAGACGTGTGCAACGGCACCGAAACTTGCGACCCGCTTACGGGTTGCCAGGGCGGGACGCCCCTTTCGTGCGATAATGGAAACGCGTGCGACGGTGTCGAGACTTGCGATCCGATCAACGGATGTCAAACGGGCACTCCGCTCGCCTGCGATGACGGCAACGTCTGCAACGGAACCGAAACTTGTGACCCGGTCGGGGGATGCCTGCCGGGGACCACCCTCGTTTGCAACGACGGCGATGCGTGCAACGGCGTCGAATCCTGCGATCCGACGTTGGGATGTCAGTCCGGCGTGCCGCTTACCTGTGACAACGGCAACGTTTGTGACGGGCTGGAGTCATGTGACCCGGATAGCGGATGCGTCTCCGGTACGCCCCTGGTTTGCGACAACAACGACGTGTGTGATGGACTGGAATCATGCGATCCGACTGCGGGTTGCCAGAGTGGAACCCCCCTTACGTGCGACGATGGCAACGTCTGCAACGGCAGCGAATCGTGCGATCCGACTTTCGGGTGCCAGGCGGGTACACCGCTCGCCTGCGACGACGGAAACGTCTGCAACGGCAGCGAATCGTGTGATCCGACAGCCGGATGTCAATCGGGAACACCACTCGCCTGCGACGACGGCAATGTCTGCAACGGAACCGAATCTTGCGACCCGTCCACGGGATGCCAGTCGGGAACGCCGCTGCCCTGCGATGACGGGGACGTTTGCAACGGGATCGAGACATGCGATCCAACCACCGGTTGCGTCGGCGGAACGCCTTTGAGCTGTGACAACGGTCTGTTCTGCGACGGAGTGGAAACCTGCGACGCGACCGGCGGATGCCAGCCCGGTCCCGGCGACCCCTGTATGGTCGGCACAAAATGCTCCGAGGCATTGGATCTGTGCGTCGACTGCCTGAGCGACGCACAGTGCGACGACGGGAATGCGTGCAACGGGCTTGAGACATGCGACGCCATGGGAATGTGCCAGAGTGGTACCCCGCCCGTGTGTGACGACGGCAACGCTTGCAACGGCGTGGAGGTTTGTGATCCGGTGAGCGGCTGCTTATCCGGAGCGCCTCTTGTGTGCGACGATAACGACGTATGCAACGGCATCGAGACATGCGACCCGACCAGCGGTTGCGTCGCTGGATCACCACTGCTGTGCGACGACAACGACGTATGCAACGGAATCGAGACCTGTGATCCGATGGGAGGATGTCAGGCGGGCACGCCGCTGGTGTGTGACGATAACAACGTGTGCAACGGAACGGAGACTTGCGATCCGATCCAGGGTTGTTTGGGCGGGACGGCGCTGGTGTGTGACGATGGGAATGTGTGCAACGGCATTGAAAGTTGCGATCCACTGGGGGGATGTACTGCCGGAACGCCGCCCGCGTGTGATGACAACAACGTCTGCAATGGGATCGAAGTTTGCGATCCGGTGAACGGATGCCAGGCGGGAACGCCCCTGGTCTGCAGCGACGGAAATGTTTGTACTGGCATTGAGACCTGCGATCCGACCCTTGGGTGCCAATCGGGAACCCCGCTGGTTTGTGATGATAACAACGCCTGTAACGGCGTGGAGGTCTGTGATCCGGACAACGGATGTCAGGCGGGAACCCCGCCGGTCTGCGACGACGGCAATGCCTGCAACGGCGTAGAGTCATGTGATCCGGCGCTTGGCTGTCAACCCGGCATCCCTTTGACTTGCGACGACAACAACGTCTGCACCGGAATCGAAACGTGCGATCCGACCCTTGGCTGTCAGCCGGGGACCCCGCTGATTTGCGATGACAACAACGTTTGCAACGGCCATGAAACGTGCGATCCGACCAACGGGTGTCAATTAGGACAGCCGCTGGTGTGCGACGACGGAAATGCCTGTAATGGGCTGGAACTTTGTGATCCCGCGACGGGATGTCAGCCGGGCACGCCCCTCGTCTGCGATGACGCCAACGTTTGCAACGGTATCGAATCTTGCGACCCCGCGACCGGGTGTGTTCCGGGAACGCCGATTGTTTGCGACGATTCAGACGTTTGCAATGGTTCGGAGATTTGCGATCCGGTCGACGGATGTCAACCGGGCGTACCTCTTGTGTGCGACGACGGCAACCTATGCAACGGAAACGAGACATGCGACCCGACCGCGGGTTGTCAGACGGGAACTCCGCTCTCCTGTTCGGACGGCAATCCCTGCACCGACGATGCGTGCGATCCTCTGCTGGGATGCGTCTTCACGAATGATGACACCAATAGCTGCGAGCTTGATAACGATCTCTGCACGATCGACCAATGTTTGAGCGGCGTTTGTGTTACCGATAACGTGCAGTGTCCCCCATCCGACCAATGTGCTTCGTATGTTTGCGATCCGCCAACGGGACAGTGTATGGCGGTTCCCATTAACGAGGGACTTGCTTGCACCGATGATGGAAACGAATGCACCATCGACACCTGTATCAACGGCACATGCGAGCATACCGACGTAATGGATGGAATGCTTTGCATCGCCGATCCGATCGAATGTACGCTCGACGTTTGCACCGTTGGCGTCTGTGAGCATCCCAACGAACCGTCGGGGGCGATTTGCGGAATGCAGATTCCCGGTGGTGTTTGCGACAACGCGGACATGTGCGACGGACTGGGCATGTGCGATCCGAACTTTGAACCGTCGACCACTGAATGTCGCATGGTCAACGGCGAATGCGACGTGGCCGAGTTCTGCACCGGAAGCAGCGAGACCTGCCCGGACGATGTGGGGGTGGCCGACGGAACGCCCTGCACGCAAGACGGTGAGTTCTGTAATGGTCAGGAAGTCTGCATTTCGGGACAATGCGCTCCCGGGGATGACCCTTGCGCCGGCAGCGGTCTGGGGGTCTGCTGTGAAGCCCTGGGCATGTGCGCACTGCAATGCTGCGATGCTTCCGATTGTGACGACGGCGACGCTTGTACCAGCGAGATGTGCCTCGGTGGTCAATGTGCTTTCAGCAATGTTTGTGGTGCGTGCTGTGAGCCCGACGGTACTTGCCTGGATCGTCAAACCGAGTCCGCCTGCACCTCGGCCGGTGGAACTTTCCGCGGGACGGGCGTTTTCTGCTTTGGAGACAACAACGGCGATGGAGCTGACGACTTGTGCGTCCCGCCGCCGCTTCCCACCACCTCCGCGTGGGGATCGGCGATCCTCGCTGTCGCAATGCTTGCGGGACTGATGCTCAAGTTCGGGCGCGCCGCTGCCCGAAGTGAGCCAATGTGAATGAAAGTTCCAACAGCAAGAAAGTTGTAGATTCGCCCAGCGCCGGAGACACTCCCGGCCTTTCGCCACGGCGTTTCGTGGGCAAGGGTCGCGTTATTCGCGCGACTTTTGTCTTCATTGTACTCCTGGGGTTGTTCTACGCTTTTTTTCACTCTCCTTCGTCGGAAACACCCGGGTGGCGTCCATATCTTCGCGTGCACGCACGCATCGTTACGGAAATCCTTAATTTTTTGGGGTCCGATGTGCATCTCGATGACACAACGGTCATCGGACCGGGCTTTGCGATGGAGATCGTTCGTGGATGCGATGCCATCGAACCGGTTGCGATTTACGCCGCCGCGGTGATCGCCTCGCCTGTACGGATCATGGCCAGAGTTCTCGGCGTGCTTGTTGGTAGCGTCGTGCTTGTTTTTATCAACTGGGTGCGGCTGGTCATGCTCTATTTCGTAGGCGTGCACTGGCGGAGCGTGTTTGATATCTTACACGAAAGCATCTGGCAGGCGATATTCATCGGGTTGGCCATCGTTTTTTGGGCGATTTGGGTTGATTGGGCCTTGCGACCAAAGAAAGCGGCGAACGATGGGCCTGCATAAAACAGCGTTTCGGTTTTTTGGGGTCTTTATGGTCGGATTCGTCACGCTGCTTGCGACCTGGGCAATCTGGGGGTCAGCTTATGGCACTCTTTTTCGAGGCGCGGGAGACGCGATGGCGTTTGGGAGCGGATCGTGGACGGTCAAATACTTGCAAAAGCGTGACGAAGATCCGAATCACGATACGCAAGTCCTCCTGCTTAATCCAAACAAGCACCTCAAACGCTCCGTATCTCTCAGCAGCCGGCGCATGGCCTACATGCCGACCGTGTTTCTTCTTGCTCTTATCATCGCCACCCCGATCCCACGACCACGTAAACCTATTGCGATTCTGTGGTGTTTTGTCGGAGTTCACCTTTACATCGCGTCTCGCCTTGCTCTGGTTCCTGCCACGTACATCACCGAACCGGGCGCGGAGTCCGAACAAACTTTCCTCACGACGCTCAACTGGGTTCTCTCAGGGTCTTATGCGGGATGGGCGCTTGTTCCGCTTGTCATCTGGTTGCTCGTAACGCTGACTTACGCCTGGCCATTGACTTTACCGGAAACCGCCACGTGCGTTTCGACCGGGGATCCTCCTACCGTCGCCCTTGTTAAGAAGGAAAAGAGGAAAGTCAGACGACGTACAAATCGAGTTTAGAACCTATTTCAATAAACCCTGTAGCGCGGACTTTCCACTCGTGAACACCGGCAAGATACTGGTGCCGCAAAGCTACTGCGGGTGCTCCAAAGAAACTCCGATCCTGTAATGCAGCCTGCTGTCACGCGCCTCGGGGAAACAGATCTATAGTTATCGACCTTGCACGGAACTGGTGTACGCGGATACAATGCCTCGCTGCGAACTTCTTAAAGAACGAACCAGGGTGAGGCCAAAGTGACCGATAAGGACGAGAAAAACAAAAACACCGAGGCAAAGACCGGTCCCCATAAGAAACCAGCCCCGGTTGTACACAAGAGCACTTCGCCCTCGCCTCGCCCTCATCCCAAAACGTGGATGGAAACGCACGGTCGGGATTTGAAGTTTATCGTGGTCTTCGGCTCGTTGATGGCCGTCTACTACGCCGCCACGACAACCGAAACGCTCAACAAGCGATTCTTCCCGTGGTATCTCAACGCCACGGCCAATGCCGGGGGGGCCGTACTCCACGCCGTGGGGTATGACAATGTTCGAGTCGTGGGAACGGCGATGGACACGGTTGACGGAACCCAGGGAACGATCGCGGTAGATCGCGGATGTGACGCGGTGGCACCGACGGCACTGTTCATTTCAGCGGTCATAGCGTCTCCGGCGTCTGTAGGATCGAAGCTGCTGGCGGTTCTGGCGGGCACGTCCATCCTGATGGTCGTCAACCTGCTTCGAATCATTTCACTTTTCCTAACGGCGGTTCACTGGCCGAAGATATTCGATTTTATGCACCTTGATGCCTGGCAATGGGCGTTCATCGCCCTGGCCGTCCTGATGTGGGGGACATGGGCATCGTGGGCGGCGCGGCGGCGAAAGAAGCGGGCCCACCATGTCGAGCAATAGCGCACCGATTCGCTGGTTGAAGTTTTTGGTGGGAACCTCACCTTCGGCGCGGGATCTTCACTCTCCCGTGGCAGCCGTTCGTTTTACACTTGTGGCGACCGCCATATACGCGCTGCTCATGTCACCCCAACTAAACCTGCAGGCGCGATTCGCTCCCCTTTTTCGAACCTTTGGAAACAAGTTGTTCGCCAACGGTTTTGGGACACACGACGAGGCGAGCGTTCATTTTTTTGATGCCGGCGCCAAGGATCTTTTTGACCAGGTCAATCGCGCATTCGTTCTCGAACTCCCACGTTCCTACGAGAAAAATATACCGAGAGCGCAGGGCGAAAAAGATACGCTTCTTCTTTTGCAGAGCACGGAAAAAAAGAGTGGTGGGTTCCTGCGCACCGGGGCGCGATTGATGGCCTTTACTCCCGCGGCGATCCTGCTGGCGATCGTGCTGGCGACTCCGTGCAGCCTGCGCCGACGAACCGTGCTGTTCGCCTGCAGTTTCATATTGCTGGCTGCTTTCGTCGCTTTTCGCCTGAGCATTCTCGTTGTTCATGGCGGTTTCGCAGTTCCCCAAAAGTCCTACCACCTGTACGAACCGTCCGACTTCTGGCGCGACGTGCTGAACCGGGTTTACACGGTTGTTTGCGACAACCCGACTTTCCACTACGTCGCCCCGATCATTATTTGGGCAGTCGTGGTCGTCGGTTTGAGTTTTGTAGCCTACAACTTGCAGGTCAGGCAAGAAAACAGCCTCGCCCCGAAGACTTGAAAGCCCCGCGCGATTCGTCCCTTTCCGGGGCAACATGTGATTCCGTCGTTGAGATGCTTCGCCACGCTCAGCATGACAGAACCGGTTTCATAGAAGGGGGCGGAGAGTCAGCGTGGACGGTCTGCCGCCGCGCGGACGAAAGTCCGCGGCTCGCTGCGTCCCCCCCTTTAGGCGGCTCGCTGCACGATGAGTGACAATGCTGTCGGTCCAGGATTCTCACACCTTGTTGTTGGCGTTCGCGAAATCCGCTCCCTCACAGTCGCGGGTCTGTATCAACAAACCGAACCGCAAGACGTAGCCGGACGCTCCACCAGGTCTTCAATTCTCCTCGCGCGACTTGCGAAGAGCGTCAAAGCCTTTTTGAATATCGCTTTGACGCATATTGCGAAGGTCTTCGGGCATTTCCGACAGGCGAATCAGCCATTCCATCGAAGTGCCGTTTGGAAGCGGAACGACCATTTTTGCAACATAGGGGTCAGAAAGACGAAAGGTGTTAGGTCTGGTGGAATCAGAAACGCCCTCCACTTTCGACGCAAACTCTCCACCGTCCGGGCGATAGAACATCACGCCGTCGGGCGCGATCAAGTATCCAAGGTGCGTAAAAGCAGCCAGCTTGTCAAAGGCTTGCTGCGCCGTTTCCTGAAAAACGTCGAGGTCCACCGCCCGCTGAATCTGTACCGGCAAATGCTCAAGAGCGCCCGGTTCAACACGAACCCGAACGGATACCTTTTCTCCGATCGCGTTCATCACATCGAATAACGGTTTGTGAAACATCCTTAGAGAAATACGGTTTTGCAATCGGCGGCGAATCTGATCTTCGAGCGGAGTGACGACAATCTGCCGGTTCGACAGCGACCAGCCCCACCCGAGCGATTTACACGCGATGGTCAACACTTCGTTGCCCGGACCGGCTCCGACGTTGCGCATCGCATCGCTCAACGCATTCCATGCGCCCGGTGACTCCACTTGAAACTGAACGCGCGAGCGCAAACCGGCGAGCGATTCATCGTCAATCCCAGGCGATAACGAACAAAGCCACGAAAGCGTTTCGAGTTCATCCCAGGTTGGGCGTCGACCAAGCTGGCGAATTGCACGTTTGGGCACAACTTGGACGTGGCTATCGGTCACAAAGCAGTCCATGCCCAACGGAGAAAAAAGCTGAATCAACCCCTGACGAAGTGGAATGTTGGCGATGTCCACCTTGTGGATGCGTGTGGCTTCTCCCTGGGGCACAAGCGCCATCGTTTCCGGTGCCATGATGATCTGCACGCCCGTCTGCGCCGTAACCGCAGCCAGCGCATCTCCCAGAGAAATGTCTTCCAGCGTAATCTTGGTCGGCTCATCGAGTGCCTGCTCAATCAGCTCACGCGTCTGAACAACGCCGACCGCCTGCACCGGCGTCGTCAATGCGGCGACCGCCGCAACGAGTCCCATCACCGTCATGGAAGAACTCCAGCCTGTCCGTCTATTGCGCAGACTTTGTAACATCATTAAAACCATGTAATGCCCTGCCGACCGTGTGAACACGCACCCAACCCATGACCATACGCCCCATGGACATGCGCCCCATGGACATGCGCC
>Ga0114931_10004048_pt1 | contig 18365 bp, 18 predicted proteins | sample 2SBtaG_FD_89579 | JGI IMG/M metagenome (GOLD analysis project Ga0114931, IMG submission 89579) | Deep subsurface microbial communities from Kolumbo volcano to uncover new lineages of life (NeLLi) - 2SBTROV14_V59a metaG | ecosystem: Environmental > Aquatic > Marine > Volcanic | place: Kolumbo...
CCGGCGCCCTCGCGGTCTTCGCGGCCGGCTGGGTGCGGCGCCAGGCCGGCCTCTCCCCGCTTCCGCCCGACCCGGACCTCGGCCACGCCGCGGACCTGCTGCGGATGATCCACGGCGAGCGCGTCGACGCGGCACGGGAGGCCGCGCTCGACTGCTACCTCGTCACCGTCGCCGAGCACGGCATGAACGCGTCGACGTTCACGGCCCGCGTCGTGGCCTCGACCGAGAGCGACCCGGTCTCGGCCGTGGTGGCCGCGATCGGTTCGCTGAAGGGACCGCTCCACGGCGGCGCCCCGGGGCCGGTGCTCGACATGCTCGATGCGATCGCGGCGCCCGAGGCCGCCGAGGCCTGGATCCGGGGAGAACTCGACGCCGGGCGCCGGATCATGGGCCTCGGCCACCGGATCTACCGGGTGCGCGACCCGCGCGCCGCCGTGCTGGAGCGGGCGGTCGCGCGGCTCGAAGAGGCGGGCATCGACAGCCCCTACCTCGAGCGGGCCCGCAGCGTGGAGAAGGTCGCGGTGCAGGTGCTGGCCGAGCGCTACCCGGGCCGCTCGCTCGACACCAACGTCGAGTTCTACACCGCCGTCCTGCTCGACGTCCTCGGCATCCCGCGGCGGCTCTTCACGCCCGTCTTCGGCTGCGCGCGGGTGGCGGGCTGGCTGGCCCACGTCGCCGAACAGGGCGAGAGTGGTCGCATCATGCGGCCGCGCCAGCAGTACACGGGCACGCTCCCGCCGGCCCCGCCTGCGGCCTGACGAGGAGACGCCCGATCGAGATCGCAGACCTGGCCATCCTCTGGAGCGCCGCATTCGCCACCGCGGTGCTCTCGGCCATCGTCGGGATGGCGGGCGGGATCACGCTGTTGGCGGTGATGCTGCTCTTCCTGCCCCCTCTCGTCGCGGTCCCGCTCCACGGCGTGATCCAGCTCGCGTCCAACGGTTCCCGCGCCTTCATCCAGCGCCAGCACGCGCAGACCGACATCGTGTGGCGCTATGCGCTGCTGCTGTTGCCGATGGGCTACCTGGGGCTGCGCGTCGCACAGGCAATGCCCGAGGACGCGGTGCGGGCCACCATCGGCGCGTTCGTGCTGCTCGCGACCTGGGCGCCGCGGCTGCTGCTGCTCGGCTACGAGGGCGGACCCGACCCGTCGCACCGGCGCTTCTTGTGGCTGGGAGGCGCCACCGGCTTCCTGAGCGTCACGATCGGAGCGACCGGGCCCCTGATCGCGCCCTTCTTCCTGCGGCTCGGGCTCACGCGACAGGCGCTGGTCGGAACCAAGGCCGCCTGCCAGGCGTTGGGGCACCTCGCGAAGATCATCGTGTACGGCGGCGTCGGCTTCGCGTTCGGGGACCATCTGCCGCTGCTGGCGGGCGGAACGTTGGCGGTGATGGCGGGCACCTGGGTCGGGAGCAGGTTGCTCGAGCGCGTCAGCGAGCAGGCCTTCGTGATGCTCTACAAGGGCGTGTTGACCGTGATCGCGCTGCGCCTCTGCTACCAGGCGCTGTTCGCCTGACGGCTTCGCGGCGCCACGACCCCGCGCCCTTCCGGTACGCTGGGTGGATGGATGCGACGCTGTTGTGGGTGCTCGCGGCCGCCCTCGTGCTGTTGGGACTGGCCGGTCTCGTGCTGCCGGCGCTTCCGGGCGCGCCGCTCGTGTTCGCGGGTCTGCTGGCTGGCGCGGCGGCCGACGACTTCGCGTACGTGGGGACCTGGGCCCTGGTCGGTCTCGGGTTCCTCGCGGCCCTGGGCTACGCGGTCGACTTCGTCGCGGGCGCGGTCGGGGCGCGGAAGTTCGGGGCCTCGCGGCGCGCGGTGCTCGGAGCCGCGATCGGCGCGGTCGTCGGCGCCCTCTGCGTGGTCTTCGGCTTCGTCGCCGGGCTCCCGGGACTCGTTCTGGGCCCGTTCCTCGGAGCCGTCGTCGGCGAGATGTCGGAGCACGGGGACCTGCGGCGGGCGGGCTGGGCCGGCTTCGGAACGACCCTGGGCGTCGCCTTCGGGGCGGCGGCCAAGATCGCGCTCAGCTTCACGATGGTCGCCGTCTTCGTCGCGCTGCGCTGGATCGTCCCCGCTCTCGGGAACTAACGATCGCGACGCGCGCCGAGTTCGCGCATGGCCTGGACACTCGACAGGGTCGAGACCATGTAGGGGACGAGGACCGTGAGCCCCATCTGGAACACCCGGCTCGCGTCGACCTCGCCCGCGAGGATCGCGGGACCGTGATTGATCGCGATCAGGATCGCTCCGACGACGACGGCGAAGCCCAGGGCCCGGCGGATGACCGCCCGGGACCGGGCCAGCGCGAACCATTCGCTCATGGCAGACACTCCTCCGGCGCGGCATCCGGTCCCCGGAAGCGCGAGACGTAGGCGCGGAGCGCCAACCCGCGGCCGCCCGCCTCGTACCGGGCCGTGGCGCAACCCGGAACCATGAACTCCCGCCCGCCCACGCGGACGCGGAGCGCCTGCGCGGTGACCACGCACAGCCCCGCGCCCGGGGCGGCGCCCGGGCACGGGTACACCCCGGCACGCTCGGTCCGGATCTCGCGATCGTCGACCGCGCCGCTCAGCAGCGAGGCGATGAACCCGGCCTTCGTCTCTTCCCGGCCGTCCGAATGGCAATGGACGAGATCCTCGTGGAGCCAGCGATCGAGTGCCCCGGCGTCCGCGGCGACCTGGGCCGCGCGCCGCGCCGCGTCGGCCTCGAGCGCGGCACGGGCCTGCGCCCCGTCGAGCGGACGCGCCCGGGACGCGGGGTGGGCGCACGCCGCCGCCAGGCAGCACGCGGCGATCCAGCGGGCCGTGGCCGACCGCGTCACCGGGTCGTGGCCGCGCCGCCGTCCACCGGGAGAACGGCGCCGGTCACGTAGGCCCCCGCCCGCGAAGCGAGGAAGATCGCGGTGCCGGCCATGTCCTCGGGCGTTCCGATCCGGCCGCGCGGGTTCGCGGCGACGATGTGTTCGCCGAAGTCCTCGAGCGTCTTCGCCATCATCTTGCTCTGGAACGGGCCCGGGGCCACGCAGTTGACGGTGACGTTGTCGCGCGCGAGCCGGCCCGCCAGCACGCGCGTCATGTGGTGGAGGCCGGCCTTGCAGGCGGAATAGGCATAGGTCTCGAGAGACGGCACCTGGATGCCGTCGATCGAGCCGATGTTGATCACGCGCGCGGGGTCTTCGGCCGTCGCGCGCTGGCGCAGCGCCGGAAGGAATTTCACGGTCGTGTGGAAGACACCCTTCAGGTTCAGGTCGAAGACCTTGTCCCAGCCGGAATCCGGGAACTCCTCGATCGGGGCCCCCCAGTTGGCGCCAGCGTTGTTGACGAGGATGTCGACCGCGGGCTCGTGCGCGGCGACCGCCGCGGCGAGGGCGCGAGCGCCGTCCTCCGTCGACAGGTCCGCCGGAATGCCGATGCAGTGCCCGGGTCCGCCGAGCGTTTTTGCAGCTTCCTTGCAGGCGTCCGCGTCGCGGGACGCCACGATCACGCGCGCCCCCGCCTGGGCGAACCCCTGGGCGATCATGAAGCCGATGCCGCGGGTGCCGCCGGTCACCACGGCCACCTTGCCTTCGACGGAGAAGAGTCGCTCGATCATGGTTCCTCCTCGGGGCGCGCCAGCATAGCGAGCCCTCGAGTCTGGGCGACGATCGGCCGATGGAACCGGACGATGGGTAACGGAAACGAAAGCACGACCTGGGTCATCGAACCCCTGCACGGTTCCACCGACGGCGACGAACCGACGCTGGTGATGATCGCGGGTCCCGAGATCGGGCGGCACATCGCGATCGACCAGCCGTCGATGACGGTGGGCCGCGACGCCGGCTGCGAACTGCCGGTCCAGATGCCCGGGGTCTCGCGCCGACACTGCGAGTTCCTGATGAAGGACGGAAGCGTGGGGGTCCGCGACCTGGGCTCCACCAACGGCACCTGGGTCAACGAGAAGCGGCTCGTGGGCGACCTGGTCACGGCCCTCGAGCGCGGCGACCTGGTCCATGCCGGCGGGATCGCGTTCAAGCTCGTGGGCGGCGGCGACCTCGAGCACGAGTATCACGAAGCCGTACACAGCATGATGTTCCTGGACGGCTCGACCGGTGCGCGCAACCGGCGCTTCCTGATGGACCTCCTCGGACGCGAGATTCCCCGGTGCCTGCGCCACGGACGTCCCCTCTCGGTGATGATCCTCGACATCGATCACTTCAAGCAGATCAACGACGAGCACGGCCACCTCGCAGGCGACGACATCCTGCGCGGCGTGGTCGACCGGATCGGGGAGATCACCCGCGAGGAGGACGCGATCACGCGTTATGGAGGCGACGAGTTCGTCGTCGTGATGCCGGAATCCAAGGTCGACGGAGCGAGGATCTACGCCCAGCGCGTGTGCGATGCGATCGCCGAGCGCGGATTCGAATCCGGGGACGCGCGGATCCCGGTGACGGTCTCGATCGGGGTCGCCGCGCTTCGGACCGACCTCACGACCCCGGACGCGCTGATCGCGGTCGCGGATCGCGCGCTCTACCGGGCCAAGAAGAACGGCCGCGGCCGCGTCGGCTGATCCCGTCCCCGGCCACCCCGACATCGGCGAACCGGGCGGCCGGCCTCAGTTCACTCCCTGCGTCGGGACCAGCGTGGCGGGCTCGATGCCCAGGATCCGGACCGCCTCGCTCCAGAGGTCGTCCTCGGCGGTATCGAACACGAGCGGTCGCTGCATCGGAACCACCAGCCACGACCCCTGCGCGATCTCCTCCTCCAGCTGGCCCGGCGCCCACCCCGCGTAGCCGAGGAAGATCCGGCTGGTGATCCCCCGGCCCTCGGCCACGTGTCGCAGACAATCCTGGAAACGGCTCCAGTGCAGGCCCGGCGCCACCGGGATCGCGTCGGTTCCGTTGGCCGCAGCATCGTTCATCAGCACCCAGCCAGTCTCTTCGCCGACGGGACCGCCCCAGCCGACGCACGAGTCCGGTGCGCCGCGCCATTCGAGTTGCAGCTGCTCGCAGAGACTCGCGATCGGATAGTCGGTCGAGCGGTTGACCACGATCCCGAGCGCGCCCTCGCCCTCGTCGTGCTCGAGCAACACGACGACGCTGCGTCGGAAGTTGGGATCGACGATGGAATCCATCGCCACCAGGAAGCTCGGGGCCAGGTCGGTTTCCACGCCCGGATCCTAGCACCGCAGCGTCGGCGCGAGCCGACGAGTACGCTCCCCCGATGGACCTGCGACGCCGAACGCTGGCATTCGCCTGCATCGTCGTGGGGACGCTCGTGCCGCTGGCCGGCGGTGCGTTCCTGCCCGCGGACCTCGGCGCGTCCGAGCGCGATCTGCTCGGCCTGCTCGGGCTCCAACTCGTGATGGTGTGCATCGCGGTCGGCACCGCGGCCTTCCTTCCCGCGCCCGTGGTCCGCACGCTCGGCTGTCCCCTCGCGTCGCCGGCCGGCCGGCTCGGCTGGCCCCGGCTGGCGCTCGGGGCCGTCGGCCTGCTGCTCGTATCGAAGGGCCTGAACGAACTCCTGATCGACTTCCGCGTCCGGGACACCGGCTCGCTGGCCGAGATCGACGGGATGCTTCGCGGAGCCCGGCAGCACGCGGTGCTGCTGGCCGTCTTCGCGGTCGGAATCGGACCCGGGATCGCGGAGGAGCTGCTGTTCCGGGGCCTGGTGCAGCGCACGCTGCAGCTGCGGCTCCCGGCGTTCGCCGCGGTCGCGGTCACCGCAGCCCTGTTCGGGCTGGTGCACTTCGACCCGGTGCACTCGCCGATCGCGTTCGGGCTGGGCCTCTACCTGGGGGCGGTGGGAGTGCTCGCCGGAAACGTCTGGGCGCCGATGCTGTGCCACGTCGCGAACAACGCGGCGGCCGCGATGAACCTGGTGGCGACCGTGCCGGCTGCGGCCTCGGGCGGCATCGGCCGCTCGCTGGGCCTGATCGCGGGCGGCGCCCTCGTGCTCGCCGGGGTCGCCGGCTGGGCCCGGCGCGCGCAACGAGGTCTTCAGCGGCCGGAGCAGCCGGCCGATCCGTAGGGAGACGTGCCGGGGCCGGGTGCCGCCTCGACGCGGAGGAGATGCCATGCCCACGACTGCACCCGTCCTCCTGGTCGACGACGGCGAGCTCGACGACATCCGGGCCGTCCTCGAAGAGGTCGGTGCCGAGTTCGCCCACCTGCGCGGTGGCGCGATTCCGGACGCGGTCGATCCGCCGAACCAGCTCTTCATCGCGACGCCCCGGCGGGCAGGGCTGGCCGACGGCTGGCCGGGCGGCCCGCTCCCGATCAAGGTCGGGGTCGTCACCGAGGACTCGAACACGCTGCGCGCCATGCTCAAGCGCGCGGGCTTCGACCTGCTCGTGCGGCGGCCCGTGCATCCCTACGCGCTGCGTCTGGTGATCCTGCGGGCGCTCTACTCCGGCAGCGAGCGCCGGCGAGACCCGCGCTTCCCGCTCGGCCTCGCGGTCTCCTTTCGCGGCGGCTTCCGGCGCCGGACCGCGATCCTGGCCGATCTGTCGGTCCATGGCGCCCGCCTGCTCGTCGATCAGCCGCCGTCGTTGGGCAGCCGCATCACGCTCCAGATCGAGAAGGAGCTGACCGGGGGCAAGGCGATGGCGCTTCGCAGCAAGATCGTCCGCATCTCGGACGACTCCGAACAGGACGACAAGTTCGTGGTCGGACTCCAGTTCGAGAAGCTCACGAAGTCCGCGGTGCAGCTGTTGCGGGCGACCCTGCTCCGGGCGCGGGAGGGGCCGTCCGTGCTCCCGGAGGAGACCCGGGACCGCGCTGCATCCGCCGTCCCGGCTGCGACACCGGTCGCTGCAGCGGCCACGCCCGAGAATCGCCGCAAGCACGATCGCGCGGTGTTCCGGCGCGAGGTCGTTCAACTCGACGACGAAGCCAGTTCGGTCCTGCTCGGCCGCGACATCTCCCTCGGCGGCATGCGCATCGAATGCGAGAGCCATCTCGAACGCGGCGACCAGCTGCGGCTCGCAATCTACGGGGGGCCGCGCGAAGACCCCTTCATCCTGCGGGCGCGCGTGGTCCGGCAGGAGACCGCCACCACCTACGGCCTCCAGTTCGACGACCTGAAGCCCGCCGTCGCGAACCGGCTCGAGTCCCTCGTCGCACGGCTTCCGGCGGTGGAGTCGCTGAAGGGTGCGGAGTCCGACGCGCTCGGGAGCGTGGTCTCGCGCATCCTGGAGCGCGACGCCTGCCGCACGGCGGAAGGCGAAGACCCCGCCTGATCCCGGGGCCGCGGGCGGGACGAGGTGCCCCGTCCCGTCAGAGGCGGACCGAGCCGAGCCTGGCTTCCACGTACTCGACGATCGCGCGTTCGTCGTCGGGGTCGAGCCCCTCGAAGGCCACGCCCGCGCCGATCTCGCGCCCCGGCGTCGCGCGCCGGGACTGGTGCATCACGATCCCGCGCAGCATCATCGCGCGCGCACCCAGGGTCATCTCGACCATGATCGCGGTCCCGACCGCGGGCGGGCTCTCCATCTCCAGGAACATCCCGCCACCGCTGACATCGCGAACGACCGCGGGGACGATCCCGCCGGGCCGGGCCACGTCGGTGCGCAAACAGACGGGCACGCGCGGCGTCTTGCGCGCGTCCGACCAGGTGCTCGCACCGAGCGCGGCCGCCACGCCGAGGTGGAGTTCCTCGGGCGAATACGGGGCGCGGACCAGCCACGAGAAGCCCAGGTCCCCGAGCTGACGGGCCTCCGAGCGCCCGCGGAGGCTGCCCACCAGGACCATCGCCCCGGCCGCTCCTGCGACCAGCGGCCCGATCGCTTCGACCAGGGCCACCGCGTCCGGGGCTTCGAGGTCGGCCGGCAGCAGCACGGCCCCGGGCCGTTCCGCCTGGACCGAGAGCCAATGGCGCGCGGTGACCAGCGAGGCGACCGCCTCGACCTCGAAGCCGTGATCGATCAGGACGAACGCGTCCCGGCCGAGGCCGGAGGCGTTCGGGTCGAAGACGAGGGCGTACGGGTCGAAGCGGGGAATCGGTGTTCTCGGGGACGCTGCGGCAGCATCCATGTGGGGTGCGAAGACCGGGCTTCGGAGACCGGTCGGGGCCCGGATGGGGGCTCTCGGATGGATCGGCCGGCAGGCCCACCGGCTTGATCGGGCGATTCCCGGACGCGGCCCGGCGGCCCCCGTCCCGCGCGGAACTGTGCGAACCTCCGGGCCCTAGGGGGAAGCGTGAAGTACAGGGAGTTCTGCGAGCGGGACCACTTCACCCACGAGGAGCTCCTCGCGGTCAGCCACGGCAGCCTGATCGAGGATCCGCCTGTGGGCGGCCTCCCTCGGCTGCCGGCCCCGCCGATGCTGATGCTCGACCGCGTCACCGGCATCGAACGCGTGGGCCGCAAGGGCCGGATCACGGCGGAACGCGACGTACGGCTCGACGACTGGTTCTTCCAGTGCCACTTCCTGGGCGACCCCGTGCAGCCGGGCTGCCTCGGCGTCGATGCCATCTGGCAGCTGCTCGGCTTCTACTGCTCGTGCACCGGCGCGGTGGGTGCCGGTCGCGCGCTCGGGGTGGGCGAGGTGGAGTTCCTGGGCCAGATCCGCCCACACAACCGGTGCGTGAGCTACGAACTCGACATCGTGCGCTTTTCGCAGTTGAAGGAGACCGGCGTCACCCTGGCCATCGCCGACGGCCGGGTGTGCGTCGACGGCGAGGAGATCTATACCCTGCGCCGCGCCAAGGTCGGCGTCTTCCTCGACATCGAGTACCCGGACTATCCGCGCCGCTCCGCCCACGCGGTCGGCGGCATCATCGAAAAGGGCTGAACGTGGACGCCGAACCCCGGATCGCGGTCTTCATCGACTTCGAGAACCTCGCGCTCGGAACCAAGGACGGATCGTCCGCGGGAACCAGCTTCGACTGCAGCCTGGTCCTCCAGCGTCTGCTCGAGAAGGGGCGGATCGTCTACAAGCGGGCCTATTGCGATTGGAACCGCTTCCGTGGGTCCACGAAGAGCCTCCACGAGAACGGGATCGAACTGGTCGAGATTCCGCAAACCCGGCAGAGCGGCAAGAACAGCGCCGACATCCGCATGGTCGTCGATGCGATCGACCTGTGTTATGCGAAGCAGCACATCGACATCTTCGCGCTGGTGACCGGGGACAGCGACTTCTCGCCGCTCGCCTCGAAGCTGAAGGAGAACGACAAGCGCGTGCTCGGGTGCGGCGTGCGCCAGTCGACCTCCAACCTGTTGATCGGGAGCTGCGACGAGTTCGTCTACTACGACGACCTCGTCAAGAAGAAGAAGGAACGACAACCCCGCAAGAAGGCGAGCACCAAGGAGACGCCGGGCGACGATGCGATCGCCAAGGTCGTGGAGATCGTCGAATCCCTCGACGCGGAGTACGACGTGATGTGGGGTTCGATGCTGAAGCAGGCGCTTCGACGCGTGGACCCCGGCTTCAGCGAGAAGGCCTACGGCTACGACAGCTTCGCGGCGCTGCTCGAAGCGGCCGACGACGCGGGCGTCCTCGAGATCGACTTCGACGAGGCCCGCGGCAACTACGCCGTGAGCCTGCCGAACCAGCGGCGGAGCAAGGCGTCGAAGCGCAAGAGCTGACCCGCCGCGAGCCGGCCCGGCGCGGAGCGCGCGGGCCGGCGCCAGAGGCTACCATCGGCTCCCGGGCCGCCGAGGCGCCGGCAACGCCGCCCCGGAGGGGGCGGAACCCAAGGACACCCGGGCGCGTCTCACTGGACATGCGCCCCTGGTGCGGAGTCTTCGCCGATGATCTTCGATCCGTTCTACCTGGCCGTGATGGGCCTCGGCGCGCTGCTCTCGTTCGGCGCCAGCTGGCTCACCAAGCGCCGCTTTCGCAAGTACTCCCAGCTCGCGACCCGCTCGGGCCTGACCGGGGCCGAGATCGCGCGCGCGATCCTCCACGACAACGGCATCTCCGACGTGCGGGTCGAGGCGGTGGCCGGCACCCTCTCCGACCACTACGACCCCACGACCCGGACGCTGCGCCTCAGCGAGCCGGTCTACGGTGGCCGGAGCATGGCCGCCTTCGGCGTCGCCGCGCACGAGGTCGGCCACGCCATCCAGCACGCGCGCGGCTACGCGATGCTGCGCTTCCGTTCCGCCTGGGTGCCGGTCGCGAGCACCGGGAGCCGCATCTCGATCTTCGTGATCCTCGCGGCGTTCTTCATGGGGGGCGTGACGACGGCGCTGGGCGAGAGCCTCGCCTGGGTCGGCATCGGCCTCTTCGCGACGACCACGGTCTTCACCCTGGCGACGCTCCCGGTCGAATTCGACGCCAGCCGCCGCGCGCTCCAGTGCCTGGACGGGCGCTACGTCACCGCCGAGGAACACGACGGTGCGCGCAAGGTGCTGAGCGCGGCCGCGATGACCTACGTCGCCGCCTTCGCCGCGTCGCTGATGACCCTGCTCTACTGGGCGATGCGCCTGGGCCTGCTGGGCGGCCGACGCTCGTGACGCCGCGTCGGCGGGCCGCGCGCGCTGACGCGTGGCGCAACGTCGGGAACGGCTAGCCGTCGGTCCCGGGCCTCCCGCTGCGTGAGTAGAAGCGCCGGATCTCGCCGGCCGTGCGCGCGACCTGCTCCGGCGTCATGCCCGGGAACATCGGGAGGCGGAGCAGGCGTTCGGCAGCGGCGTCGGTGACCGGCAGCTCGCCGTGGGTCCGCCCCACCTTCTCGCCCATCCGCGAGGAGTGGAGCGGGACGTAGTGCGACACGCTGCTGATCCCGACGGCCCCGAGCCAGGCCCTCAACGCGTCGCGCTCGACCCCGCTGCGCGTGCGCACGAAGAACGCGTGCGCGTTGTCCCGAGCGTCCGCAGGCGTCGCCGGCAGACGCAGGCAGCCCTCTGCCTCCAGCGGCGCGAGCAGCGCCCGGTATTCGCCCGCGCGCGCTCGGCGAGCCTCGGTGAGGCGCGCGGCCGACTCGAGTTGCGCGCACAGGAACGCGCACGCCAGCTCTCCGGCGCCGAAGGACGATCCGAGATCGACCCAGGTGTACCTGTCGACCTCGCCGCGGAGGAAGCGCTGACGGTCCGTTCCCTTGTCGCGCAGGATCTCGGCGCGTTCGACCAGGGACTCGTCGTTGACGCAGAGGGCCCCGCCCTCGCCGCAGACGACGTTCTTCGTCTCGTGGAAGCTGTAGATCCCGAGGTCGCCCAGGCTCCCGAGCTCCCGCCCGCGATAGGTCGCGTCGATGCCGTGGGCGGCGTCCTCGATCAGGCGGATGCGCGACTCGGCGGCGAGCTGGGCGAGACACTCCATCTCGCAGGCGACACCGCCATAGTGGACGGCCACGATCGCACGCGTGCGCGGCGTGATCGCGCGCGCCACGAGCCGCTCGTCCAGGTTCAGGGTGTCGTCGCGGATGTCGACGAAGACCGGCGTCGCGCCGCAACGCACGAATGCGCTGGCCGTGGAGACGAACGTGAACGAGGGCATGATGACCTCGTCGCCCGGACCGAGGTCGCATAGCAGAGCGGCCATCTCGAGCGCCGCGGTCCCGGACGCGGTGATCAAGACGCGCGAGATGCCTCCCCGCTCCTGCAACAACGACTCGCACCGAAGCGTGAATGCGCCGCCGGCCGAGAGCTGACCGAGCGCGATCGCCTCCTCGATGTAGGCGAGTTCCCGGCCGCTGATCGCGGGCCGATTGAACGGGATCGGGTCGCTCACAGGCCCCCCGCGGACGGCGTCCCGGCTGCGAGCTTGCGCGCGAGACGGACCGCATCGCGGCGGAGGCCGCGCAGCATCCGGCTGGTGAAGTCCGTCTGCGCGTCCAGCCCGAGGAAGTGGAAGCCCGGCAGATCGCGGCTCTCGGTATCGTCGAGCCGGGGCAGGCCCGTCTCGGCGTCGCGCGCGATCTCGGCCGGAAGGTGCGCCAGCGCGGGCCGGTACCCGGTCGCCCACAGGATCGCGTCGGCCGTCTCGACGCTGCCGTTCGCCATGTGCACCTTCTCGCGGTCGAACCGCGCGATCAGCCCCGTCGTCCGGACCTCCTCGCTCCGGATCAGGCGCGCGATGCGGCCGCCGGCCATCCGGAGTGCGGAGGAGCGCTGCCGGTAGCTGCCGATGCGGAGCCGGATCGCCTCGTAGGGGTAGTAGGCGACGAAGCCGAGTTGTTGGATCCCGATCGGCGGCGCAAACGAGATGGGTGCGCGGTTCGAGATCCAGACCGTGTGTCCGGCGTCGTGGAGTTCGAGCGCGAGCTGTCCGGCCGTGATGCGGTCGCCGACGATTCCGATCGTGCGCGGTCCGGAACCGATCCGCTCGGCCACGGCATCGACGGAGCCGTAGGTCGGCACCGTGATCTGGGGGATCGTGCACGTTTCGAGGCCGGGCGTGTCCGGCAGGTGGGGATTGGAGAAGTAGCCTGTCGCATTCACGACCCGGCGCGCCCGGACGGCGCCGCGCCGCGAACGCACCTCGAAGCCATCCGAGGTCGGGCGGATGCTGCGCACCGGCCATTCCGTCCTCAGTTCGAAGCCGGCCGAGGCAGCGACGTCGACGAGGTGCCGGTGGAAGCGTTCCCGCGGAACCCGGCGCGCGTAGTCCCAGGGGGCGACGAAGGTGCCGGGAAGGCAGCTGGCGCCCCAGGCCGAGTTCAATCGCATGTCCCGGGGCATCCGTCGCCACGAGTCGCCCGCGCACGGGCCCGCCTCGAGGACCAGCGGAGCGCCGCCCCGGCGGACGAGTTCCCGCGCGAACGCGATGCCGGCCGGCCCGGCGCCGATCACCGCGACGTCGACGCGTTCGACCATCACGGGACCACGGCCTCGGTGAAGAGCCGGTCGAGCGCAGCCGCCAGCTGCGCGGGGTCGCCGCCTTCGGTGAGGGCCCGGCCGACCTGATCGGCGCTGTCGCGGAACGGGTGCACGTCGTCGCCCACGGCGACGTCGAACTCGATCGAGACGAGCTCGGGGATGCGCGCCTGCGCGTCGGCCAGCACCGGAAGGCGCGCCACGCGGCCCGGCACGAGCGACGCGATCGTGTGAACCGCGGCTCTCCGGACCGGACCGCGCGGAATCCTCGCGTCGGCTTCGCGGCCGAGCGCGACATCCACCGCGTGACGTGCGAGGTCGAAGCCCGTCGCATGGCGCACGAGTTCTCGGATGCCGTTTCCGCCCATTCGCGGCGACATCTCGAGCACGACCGGCACGCCGTCGCCCCCGACCCGGATGTCAGCGTTCAGGACGCCGCCTGTGAACCCGGCCGCCAGGATGTGTGCCTGCAGCTCGCCCACGATGCGCGCTTCGAGCGCCGGCGACACCTCGGCGGGAAGGGTGTGCCCGCGGACCGCACAGCCCTGCATGCGCTTGCGCGTCAGGAAGAAGCGCTCGAGCTGTCCGCCGCGCACCACGCCGTCGCCGCCGAATTCCTCACCCTCGATCAGGGCCTCGATCCGGGCGCGACCGGCAAAGCTCACGTCGACCGCGGCCTGCACCGCATCGGCCACGGCGCGCAGATCGGCGGCATCGACGACGCACACGCCGCGGGAGCCGGAACGGTCCACGGGCTTCACGACCAGGCGGAGCGAGGGCAGGGTCTCGCTCGCGATGGCGGCTGCCGAGGTGCAGACGAGGCCTTCCGGGTGACGCAGGCCCGCGCGGGCCTGGAACGCGCGGAAGCGCTCCTTGTCGGTCCAGTCGCGTGCGGCGGTACCGGTGGCGTCGGGCAGGCCGAGCGCCCGCGCCACGGCGGCCACACTCGGAACGGCGAGGTCCGAGGCTGCCGTCATCACCGCGCCGATCCGCAGCCGCCGCGCAGCGTCGATCAGCGCGGCCGCGTCGCGGGTGCTGATGTCGAGCTGTTCGTGGGACCACTCGTGCGCCGGATTCGACGGGACGTTGTCCGCGGTCACGACCTCGATGCCCATCTCGACCGCGCGCTGCACGACCGGCCGCTGGAGAGCGCTCGCGCCCAGCATCAGCAGCCGCGGCCGCGCGGTCGCGGGCGCGGCGTCCTGCGCAGCGATCGCGCCTTCCACCTCTTCGCGCACCACGTAACGCGGCTGGCCGGTGACCTCGGCGACCACGCGCTGCACGTACTCGCCGACGATGCCGATCGACAGGAGCATCATGCCGGCCACGAACGTCATCAGCAGGACCAGGGTGGTGAATCCGGGCTCCCGGATGTACCCGAGCGACCAGCGGACCAGGTAGAAGAGCGAGAGCACGAACGCCCCGAGCGCCACCGAGAGACCGGCCATGCTCATCGCCCGGAGCGGCGCGACCGAGGTCTGGAACACGTTGTCGAGCGCGAGGTGGACGAGCGTGCCCCAGCCGTATCCGCTCTCGCCCGCGGCGCGCGCGTGATGTTCGACGCGCACGTTCATTCGGTGGCCGGGTTGGGTGCTCTGGAGGATCAACGCCCCGAGCTGGGGGCGAAGCGTCCGATGCGCGCATAGCACCGACGCCAGGGACCGCTTCATCAACCGGAAGCTCGTGGTCTGGAAGCCCGCGGCCTTCCCGAAGAGCCGCCGGTAGAGCCACGACACGAAGCGGCTGCCGAGATTGCGCAGGCGCGAGTGCTGCTTCGTGGTGTAGGCGCCGATCACCACATCCATCTCGGGGTGCTCGACCGCGGCCCGCATCAGCCGGTGGAGTTCTTCCGGCGGGGTCTGGAGATCGTCGTCCAGCGTGGCCACGTAGTCGCCGGTCGCGCGTTCGATGCCGGCCAGGGTCGCCCGGAACTGCCCGACGTTGAACTGCAGGCGCAGCGCGCGGACCCAGTCCCGCTCGGCGGCGGCCCGCTCGATCGCGGGCCACGTGGTGGTGTCCGGCGACGCGTCGTCGACCAGGATCAATTCCCGGCGCCCCTTCAGGTCGCTGGTCGCGCGGTCGATCCGCTCGACCAGCTCGTCGGTCCACGCGCCGCTGCGATAGCACGGCACCACCACCGAGAGCGTTGCGGGAAACCAGGGCTTCACGGGGAACTCCATTGCACGGACCGCCCCGGGCGTCGATCGAACGCCGGGGACGAAGGTAGGTGCTCTCGGGCCCCCTGAAGGATCGCGAAAACCCACCGGAGCTTTTGCAAAATTCGCGTCATCCTCAGCCCCGGATTGCATCGGAGCCCCATGATCCCGCTAGAAGCCCTCGAACGCTGGCTACGCGCCTCCCTGCGGGGACTCCTGTCCGTCGCGCTGATCCTGGCCGTCGCCGGAATCTGGGGGTTTACCCTAGGTGCTGACGAGGGCTGGAACCTGTCCAGCATTGGCGCCCTCTCGGGGGATCCCCGGCTCGCTTTCGAGATGCAGCCGGTCCTGACCAGCGGCGGTCTCTTTGCCGCTCTCCAGGGCGCCCTCTTCGCGGCGGGCGCGGAGTCCCTCTGGTCCCACCGGGTGTTGTCGCTGCTTGCGGCCCTGTCGGCGCTGGTGCTGGCCTGGCAGCTCCTCCCGCGCGGTGCCCGGGATGCAGACCAGCGCTGGCTGGTCGCGGCCGGCATCGTGGCCGCGCCGGGCGCGCTGACGCTCGCGGGGCTGGCCCACGCCGAGTGGATGGCGACGGCGCTGGCCGTGGCCTTCGTCGTGCTCTGGGAGCGCATGGCGGGGCGCGGGACGAAGCGGATCCTCGTCTGCGGCGCGGTACTCGGCCTCGCCCTGGCGACGCGCTCGACCGCGATCGCCCTCGTCCCGGGCTTCCTGGCGTGGTCCCTGATCGGGAGCCGCGATCGCGTGGGGCGGGTGCGCGAGGCCGTGGCGACGTCGGCCCTCGCCGGCCTCGTGCTCGTCGGGGCGACCGCCCTCTACACCGCCGCCTCCCCCTCGGTCCCGGGCGCCCGCGAGACCCTGACGGTGATGGGTCTGACCGGGCTGATCCCCGACTATCCGCGGGTGATGAATCGCTGGCTGGTCGGCGAGCGGCTCATGCCGGCCGCCTCCCTGATCGCGGTCACCGCACTCGTGATGGGCTGGGGCCATCGGCGCACCGATCGGCCCGCCACCTGGACCCTGCTCGTGGCATTCGCGTGGAGCGGTTGGGCGCTCTGGATGCTGCGCGCACCCATCCCGCATCTCCGCTACCTGTGGCCCGCGGCCGGCGCCCTCGGGATCGCGGCCGGGCTGGGTCTCGCCGCACTCCATTCCAGCGGCTCGTCCCGCGCCCGGGTCGCCGCACTCGCGGTGGCGGTCGGGATCACGCTCGGACCGGTCGGGATCGCGGCCCGGCATCTCCTGAACGGACAGACCGACCTCGTGATGTGGGAGTGGTCGGGCGAGGCGCCGCTGTCCTACACGCGCCGCTTCCAGCACGTGCAGGACCAACATGCCGCGGCTGCGTGGATCCGTGCGCACCTGGGTCCAGACGAGGAGATCGCGGTCTTCTCGCAGCCGTTCGCGATGCGCTTGCTCACCGGCAGGAACTTCCACGCGTTCTGGGACTTCGTCGAGGACGACCCGGCCCGATGGAAGGACCGGCCTCTCCCCGGCTGGATCCTGCTGCAGCCCACGAACCACGCCTACCGGTACCTCGGAACCGCGGCCAAGAACTGGATCAGCGAGAGTTGCACGGTCGAAGCCCAGTTCGGCAGCTACGTCGTCTACCGGGTGCGCGGACCCTGGCCCGAAGACCCCACGCGCTTCGAAGTCGAGCGGCGGCCCGACCTGCGCTTTCCGTTGGCCAAGCCCCGGTTCGGAGAGTGAGCGAGGCTCGTTCCGGGACCGAGGGCCACCGTCGCCGCTCCGCACTCCTCGGCCTCGCCGTGGGTGCGGGGTTGTCGTGGCTCGCGTTCCGGAACGTGTCCCCCGATGCGCTGCGGTAGGCCGTTGGCGGTGTCGGCCTCGGCACCCTCGCTGCGGTGGCGGGCCTGACCCTGTCACAGCAGGCGCTCCGGACCGCCCGGCAGGCCGTGCTGCTCCAGCCGATCGCGCCCGGGCTCGGCGCACGGCGTCACCTCACCGTCTTCTTCGTCGGCTTCCTCGCGATCGCCACGTTCCCGGCCCGGCTCGGCGAGTTCGTCCGGCCGGCGTTGTTGCAGCGCAGCCGCGGCACCCCCGTCGCGGAAGGCCTGGCGTTCGTCGCGGCCGAACGAGCGCTCGACATGCTGGCCGTCCTCTTCGGTCTGGCGTGGGCGCTCGGGAGCGCAGACATCGGACGGCGCGCCGGTAGCGTCGCGCACGACGCGCGTCCCCTGCTGCTCGCAGCCGCCCCGGCACTCGCCGTCGCGTTCCTGGCCGCGATCTTCCGGGGCGAGGTGCTCCTCGCGCGCCTGCCGCGCCCGGCCGGGGGCGTCCGTGCGCGTGTCCACGGTGCCCTCGAACGCTTCGTCGGTGCGCTGTCGCGGCTGCGATCGCCCCGCCGGCTCGCGGTCGCCTCGGCCCTGACGGTCCTCCATTTCGCGTGCATGGTCGCGAGCGCGTGGTGGATCGCGCAGGCCCTCGGGCTCGGCGGGACCCTGGGACCGCTCGCGTGCCTCGGCGTGCTCGGACTCACGATGGTGGGGCTCGCACTTCCGGCGCCTCCGGGCCAGGTCGGCGTCTTCGAGGGGTCGGCGGTCGCGGCGACCTGGGTCTTCGGCGTGACGCGGGACCAGGCGCCGGGCGCGCTCGCCTTTGCGCTCCTCCTGCATGGGTGGCCGCTCGCGGTCCACGCCCTCGCCACCGCGCCCATCCTGGCACGGGATCCGGCTCTGTGGCGGGAACTGACACGGGACGCGCGCCGCGAGGCGGACGCGCGAAGCGCACGCGCCTAGCAATGCGCTCGCGAATCGCGCCCGGGGCCGTCACGCGGACCCGTCCGCGGCGCCGGAGGGTCCGCGGAACCGTGCCTGACGTTCTCGACGCACGGGCGGCGTGCGCTCGTCGCGGACCCGGGCGATCGCACAGCGCTCGACCGTCCATACGGGCGCCGTGCGCGACGCGCCGGGCGATGCAGTCCGACCCAGCGGCGCCAGGTATCGCTCCGCCAACTCCGCGGAGCCGACGTCCTCGTGCAACGCGAGTCCATGGCGACCGAGCCGGGCCGGCAGCTCCTCGGGCTCGATCGCCGAGCGCCAGGGCTCGCCCGAACGGGCCGCTCCGGCCGCGCTGCGGGAACGCAACCCGTCGGGCGTGACGTAGGTGAAGGCCAGCGTACTGCCCGGTGCCGAGGCTCCGACCGTGGCGAGCGTCGCGTCGACCGCTTCGTCCGACAGGTACTGCGCGACGCCCTCCCACAGATAGGCGGTGGGCCGGTCCTCGAGCAGTCCCGCCCGCCGCAGCGCCTCGCCCAGGGACTCGTGCTCGAAATCGATCGGGGCGGCGACGATCCGCCGCGGCGGCACCGCGCGAGCCAGCCGGCTGGCCCGCCACGCGAGCTCCGGTTCCCGGTCGAGTTCGAAGACCGGGACGGAGGGATGCGCGTGGATGCGCCACGCGCGGCTGTCGAGGCCGACGCCCAGGATCGCGGCCTGC
>Ga0114931_10004049_pt1 | contig 18358 bp, 17 predicted proteins | sample 2SBtaG_FD_89579 | JGI IMG/M metagenome (GOLD analysis project Ga0114931, IMG submission 89579) | Deep subsurface microbial communities from Kolumbo volcano to uncover new lineages of life (NeLLi) - 2SBTROV14_V59a metaG | ecosystem: Environmental > Aquatic > Marine > Volcanic | place: Kolumbo...
CGCCGGTCGGGGAGGCGGAGCGCGGCCCGGCCCAGACCTTGTGGCATCACGGTCGCGCAGGCGCTGCGCGATCGGCCGATCGCGACCTCGGTGAGGCCGCGGAGCGGGAGCGACACGCCCGGCGCAAAGGGCGGCTCGCAGGCGAGGACCGCGGTGAGGTGCTCGACCTGGTGGGCCGATGCGCTGCCGGCGTCCTGGAGGATGAAGGGACGGTCGAGGGTGGTTTCGTCGCTGGCCATGGGTCTGGTTCTGTCCGGAGACAGCCTCCACCCACACCATCGGACCGAGGCCTCGCGCGGTTGCGTGGGCGCCGGCGGCGGCGGGGAGTGATCTTGGCCAACAAGCCGAAATTACGGGGGAAATAACTTAGAAACGTAGCAGCGTCCGCACTGCGGGGCGGTCGTTTTCGTCGATGCCGGAGGCGCGGACGCAGCGGAGGCGGTTGTTGCCGTCGACGAAGATGTGGATCGGCAGGCTGACGCCTTTGACGCCGAGGGATTGGATCCAGGTGGGGACGGCGTCGGGGTCGGCCAGGCGGGGGCCGTTGGGCATGTCGGGATGCTTGGCGTGGAAGGCGGCGACCGGCTCGTCGGAGTCGTCGGCCGACAGGAAGACGAGGTCCACGTTCAGCTGTTTTCGCCACGACAGCAGGCGCGGGATCTCCTCGACGCACGGGTGACACCAGGTGGCCCAGACGTTGATCCAGCGCCAGCGGCCGGTGGCGGCGGGCGGAGGCGTGACCGTCTTGGGCCAGGTGAAGGTGGGCGCGTCGCCGGCCTTGTAGTAGCGGTCGCACATGGCGGCGACATCGGCCTTCTGCGTCGGCTTGGCCTTGACCGAGTCGGCGCGCGAGCGAACGTCGCCGCGGCCGCGGTCGCCCGAGTTGCACGCGCAGGCCAGGGCGGCGGCGGCGATCAGAGTTGACAGTCGATCCATGCGACGAAGGCGCTCCGGTTGATGTCCTCGGGTTTGCACTGATCGGCGGGGCCGCTGCGCGACCAGCTGCAGAAGTCGGTGCCCAGCTGGGCGAACTCCTCGCCCAGCCACAGCAGGCCGACCTCGTGTTCGAGGTCCGGATCGGGGAACTTCTCGCGCAGGTGGTCCATCAGCGCCTCGGCGCGGGCCTGGGACAGCTTGCGGTTGGTCTCGACCGAGCCCTCGGGCGAGGCGCGGGCGACGATGAAGAAGTAGCTGGCGCCGCGCTGGTCGGCGAAGAACTTGTCGATCAGCGCGGTGTCGGCGGCGTCGAGCTCGGACTGGCCCTGGTCGAACTGGATGATGCCGCCGCGGTCCTTCATCGGCAGGAACAGGGCGTTGAAGTCGTCTCCGCTCATGGTTGCCACCGACTTGGCGTCGACCGGCTGGCAGCCGCGGGCGGTGGTGCCGCTGCTGCCAGCCCGGCCGATCAGACCGCAGCTCTTGAGCACGCGGCGGAGGATCCGCTTGAGCTCGACGGTGCAGTACTGCTCGTTGGCGGCGGCGGCGACGGCGACCTCGCTGCCCGGGTCGGCCTCGGCGTGTTCCTCGGCCGCGAGTCGGTCGTCGGCCGAGTGGATCCACGACACGGCGGCGAAGGTGGGAAACAGCAGGCCGAGGGCGATGGCGGCGACGCGGATGGCGGCGATCATGGCTGGCCTCCCGTGGGCTGTGCGGGCTTGGGTTCGGCCGGCGCCGGCGGTGTCGACGGCGCCGCGGCGCTGTCGTCGTCATCGTCGTCGTCGCCCTCGGGCGGCGGCTTGTCGCCCGGCGCCGGGGGCGGCGCGGGCGCGGGCGGCTCGGCGGCCGGCGGCGGCTCCTTGGGCGGCGGCGGCTCCTTGGGCGGCGGCGGCTCTTCGCCGCCGGTGGTCGGCGGCTTCGGCTCGGTGCCGGGCGCGGCCCGTTCGTCGCCGCCTTCGGCCGGCGTCTCGCCTTCGGTCGGCGCGGCACCGGTCGCCGGGGGCTTGGTCGGCGCGGCACCGGTCGCCGGGGGCTTGGTCGCGGCGCCGGCGGCCGGCTGCTGGTTGTGGCTCGCGGCGCCGGCGGCCGGCTGCTGGTCGTGGCTCGCGGCGTGGTTCGCGGGCCCCGGCTCTTCGGCCGGCGGCGGCTCCGCGGCCGGCGCCTCACCGGTCAGGGTGCCGGCGCGGGCGCGGTCGAGCATGTGCGAGAGGGCGAAGTCGAGGCCGATGTCGACGTCTTCCTCGCACAGCTTGACGCCGTTGACGTACAGCTGCGGCGTGGTCACCGGCAGCTGGTTGTCGACCGCCCAGCGCAGCGAACGGTTGAGCCGGGCTTTGGTCGTGGCCGAGCGGATACACGCCTGCAGGTCGGGGAACGCCTCCGTGACCATGCGCTCGGCGGCGGCCGGCTCCTTGGCCGTCTCCGCGCGCACCGTCTCCTGGTGCGCGAAGGCCCAGTCGACCACGTCGCTGGCGCGGTCGCCGGCGCACAGCACGGCCAGGCTGATCGTGCAGGCGCCGGGGTGCAGGGTGGTGTCGACCATCCAGTTGCAGCTGTGATCGAGCGGGAACAGCACCGCTTTGCGATCCATCTCGCCCTCGAGGCCACTGGCGTCGAGGCGGTCCTCGAAGCCGCGACAGGCAGGGCACAGCGGGTCGAGGACCTCGACCGTCGCCGGCGCGCCGGGGTGCGGATCGAGCGGGACCATGACATCGGATGGATCGCCGGGTACCCGCAGCGCACCACAGGTGCCGATGAAGTGCTCGTGGTTGGGGGCCGCGATGACGTAGGTGGTCAGCGGCACGGCGACGAACAGCACGCCGACGCCGAACGCCGTCGCCAGGTAGCCCCAGGTGACCGGGGGGCGGCGGCCGGTGGTGGGACGAGGCTCCGGCTCTGGCTCCGGCTCCGGCTCCTCGGCGCCGTCGCTGGCGCCGACCCACGCCGGCTCGCCGTGCTCGACGGGTGCGGCCGGCTTTGGCCTGGGCGCGGGCGCCCGTTCCTCGTCGCCGCCGGCGCTCTTTCGCGCGCGGAAGAACAGCAGCAGCGCGCCGGTCAGACAGATCGCGCTGGAGATGTAGATGCCGATGCACAGCTTGCACACCGCGTCGAGGCGGACCAGCGACAGGTAGGCCATGACCATCGACGTCAGCGCGGGCAGCCCGGTCGCCAGCGCGAGAAAGCCGGTCGCGCGGACGTCGCGCTCGCGCCGGGTGATCACCAGCTCGGCGGCGAACACCAGCAGGAACGCGAACACCGCCATTGCCGGCAGCGCGATCGGAACGCCGCCCCAGATGGAGTCGCGGAAGACCGACGAATACGCGCTCACCAGCGTGACCTGGCAGCCCGACTCTCCGGCGTGGGTTCCCGACAGCCCGGGGACGAAGGAGCAGTGGACGTCGTGCACCTGCCGGTCGAGGTGCATGACGAAGTCGTAGGTGGAGACGCTCGCGAACAGCAGCCCGAGCAGTGCTCCCACACCCACCAGCACCGTGAACCCTCTCGGACGGCAGCGCATGCGCGCGATCCTTTCACGCCACCGCGTGCGCGCTCAACCGCTGCCGTACACGCAGCGCGCGTTGGCTACCCAGCTTACGCTTCGTACGAGTCGCCTACCGTAGGTCTCGCTGCGAGCTGCAGCATCGCCCGTCAACGATTCAAGCGAGTTGCAGAAAATGAGCAACCGCGAGGGGGCTCGTTCCGATGAATGTGCGTGCTCCCAACGGGGGAGCCCGGAACAAGGAGACCAGACGATGCACTCGATCAAGCTCATGGGCGGCGCGCTCGTCGCGGTACTCACCACCACCGTCGCGCTCACCGCTCCGGCGCGCGCCGACGATCCCAAGACCGACCTCGACAAGGCGCTCACCGACGCCGGCTTTTACGGCAACATGGTCAACCGCTTCGACTTCAACGATTGGCTGAACAGCGGGGACATGACCACCCCTGACGAAGGCGGCAAGTGCCTGGCCGCCATCGCCGCCGCGAAGAAGCTGGGCGCCAAACCCGACCAGCCGGTCAAGCTGCCCCACGAGTTTCCCGGCGCCACCAAGAAGGGCGAGTACTCCTACGTCGCCCCACTGTCGGCGGTCGAGAAGCTCTGCGTTCAGCGCGACCACGAGCTCCGGGCGCTGCTTGCGGCCAAGGCCGTGAACAAGGTGCAGCTCTCGCTGGACAAGATCCGCGGAGGCTACACCCCGGACGAGACCGACGTCCTGCTGTGGCGCTACGACATCAAGCAGTGCAATGAGCAGGTCGCGGCCGCGCTGGCCGCCAGCGTTCCCGCGTCGACCAAGTTGGTCTACACCCCCGAGCACACCCTCGGCACCGCCAAGGTCGACGTGTGCGACGCGCTGTCCAAGGCGAAGGAGGAGGCCAAGGGCAAGCAGGAAGCCGCGGTCAAGGCCGCGCGCGACGGCCAGCTGGCGCCGTACAAGAAGCTGATGGGCGGCGACAAGCTGAAGCTGATCGACCAGTACGACATGTTCTCCGACGACTTCGAGCTGTACGGCCGCGGCGGCTACGTCATTCACACGCCGGCCGAGCTGAAGAAGGCCAAGGTCTGGTTCATGCAGCTGGAGAACGACACCGACAGCCACGGCCGCACGCGCTGGCACCTGCGCCGCTGGCAGTTCCGCGGCGACAAGCTGGTCAAGGAGAAGGAGCTGCGCGGTCGCGGGGAGGCGGCGCCGGATCGGAAGTACCGGTAGCGCCCTCGATCCCCTGAAGGATCTGGTCGACGCTGGGGCGGTCGGACTTACTGGTGCCCAGGTACCGGTAGATGATCTGGCCGCCCGGCGCGACCACGAACGTCGCCGCCAGCGCGATCTCGGTGTCGGGATCGAACACGTTCCACGCCCGCGCGGCGGCGCCGTGCTGATCGCTGTACAGCGGGAAGGTCAGACCCAGCCGCTTGCGCAGCGCGACCGACTTGGCCGGCGGGTCGACGCTGATGGCGACCACCTGCAGGCCGGCGGCGCGGAGATCATCGAGGCGGTGTTGCAGCTGGACCAGCTGCTTGCGGCAGTCGGGTCACCAGTAGCCGCGATAGAAGACCACCAGCGCGCGGTGATTGGTCCAGGCGCTGGCCAACTCGAACGAGTGGCCGTTCTGGTCGACGACCTGCGCGTTGGCCGCCGGTCCCAGTCCCTTGACGTTGGCCTCGCGCTGATGGGGATAGGCCTTCCAGCCGTACGGGTGCTGCTTGGCCTTGGCCGGGGCCGCGGGAGCGGGGGCATCGGCGCCGCAGCCGGCCAGCACCAGGCCGGCTGCGGCCACGAACGGGAGAAGTCGGGTCACGGTACTGCTACGTCGGTCGGCGGGGTTTGGTTACGCCGGCCGGCTACTTGGCGGCCATGGTCTTGCAGGCCTCGAGCATCGGCGTGATGTCGGCGCCGTTTCCGGTGCACATGATCGCCTGGCCCTTGGTCTTGGTCTTGATAATGTACTGGAAGTTGCGCAGCGTGCGGCCGACGGCGGTCTGCTCGCACACGTAGTAGAAGCGGCCGTCGTCCAGGGTCTTTTTCTCCAGTACCTTGGCCGGGCAGGCCTTGGACGCCGCGCGCACCGACGACGGCGCCTTGCCCACGTTGACGTCCATGCGCGAGGGGATGTCGGTGTGCTTGCCGATCAGCGGGACCTTGAAGTGATAGGAGGTCTTGCTGATCTCTTTCATCGTCCAGGTGCCCGGCACGGTGATGGTGTAGCCGAGGCCGGGGAGCTCGGTCTCGACCGGCTCGTCGGTCGGCACCTTCGGCGGTGGCGGCGGCGGCTCGGCCGGCTCGGTCGCGACCGGCGGCGGCGCCGGCTTCGTCTCCGGCTTCGCGTTCGTGGATTCGTCGCTGCTGCACGCGGCGAGGAGGATCGCGGCCGCTGCGAATGCCATGCCCAGGTTGCGCATGGGCCGCATCTTGACATAGTCGCGCGCCGAGAGTGAGCTACGGTCCTGTCATGATCCAACGGACGTTGCTGATCTCGCTGCTTTTCGGTTGCTCGTCCGCGTCGGGGGCGCCCGCGCCGAGCGCGGCGGCGTCCGCACCGGCGCCCGAGACCATCAGCTTCCCGTCCGAGGACGGGCTGCCGATCACCGCCGACCTGTACGTCGCCCACGGCGGCACGGCGCCGTTCGTGGTGCTGTTCCACCAGGCCGGCTGGAGCCGCGGCGAGTACCGGCCGATCGCGCCGCGGCTGAACCAGCTCGGCTACGACGCCATGGCCGTGGACCTGCGCTCGGGCGGCGAGACCCGCGGCGTGGTCAACCAGACCCACGCCCGCGCGGTCAAGAAGGGCGTCGGCACCAGCTATCTCGACGCCGAGCAGGATATGCGCGCCGCGCTCCGCTACGCCCGCGAGCATTACCCGAAGCGGACCATCATCGCCTGGGGCAGCTCGTACTCGGCCGGGCTGGTGCTGCACCTGGCCGGCGAGCACCCGGAGCTGGCCGACGTGGTGCTGGCGTTCTCGCCGGGCGAGTATTTCGCCAAGCTGGGCAAGTCGAAGGACTGGGTCGCCACGACGGCGGCGCACATTCGCGCGCCGGTCTTCATCACCTCGCGGCGGAGTGAGAAGTCGCGCTGGTGGCCGATCTATCAGGCGATCCCCGGCAAGGCGAAGCAGTTCTTCCTGCCGGCGACGTCGGGCAACCACGGCTCGCGGGCGCTGTGGCCGCGCTTCTCCGACAGCGGGGCGTACGGGAAGGCGGTCGAGGCGTTCCTCGCCGCGCGGGCGCCGGCCAGGCCCTGACGGCCGCGACCAGCCGTCGCGCGCGTTGGATTCGGCAACGCAACTCGACTGGCCACCGGCCGCTGAGCAGTGGAAATCACTGGTTCGCGCGCGAGGCACGGCGCTTGCTCGCGCGTGTGGGCATGTCCCCCCGCATCTCCTGTCTGCTCCTCGGTCTGCTCCTCGCCCCGGCCGCGTGCGTGACCGGCGACGGCGCCCCTGCCAGCGCCATTCTCGAGTCCGCTGGCGGCGCCCTGACCTGGGTCGGCGACACCCATCTCGGCGTCGCCGGCGTGTGGCTGCCGCCGACGCTGGCGCCGGCCGCCGGGCACCCGCTCGACGTCTACACCCAGACCTATCCGATCGCCGCCGCCGCTCGCGTCGATCTGTACTGGCTGGATGGCAGCGGCGCGGTCGATTCGGCGCCGATGGTCGTGGACGCCGACGGCGCCGGCCTCTACGGCAACAACACCCAGTGGCGCGCCAGCCTGCCCGGCGACGTGATGGTCGACGGCCAGACGGTGCAGTACTGGATCCGCGCCCAGGGTCAGGACGGCCGCGTGCTGTGGGACAGCCGCTACGGCGACAACTACCGGGTCGCCGCCCGCCGCTACGACATCGCCTGGATGGGTGGCCTGGGATCGTGGCGGCCGGTCAGCGGTGACTACATCGAGGGCGGCCTGTTCAACGGCGATGGCGCCACTGCCACCGGCTGCTGGAACCACGGCGTCAGCACCAGCTCGTATCGCGAGCGCGCCGTGCGGGTGTGGGCGCCGGGGCTGACCGACCGCGCCCTCGACGACGCCGAGCTGGCGGCCGCCAGCGCCATGGTCGACGTCGAGCTGTACACCGACGCGCGCCCGGTCGGCTGGCGGGCGCGGCCGGCGCGGTTCGCCGAGCGCCGGGGCAACGACTTCGTCTACTCGTTCCGCTTCGTCGACTTCACCCCGGTGTGCATCGACGGGCTGGGCGACGGCACCTACGCGTTCAAGCTGCGCGGCTCCACCGACGGCGGCGCCCACTGGTTCTGGCGCGGCAGCGCCAACGGCCCCGACGGCGGCGACAACCTGCGGGTGCAGTACGCGGCCCGCTGCAGTTACTTCGACGATCCGACCGACTGCATTCCCACCGAGACGCCGCTCACCCACCGCATCGGCGGCGGGCCGGTGGTGGTGTGGAACGGCACCAGCATCGGCGCCACCTCGACCTTCACCCGCGAGCTGCCGGGCGACGCCACCGCGCCGGTGACCGTGCGCGACCTCGCGCTGGTCGGACCCGACGTCGATCAGTTCGGGCTCGAGGTCTTCGACGTCACCGGCGGCAGCTACGTCGATCCGGCCGGTCCGTTCGACCTCGACGCCGGCGACGAGCTGCGTCTCATCGTTGTGCACCGGCCGACGGTGGCCAGCCCCGGCTCGCTGCCGCAGCAGGCCACCGTCACCTGGGTCGAGGAGGGCGCCTACGGCCCGGCCCGTACGATCCAGGGCATCTTCCTGCGCGGCTACACCGCGCCGTGAGCGAAACAGTGACGCATTGACAATGCGTCACTGGGGAAAAGCAACCATGGTAGAGAACCAACGCACACGCCCGGAAAGCAGCCGAATTTCGTCCGCCCTCACCGATGAGGGGCGGCGAAAATGGGCTCCCGATCCAGGCGTTTGTGTTTAGTTCTGCGGCCAGACGGTGTGGAACAGCTCCATCAGCTTCTTCCACGATCCCTTGTCGGCCGCCTCGTTGTACGCGACCGGGATGTTGTTGGCCTTGCCCAGCTCGGTGGCGTCGGGATTGGTGAAGCCGTGCTTGGCGCCGTCGTAGGCGACCGCCTCGTAGTCGGCGCCGGCGTCGTCCATCTCCTTCTTGAACGCGTCGACCTGCTGCTTGGGCACGAACGGATCGGCGGCGCCGGTGGCGACGAAGATCTTGCCCTTGAAGGCGCCCTTCTTCATCGGCTCCTTCGTGGCAAGCATGCCGTGGAAGCTGGCGACCGCGGACAGCGGCATGCCGGCGCGCGCGGCGTTGAGCACCACGCCGCCGCCGTAGCAGTAGCCGATGGCGGCGATCTCGTTGGGCTTGGTCGCCGCCTGCTTGGCCAGTAGATCGTAGGCGGCCTTGAACCGGTCGAGGCCCTGGTCCTTCATCTTGGTGACCTCTTCCATGAACTTCTGCGCGTCGGCAGCGTGCTCGGTGGTCTTGCCCTTGCCGTACATGTCGAGGGCGAACGCGGTGTAGCCCAGCTGCGCCAGCTGCTTGGCGCGGTCGCGCACGTACTGGTTCTGGCCCCACCACTCGTGGACGATCAGCACGCCCGGGTGCTTCTGCCCGTCGTCGGGGTAGGCGAGGAATCCGTTGAGGATCGTCTGCCCGGCGTTGTAGGTGATCTCTTCGGTCTTGATGCCCGGCGTCGCCGGCTTCTCGGCCTCGGCCGGGGGCGTGGTCTCGGCCGGCTTGGTCTCGGCCGGAGGCGGCGTGCTCTTTTCCGCTTCGCCGCCGGTGTCCTTCTTCTTGCAGGCGCCGGCGCTGAGCGCGAGGCAGAAACTGGCGGCGATCGAGACGGTTCGAGCGGTCTTCGTCATGGTGGCCTCCATGGGCGCGGAGCCTACCACGGTCGCTTCGTGCCTCAATTTTACACGCGCTCGCCCTGACGAGTGCAGCTTGTTCGTGGCGGCGCGCTGGTCGGCCTCGCCGTCGTCGAGGCGGCGCGTGACGTCTTGCCCCGTCGCGCCATCCGCGGCGGCGCCAGCCGGGCGCCGATCACCGTGGACGATCTCGATCCGCTGCAGCGCGCCGCGGTGGAGCCCGCGACCTGAAGCTGGTGCTCGACGGCGAGGTCACCTTCGAACCGGGCGTGGTGGTGACCAGCGTGGCCGAGGCCCAGGGTCTGGAGCTCGACGTGGTGGTGGTGCCCGACACGTCGCGTGCCGTCTACCCCGACGCCGTCGCCGCCCGCCGAGCGCTGTACGTGGCTGGATCCCGGGCATCGACTGGCCGTGGATCACCGCGGTCGGGCCGCTGACGCCGCTTCTGTGCTATCCGTTGCCCCCGTGAAGCCCGAGCGTGATCCCGACCTGGCCGCCCGCGTCGCCGAGGCCACCGAGCTCTTGGAGGCGCTGCACGCCGACCGCGGCCTGCTGGCCGGCGTCGACCGGGGCGAGCGCGAGCGGTTCCTCGTCGCCGCCGGGCGGGTGGCGCGGCCGGGCCCGGGGGAGAAGCGGGCGCTGACCCGGGCGTTTCGCCGGCAGCGGCGCGAGGCGACCAAGGCGGCCGACGCGCGCGTGCTCGATCAGACCGGCATCCGGGCCCTGCGCCGCGCACCGGTCTTCGCCACGCCGCAGCTCGAGGCGCCGGTTGCCGGCGGCGCGGAGCTGCCCGACGATCCGGCGCCCGCGCCGGATACCGATCAAGTGATCGACCCGCGCGTCTGCTACGTCTGCAAGGCGCGCTTCCACGACCTCCACCATTTCTACGATCAGATGTGCCCGGCCTGCGCCGCGCTCAACTGGGACAAGCGCAACCAGAGCGCCGACCTGTCGGGCCGGGTCGCGTTGATCACCGGGGCGCGGGTGAAGATCGGCTACCAGGGGGCGATCAAGCTGCTCCGCGCCGGCGCCCACGTGGTGGTGACGACTCGCTTCCCGCGCGACGCCGCTACCCGCTACGCGGGCGAGCCGGACGCCGCCGACTGGAGCGGGCGCCTGGAGATCCACGGGTTGGATCTGCGCCACACCCCCAGCGTCGAGGCGTTCGCCCGCCACCTGGCCGAGTCGCTGCCGCGCCTCGACTTGATCCTCAACAACGCCTGCCAGACCGTGCGCCGCCCGCCCGGTTACTACGCCCACCTGATGGAGGGTGAGCGGCGGCCGCTCTTGTCGATGGCGGAGTCCGCGCGGGCTCTCCTGGCCAACTTCGACGCCATGGCCGCGTCCCACGACTCCGCCGCGCTGTCGCAGGTGGCGCTGCTCCCCGAAGACCTCGAGCGCTCGGCGCGGCTCTTTCCCACCGGCCGGCTCGACGCCGACCTGCAGCAGGTCGATCTGCGCGCGCGCAACAGCTGGCGCCTGGCCCTGGACGAGGTGTCAGCAGTCGAGCTGCTCGAGGTGCAGCTGGTCAACGCGGTGGCGCCGTTCATCCTCAACTCCCGGCTCAAGGCGCTGATGCTTCGCCAGCCGTCGCCGGACAAGCACATCGTCAACGTGTCGGCGATGGAGGGGCAGTTCTACCGCCGGTGGAAGACCGACAAGCACCCGCACACCAACATGGCCAAGGCGGCGATCAACATGATGACGCGCACCTCGGCCGCCGACTACGTGCGCGACGGCATCCACATGAACAGCGTCGACACCGGCTGGGTCACCGACGAGGACCCGGCGTCGCTCGCGGTCAGGAAGACCGAAGTTCACGGGTTTCATCCGCCCCTGGATGTGGTGGACGGGGCGGCCAGAATCTGTGACCCGATCTTCTCCGGCTTCCTGACCGGCCAGCATCGGTGGGGTTTGTTCTTCAAGGACTACGCCCCCACCGATTGGTAGCCGCGCTCAGACGAAGACGATCTGGCCGCCGGCGCTGAGGTCGATGAAGTCCATCGCCGAGATGACGTCCTTCACCTGCGGCAGCAGGTCCTCCTTCTCCAGCTTGAACATGTCCATCGCCATCTGGCAGGCGTAGAGCTCGGCGCCCGCGTCCGACAGCATCTCGATCATTTCGCGGACCGTCGGGATCTCGAGCTCGGCCATCTCCTTGCGCATGCGGCTGGTGGCCAGGCTTTCCATTCCAGGCAGGCCGCCCAGCATGGTCGGAATCGGCAGAGAGGGATTGCCGACCGTCGACACGTGGAGGTTGTCGACCTTCTTCGTATTGATGACGTCCACTCCCCAGAAGGTGAAGAAGATCATCGCGTCGACACCGGCCATGCGGGCGGCGTTGGCCAGGATCAGGCCCGGGTAGGCCATGTCCAGGCTGCCCTTGGAAACGATCACGGCGAGCTTGCGGGCCGGCTCGGCGGCGAGGTCGGTGCCCGTCGTGGTGTGTGTCGTTTGCGTCTGCATCTGGGTCATCTCCTCTCCGGGTTACAGGCAGGACTTGGGCTTGGGGAGACCGGCGAGGCGGGCGACCAGCTTGCCCGGTCCCTTGGGGAACAGCTTGTACAGCTCTTTCATGTCGACGCTGGTGTTGGCGGTGATCCGGCGCAGGCCGGGCGACGCGCCCTTGTCCGCGAAGTCCTTGCGTGCGAAGTCGATGACCTCCCAGTGACGCGGGGTGAGGGTGAGGCCGAGCTCTGCGGCGATTGCTTCGCCGATGGTGCGGTTCCACTGATCAGCATCGGTCATGAAGCCTTCGTTGTTGAGATCGACCGTGGTTCCGGCGTAGGTGTGTTGCAACATGGGGTTTCCTCCTCGGTTCACGCCGCCGGAGCGGCGGGGGGGGGTGGTATCGGACGGCGGCGGCAGCAGCTTCTTGCCCCGCATCGACATGGTCGGGCCGATCGGGATCGGCTTGGCGGGAAGCAGGCCGTGCCAGTAGAGCCAGCGGAACGCCAGCTTGCCGGCGTGGTTCATGCGCGACTCGTGGAGCAGGCTGAACGGGCCGATGCCGGGGACCGGGAACTTGCCGGGCAGCGGCTCGACGTCGTAGTTGAAGTCGATCAGCATCGCCTTGCCGTGGCCGGTCTCGACGAAGCAGTTGGCGTGGCCGTCGAAGCCGGGGTCCAGCTCTTCGCCGCGGACGACCCGCAGCAGGTTGTCGGCCAGCACCTCGCTCTGGAAGTGAGCGACCGAGCCGGCCTTGGACGACGGCAGGTCGGTGGCATCGCCGAGGACGAAGACGTCCTGCAGGTCGCGGGCGGCCAGGGTGTGGTGATCGGTGGGGATCCACTGCATCTCGTCGCCGATGCCCGACGCCTCGATGAACGGGGCACCACTGTGGGTCGGGATCGAGATCAGCAGGTCGTACGGAACCTCGCGCTCGTCGTACGACACCAGCTTTTCGCCGGTGGCCTGATAGGCGTTGAACTCGGTCTCGAGGCGGATGCCCTTCTCCTCGAGCAGGTAGTGCAGCTCGCGGTTGCACACCGGCTTGGTGAAGGCGCCGTCGAGCGGGGTCACGTAGGTGATGTCGACGTCGCCGCGGATGCCGCGATCGGTGAAGAAGGCGTCGGCCAGGAACAGGAACTCCAGCGGCGCCACCGGGCACTTGATCGGCATCTCGGCGACGTCGAGCACCAGGCGGCCGCCCTTCCAGTCGGCCAGCTTTTCGCGCAGCGCCTGCGAGCCGTCCAGGGTGTAGAAGTCGAAGTGCTTCTGCCGCCAGTCGTCGCCCACCAGTCCTTCCATCAGCTCGGGCCGAACGCGGCTACCGCTGGCGGTGACCAGCAGGTCGTAGGTCATGCTCTCGCCGTCTTCCAGCTCGATTCGCTTGGTCGCCGGATCGACGGTGCGCACGCCCGTCTGGCGCCAGCTCACGTGGCGACCCAAGGTCTTGGCGCGTGGCCGGACCATTTTGTCCTCGTCGTGCGCGCCGAAGGGCAGGAACAACAGCCCCGGCTGATAGAGATGGGTCTGCTCCGGATCGATCACCGTTACCGTCCACTCTTTGTGAGGCAGGGCGCGGGCCATCCGGTTGGCCACGATGGTGCCGGCGGTTCCGGCTCCGATGACGACGAGATTCTTCATGCGCGATACCTCCGCCGCGTTCTGGAGCACGGGCTGTGCCAGGCGCGATCGCACGCGTATCGCCGATTCTCGTCGGTTCGTTGGATCTCGCCCCGAAATCCCGTCGCTCGGGGCCAGCCTTGACGCAACTGTTGCGCGGCAGCGCAGGAACCGGATCAGGCGTGCTTCTGGTAGGTGCCCATCAGGGTCGTTTCGGCGAGCACATGACCTTCCATCGCGCGATCGAGATCGGCGCGTGTGGCCGCGCCGAGGCTTGGCAACACCGTGTCGAGTGCATACAGAAAGTAGTAGCGGTGCCGGCCGATCGGCGGACACGGCCCGCCGTAGTCGGTGCGCTGAAAATCGTTGCGGCCGAAGTGCGCCTCGACCGGAAAGTCGGCCGGCTGCTGGCCGGTCGCGACCTCGCCGCTCTCGGGTGGGAGGTCGTAGACCACCCAGTGAACCCAGGTCATCTTCGGCGCGCGAGGATCGGGCGCGTCCGGGTCGTCGACCACCAGCGCCAGCGAGCGCGAGCCCTCCGGCAGGCCGGACCAGGCCAGGTGGGGCGAGACGTTCTCGCCCTCGCAAGTGAACCGCGGCGGAATCCGACCGCCGTCTTGGAAGTCGTCGGAGTGAAGCAGGAACGCCATGGCAGCCTCCTCGGTTTCGGAACGAGGAAAAACACCGGGGGCAGCGCTCCGATTTGTGGCGACCCGGAGCGCCGCCCTGCGGTGGTAGCCCGCTCAGTTCTTCAGCCAGCGGTTGAGTTGTGCCGCGGTCGATTCGGTCAGGTGCTCCCAGCCATCGCGCAGGGCGGTGTCCAGCTCGCGGAGCTTGGCCTCGATGCGATCCTTCTCGTCCGCCGCAGCGGTGCGCGTGTTGGCCCCGAGCCTGGCCAGGTGAGCCTGAAGCTCTTTGCGGCGTGCCGCGACGTTGTCGCGAAGTTTGTCCTTCTCGGTGAGCATGTCCGGACTGTTTGCATGGCCCGTGCCGGTGGTCGCGTCGGGGCGAGAAACGCTGACTCGGCCTCGCGATGGTGGCGAGCTGACACGGTGTGGCTGACTGCCTCGGGCACGGAACGGCACCGCGGTATCAACGACACGCTATCCGCTGGAGGTGACGATCGGGTGGTCCACGGGGCGATCGCGCGGGCGCTGGTGGCCGTAATGTGCACCTCCGGGCGTGTGGAAGGTTCCGCGCAGCGTGGAAAACCTCGCGCGGCGAGTCGGCGGCGGCGCCCGGCGCGCTGCTGAGTCGCGGTACAGTACGGGGCATGTCCTCGTTCACCGGTGGGTGCCTGTGCGGCGGAGTGCGCTACGCCTTCGACGCCTACTTCGACGCCGGCTACTGCCACTGCGACACCTGCCGTCGCTGGTCGGGCGGGCCAGTGCTGGCGTGGGCCCGCGTCGGCGCCGACCACCTGCTGTCGCTGGACGGAACGCTCACCGCACACTCCACATCGACCGACGGCGAGCGCTGCTTCTGCCCCACCTGCGGCTCGGCGCTGCTGTTTCGCCCGGGCGGCGGCGAGTGGGTGCAGATCAACCTGGGCACCCTGGACGACCCGGCGCTGATCGCGCCGCGCGTGCACATGTGCGTCGAGCGCCAGCTGCCGTGGCTCGAGCTGGACGACCTGTTGCCGGCGATCGAGGGCGACCAGCTGCCGCTTCCCGACCAGCGCCGGCCGCTCCGCGCCGACTCCGACCCCACCGTCACGCGCGAGTCGGAGCTGACCTTGCGCGAGCTGCGCCCCGCCGACGCCGTCGCCGTGTTGCTGCTCCACGTCGCCGGCAACCAGCGCCGCTTCGTCGCCAGCAACGCCATCTCCCTGGCGCAGGCCCTGTTCGAGGAGCGCGCCTGGTACCGCGGCATCTACGCCGGCGACACCGCCGTCGGCTTCGTCATGCTGCGCCCGCTCGAGCACGACCTGGCCGGCCTGCCGTCTCGCGGCGATCCGTTCCTCTGGCGCTTCATGATCGACGTCCGCTACCAGCACCTCGGCTTCGGCTCCCGCGCCCTCAAGGCCGTCGTCGACAACGCCCGCGACTGGGGTGAGCCCAGCGCCTTCTGGCTCAGCTGCGAGCGCGGCACCGGCAGCCCATACGACTTCTACCTGGCCGCCGGCTTCACCGACACCGGCGCCACCGACCCCGACGGCGAGCGCATCCTCTACCTTCCGTACGAGGGACGCTCTCGAGTTTCTACGCACGAGGGACGCTCTCGAGTTTCCAAGTAACTTCCCGAGCGATTACCGTCAGGAACTGCACCATCACATCGCGGCCGCGCGCGCCCAACGCCATGCGCAGGCCGATCTCGCGGGTCCGCGCGCATGCTGATGTCGCCCATGCGGATGCGGGCGCCGATCGGATCAGGCGCGCGAACCCCCGCAACGGCTTCGCCCGTGCGGAAATTCCTGCGCTGGCCCCGGCCGCCCGCGCGACGCTTTCGCGTCCGCAACGGCTTCGCCCGTGCGGAAATTCCTGCGCTGGCCCCGGCCGCCCGCGCGACGCTTTCGCGTCGCTATTTGCTACGGCCGCGCGAACGGACGCGACCGCGAGGATGGTCGGTGCGGAACGGCTTGTGGCGCCGGCCCTCGGGGGCGTTGCCGGTGCCCGCCGGTTGCCAGTGCGGCACCAGGTGATGCTTGCCGTTGCCGATCAGATCGGCGCGGCCCATGCGCGTGAGCGCCTCGCGCAGCAGCGGCCAGTTGTTGGCGTCGTGATAGCGAAGGAACGCCTTGTGCAGCCGGCGGGTCTTGATCCGCTTGGGCACGGCGACCTGTTCGCGCCGCGCCAGCGAGCGCAGCGGGTTGAGGCCGGTGTGGTACATCGCCGTCGCGCTGGCCATCGGCGACGGCAAGAACGCCTGCACCTGGTCGGCGCGGTAGCCGTTCTTCTTGAGCCACAGCGCCAGCTCGAGCATGTCCTCGTCGGTCGTGCCCGGGTGCGCGGCGATGAAGTACGGGATCAGGTACTGCTCCTTGCCCGCCTGTTGGCTGTAGCGGTCGAACAGCTTCTTGAAGCGATCGTAGGCGCCGATGCCCGGCTTCATCATCTTGTCGAGCGGACCCGGCTGCGTGTGCTCGGGCGCGATCTTGAGGTAGCCGCCGACGTGATGCTTGGCCAGCTCGGCCACGTATTCGGGCGAGCGGACGGCCAGGTCGTAGCGCAACCCCGAGGCGACCAACACCTTTTTGATGCCGGGCAGCGCGCGCGCCTTGCGGTAGAGATCGATCAACGACTTGTGGTCGGTGCCCAGGTTGTCGCAGACGTCGGGAAAGACGCAGCTGGGCTTGCGACAGGCCGCCTCGACCTCGCGGCTCTTGCACGCCAGCCGGTACATGTTGGCGGTCGGCCCGCCGACGTCGGAGATGATGCCGGTGAATCCCGGGGTCACGTCGCGCACCCGCTCGATCTCGCGCAGCACCGACTGTTGTGAGCGGTTCTGGATGATCCGCCCCTCGTGCTCGGTGATGGAGCAGAAGCTGCAGCCGCCGAAGCAGCCGCGCAGGATCGTGACCGAGAAGCGGATCATCTCGTAGGCGGGGATGCGCGCGTCGCCGTACGACGGATGCGGCACCCGCTGGTACGGCAGCTCGTAGATCGCGTCCATCTCCGGCGTCGTCAGCGGAATCGGTGGCGGGTTCAGCCACACGTCGCGGTCGCCGTGACGCTGGACCAGCGCCCGCGCGTTGTGCGGGTTGGACTCGAGGTGGAGCACTCGCGAGGCGTGGGCGTACGACACCGGGTCGCTGCGGACGTCCCCGTACGCGGGCAGTCGAATCACCTGACGCGCGCGATCGGCCTGGGTCGCGCCGCGCGGTTTGCGCCGGGACAGCTGCACCAGGGTTGCCGGCGCGTCGCCGGTCTCGCACGGCGCCCCGGCCGGCGCTTCCATGGCGTATGGATCGCGGTGCGGCTCGACCCGCCCGGGGGCGTCGACGCGAGTCGAGTCGATCACCACCCGTTCGCCGGGCAGGGCGCGCACGGCGTAGGCGGTGCCGCGCACGTCGCGGATCGAATCGATCGAGTCGCCCGCTCCCAGCCGGTGGGCGATCTCGACGATCGCCCGCTCGCCGTTGCCGTAGACCAGCAGGTCGGCCTTGGCGTCCAGCAGCACCGAGCGCCGGACCTTGTCCGACCAGTAGTCGTAGTGGGCGATTCGCCGCAGCGATGCCTCGATGCCGCCGATGACGACCGGCACGTCGGAATACGCTTCGCGCGCGCGGTTGGCGTAGACCGTCACCGACCGATCCGGCCGCCGCCCGCCCGCGCCGCCGGCGGTGTAGGCGTCGTCCCGCCGCACCTTGCGGTCGCTGGTGTAGCGGTTGACCATCGAGTCCATGTTGCCGGCGGTGATGCCGAAGAACAGGTTGGGCCGGCCCAGCGCGCGCAGCGGCTCGGGCGAGTGCCAGTCGGGCTGGCTGATGATGCCGACGCGGAAGCCGTGGGACTCGAGCAGGCGCCCGACCAGCGCCATGCCGAACGACGGGTGATCGACGTAGGCGTCGCCGGTCACCAGGACCACGTCGCACGAATCCCACCCGAGCTCGTCCATCTCGGCGCGGCTCATCGGCAGGAACGGGGCGATGCCGAACCGATGGGCCCAGTAGGGCCTGTAGCCCGTCAGCGGGCGGTCTGCGGTGAGCGGCTCGAGCATCAACGCCCCCAATACCACAAGATCGGCGCGAACCCCCCGGCTTTCTCGCTGTGCGATACTGCGGCCGATGACCTGGACGGTATATGCGGGGGGAATCGTCGCGGTGGTGCTGGCGGTGTTCCGGATCGTTCCGGTGATGGCCAACGCGATGAACATCGCCAAGTTCAACGAGGTGATGGCCAAGCTGCTGCGGGCGGGCAACGTCGACCGCGCGCGCAAGCTGGCCGACGCCGTTCCCGCGGCGCACTTCGGCGCCATCGCCCGCGCCCTGCTCGCGCGCGCCCGGGAGCTGAGCGCCGGCGACGGCCGCAGCCTGATCGCCGACAGCCTGCGCGAGACCCTGCACAAGGTGCTGGCAGAGCAGAGCCGGCGCATCCACCGCCTGGACTGGCTCTACG